>Ga0129311_1002047_pt1 | contig 12954 bp, 14 predicted proteins | sample Go1ome_FD_94435 | JGI IMG/M metagenome (GOLD analysis project Ga0129311, IMG submission 94435) | Western lowland gorrila individual fecal microbial communities from Wisconsin, USA - Go1022B metagenome | ecosystem: Host-associated > Mammals > Digestive system > Large intestine > Fecal | place... | reverse complement strand
GACGAATATGGCGGCACCTGCGGCATTGTCACGATGGAGGATATCCTCGAAGAGCTGGTGGGCGAGATCTGGGACGAGCATGAGCAGGAGGAGGTCCCCATCCGCGAGACGGCGGAGCACACCTATCTTGTGGATGCGGGCATGGACTTTGACGATTTTGCCGACTTCTTCCACCTCAGGACCGACTCGGAGATGGTGTCGGTCAGCGGATGGGTGATGGAGCGCTGCGGCGGTGTGCCGGAGAGCGGCGACCGCTTTGCTTACGATGATCTTGATGTGCTTGTTGTCAAAGTGGATCACCACCGCATTGAGGAGCTGCGCGTCACACAGCGGCCGCACGCCGGTAAAAAGGGGGAGACTGCGCTGATTGGAGAGATGATCCATGAATAAACAACTCAAGCAACAGATGCTTCTGATTTTTTTCGGCGTGGCGCTTTTTGCCGCGCTGACTAACCTGAATGAAGTGGCGAGCTTTTTCCGCGTTTTGGCAGGTATTCTGTCGCCGGTGGTCTCGGGCCTTTTGCTCGCGTTCGTGCTGAGCGTTCCAATGCTCGGTATTGCACGGAGGCTCACCACCCATTTCCCGAAGATGAAGGAAAAAACGGTCGACGCCCTGAGCCTGACACTAACGATGCTCTGTGTTGCAGTGCTGGTATTCCTGCTGTGCGTGCTGGCGATCCCGCAGCTGGCCGCGTCGGTCCGGAGCATTGCCGTGCTTGTAAGGGAGAACTGGCCCGACTGGGTGGCGCTGCTGAGTAGCTACGGCGTCGACACCACGGAGCTGACGAAGCTTGCGGCCTCGTTCGACTGGAAGACGGCAGTGGAAAAGCTCTTCACCGGCGCGGGGGCCGTGATCGGATCGGTCGTCGACCTGGCAAGCTCAACGGTATCTGTCACGGTAAACGCCGTGTTCGCGTTCGTGATCATGTTCTATGTACTGTTGGGTCGGCGGGAGCTCGGTAAGCAGAGCCGCGGCTTTCTGTATGCGTACTGCAAGGAGAGTACGGCAAACCGTATTTGCCGCATCGCAAAGCTGACGCACGATACCTATGCAAAGTTTTTCTCCGGTCAGTGCATCGAGGTGCTGATCCTCGGTACGTTGATCTTCCTCGCGTTTTCCGTCTTCCGCATCCCCTACGCAGCGCTGACGGCTGTGCTGACAGCGGCATTCGCGTTCATCCCATATATCGGCGCGTTTGCATCCTGCCTGATCGGCGTACTGCTCACGCTGCTGGCCGCGCCGGAGAAGGCAATACTGTGCTTCCTTGTTTATCAGGCGGTGCAGTTTATCGAAAATCAGTTCATCTACCCGCATGTGGTCGGCGGCAGCGTGGGGCTTTCTCCGCTGTGGACACTGCTGGCCGCACTGCTCGGCGGAAAGCTATTCGGCATCATCGGTATCGTGTTCTTCATCCCGCTGGCGGCAGTGGTCTCACAGCTTCTGCAGGGGGATATCGAGCATCGGCTTGCCGCACGGGAGAAAATAAAATCTGAGAAATGAAGGAAAGATAGATGGAAACCAACCGGTTTCCATCTATCTTTCCTATCCGCATACCAACGCGTTCAGGTCGTCGGACTCCTGCCGGTCGAGCTGATTTTGGAAAGCTTTCATGTAGTCCTGCATTGCGCCGCCTTCTTTTGGCAGCCAACACACATACTATGACCCAGCGCAGAATAGTTGTAATGCCTTTCATTGCGTGGTATGATGAATAGGTAACCGAGCAAGGAGAAACAGCAATATGACAGAGAAAGAAAAAATGCTGCAGGGTCTGCTCTACGATGCAAGCAGCGAAGAGCTGACGCGGGAGCGAATCGCGGCGAAGGAGCTGTGTTTTGCCTACAACCAGACACCGCCTTCCGATGAGACGCGGCAGCGCGAACTGATGCGCCGTCTGCTCGGCGCGGTCGGCGAGCGGTTTACGATCCTTGCACCGTTCTGGTGCGATTACGGCTGCAATATTACCGTCGGTGAAGACTTCTTTGCCAACCACAATACGGTTATCCTTGACTGTGCAAAGGTGACCTTTGGCAACCACGTTTTCGTCGCACCGAACTGTGGGTTCTATACAGCGGGCCACACGCTTGAAGCGGAACGGCGCAATCAGGGGCTGGAGTACGCCCGCCCCATCACGGTCGGCGACGACGTCTGGATCGGCGCAGGTGTGCAGGTCATGCCGGGCGTCACCATCGGCAGCAACGTGGTCATTGGCGGCGGCAGCGTCGTCGTGAAGGACATTCCGGACGGCGTGTTGGCGGTCGGGAATCCCTGCCGCGTTGTGCGTATACTTACGGAGAAGGATGAGCCCGCGTCCAACTGAATCAGGTCTCGGCCTCCTGCCATGTTGGCGGGAGGCTTTCTTTGCCTATTGCTGCGCAGATTTTGAGGCGTGTCAATACACATTGGGCCATTCATCGTCCGGCTCAATGCGCCGCTGATGATGCACGGCATCCTCAAAGCACACCCGACCGTTCGTGCGCTTTACCTCGTCTACCGCAAAGCCGCGCAGCTCACGCGTGTAGATGTCGTCGGTACGGAAGTGCGCAGCGATGGTGTGGCACATCATGTTCAGCTCCACCGCCCACTTGAAGATGATGCGGCAGAGACGATTGTTGTTGTCATCCAGCGTACCCTGAATGGCTGTCAGGATAGCTTTGGAAATGTACGCGGTGTTGTCTTCCGTGCCGAGGTAGCCCATGTAGAAGCGCAGCGCCTTCTCGACAAATTCGCTGCGGCTCTGGCAGTTATCCTCTGCGAGCCAGCTATCCATACGCTGGATGGTGCTGGGGCGAAGCCATAATGTGGTGTTTCTCTTGCTATTTCGTTCATTCATTATTTCCTTTCTGCCGGTGCGGCCAAAAACGCCGTAAACGCCTGACACACCGGGACTTTTCTGAGGACCGGCTGCGGTACGGTGCGCAAAAGGCTGAAACCGACTGCGGTCTTGAATTCGTGGAAAGCCCCGCACTGCGGGGCTTTGTGGGCGGGCCGCGCGCAGAAGCGACTGCGGCCCTTTATCTCGTACTAAAATCGAACGGGTAAATAGGGGGGCTAAACTCTCCAAAAGTGGGTGTGGTCAGGAGGGAAAACTCACTCTAAGAGACTCATTTCTCCATTGTCGGAACAGAATTCGTAAGGCTCTCTTACACATTGTCCGCGAACGCTGCCACGCTCGTTTCAATGGACCTTAGCGGGTACACACTCCACCTCGCCAACAGAATCGCACACAGCGGCTCACACGGGCAAACAGGGGCTGTTTACGCTGGGGGCTGCACTAGGGGCTGATTCTGCTATCGAAAACGGCAGAAGCTTTTTTGTTGGGTATTGCAGCGTAAAAAGCGTAAATATGACAGCTTTCCAGCGTGTTTAGATGCTGCGATCCCTTTTCATGAACAACGGCATTTTGGCACCGCCACTACTCTTGGATTGCACCGCGAGCCTTTGAAACGCTGCTCACAGATGTCAGGGCGTTCTATTTGTATGGTCGAAGGATGTGTGAGAGGGAGAAGCAGAGCGCCTTCTGGATATCGACGCACAATGCGTGCGTCGATATCCAGAGGCGACGCGGTCCCGCAGGAACGCGCAGCCCCCGCTGCTATTTCTTGCCCTGCACCGGATGGCTTTACGGCTTTGCCATGGTGTGGACAGCAGAGAACAGAGAAAGCTCATGTGCCGAATTGCTCCGTGAGCTTCTTCTGCACATGCTGACGTTCTGTCACACGGTCTATCGCGGCGAGCTGATGTTCGTAGCAACGCTCCATGACCTCGTGCATTGGGATAAGCGTGTAGAGCAGGCTGCCGTTTTTCTTGATACCTCGCCGTGTGGTGATGCTGGTGCGCTCTGTGATGATGAGACCGCGTTCCTCCAACAGACGAACATGCTTTGAAACCGTGTTGCGCGAGAGGTGCAGCCTCTTTGCGATGGTCGCTTCACTCGGATGGCATTGATTCGTCTTGCGGTTCGCGTGACGCAGCAGGTAAATGTACACCGCGACCGCACCGGCAGGCAGGTCGAAGTCCAGCAGCTCATTCGGAACGGGAAAGCAGTTTTTTACATGCTCCCAGCCGACAGGCGGCTTCGTTCTTCTCATAAGTTACCGCCGCTCTTTGTGTGCTGCGCTACCCATTCGACGAATTTCTCTTTCGGTACGACCATACGGTTGCCGACGCGCAGCGTGGGAAAGTCCTTTTCGTGCATCAGCTCGTACGCGCTGGACGGTGCGACGCCGAGCACTTGCGCGACCATTGCCGCGTTGAGAAACAGCGGCAGGTCATCATAGTTTTTGTAGGTTGACTCTTTCAAGAAATTTACCTCCGTGTATTGGAATTCAGAGAAAAGTTTCTTGCGTTTCGGAGGTCTCTCTGTTAGACTGCTTGCAGATGGCGTCTGCGTTTTCCGAAACGCGGCGTGCCGCTGAGCTGCTGCAACAGTTCAGCGGTTTTCTTTTAGCAGCACATTTCATGCATGCCTCCTTTTACTTGGATTGATTTTCAGCGTTCCATCTGATACGATGAGCGTAACATACGAAGAGTATCCCGGCAATAGCTTTGGACGTATTAAGGTAAACATCAAAACTCCATCGGATACAAGGAGGCATTATGTCGGAGCCGGAAGAGCGTATCTGTATTCCATTCACCCATACCTATGACCGGTTCACCACATTTTTCTATGATGGGCGCGTTTACCTCAGCGATACGAGCTATCCCATTGGGCAGTGCTGTGTGGATATCGCGAACATGGACGAAGAGGTATTGAGCGAGATCGACCGCCGTGTGGAGGCGTTCATCCCTGCGGCGCGGGAACTGCTCACGGAAAAAACAAACAACGCTGCGGCCTTCGCACAGGAGAAGCTGAACGCTGTTTGGGATATTATTTTTACCATGCCGGTGTATCGTGACCTGAATATGGATCTGGAGCTCAATTATCATTTGCTGGAAAGACTTTACGAGCAGAAAGAGAAATGGGAGCAGGTGCAGGATACACACTCGGAGGGACGCGAGATGTACGAGCGTATGCTCAATGATCTGGCGCATTTTGCAGACAGAGTACGGACGCTTCGTTTGCAGCTCAGGATCATGACTGAGAAATACTTTGAGCCGCTGGAGCGAAGAAACATCGCGGCTTATGGAACGGCGTACTCATCCTTCTACGCGGATATGCTCCGAACCGGGGCACTGTTTTTCGATGAGGACTTTGACCAGAAGTTTTCTGTGGAGATTGACTTCGTTCCTATGACGCAGAAAGAAAACGAGAGCGAGTTTTTCGTTGCAGAGAAGACGACCTTCCACTATTTACATGATTTTCTGAAAACGGAGTTCTACCGTGGGCTGGCGATCGGGAACGCACCGCGGCAGTGTCATAACTGTGGAAAGTATTTTCTGCTGACCGCTGGCTACAACACATGCTACTGCGGCAATATTGCACCCGGTGAGACGGAGCGAACCTGCCGGAAGGTGGGAGCGCACCGCAAGGAAGCACAGGGCAAGGCGAACCGCAGTCCGGCCCGCGTGGAGTATGACCGCACCTATAATCGACTGAAACAGAGAAAGGTCCGAGGGAAGATCAGCGTGGATGAGTGGAACGCCGCTGTTGCGAAGGCAATGCAGGTGCTGGAGCGGGCGGAGCGCGGAGAGCTCGCGGACGATGAGATGAGGAAACGGTTTCGGGAGTTTTGAATTGAAAAAGGGAGCTGCTTCTCTGATTGAGACGCAGCTCCCTTTTTATTGTTTTCAGCAGTGCAGAATAGGCCAACGCGGTGACCAGTCTTTCTTAGCTGTGCGAATGAGTTTGATAGTGTGGTAACTGTTGCCACCGTTATCTTTGGGTAAGAATGACGTTTGTGAGTTGACTTTTCGCTGATGCCATTGGATTCCGAATTGAAGAATATTATTCTTCAGTATTTAGGAAAAAGGTGCTGTTTGAATAAAAAAACGCAAAAAAAATCGGAACCATTGTTTATTGAAATGAAAATGACTTATAAAGTATAATAATATTAAGATGATAACAGAATAAAATTCTTCGTATTGACGGTGATTTATGATACGCGAACAGATTATGATGCGCTACGATGCGCTCCCAAAAATGCAAAAAAAAGTTGCGGACTTTATTCTTGAAAATCCGACTCGCGCCGCGGTAATGACAACGACAAAACTCGGTGCGGCTATAGGCGTAAGTGACACAACGGTGATCCGCCTTGCGTATGCACTCGGATATGAAGGCTTTATGCAATTTCAAAAGCGGATCCGTGAAGACATGCTGGCACAGCCAGAACATATTATTTCGGAAGCGACAATTGATGCGGATCATCTGAATGAATATCAGCGCGTGCTTACCGAAGAAATTCAACTTCTAAGCAATATGCGCAGCAATCTCAGCAATCTTGAACAGTTACAGGTTGCGGCACGCCATATTGCCGCCGCCGACCGTGTCATGATCTTTGGCTACTATGGCGAGCACACAGTTGCTTATCAGCTTTATTTCATGCTCGATGCGCTTCGCCCTTATGTAAGCTACTACCGTGAAAATAGCACTGGTTTCCGTGAAATCGCGGAGTTAAATTCCCATTCCGCTATCATTTCCGTGCTCTATCATCCTTACTGCCAGGGAACGCTTGAGTTGATGGAGCAGGTAAAGAAAAAGGACCCATATATGATCACCATTACAGATTCCGCCTTTTCAAAGGGAGCACAGATGTCCGATTGTACCATCGAGATCCCCATCATTGGCGATGCGGAAACGCACATCAACTCCATGACAACGGTAACGGCCTATATCAATCTTCTGGCAAGAGCTGTTAAGGAGTGCAGCAGAGATGCGGTCCTCCGGCGCGTACAGACCGTACAGAGCCAATTGGTTCAGCCGAAGACACGGTATCTCCATTTAAAATCTTATTAAAAGCACTTTCAAAAATCGTATTGTACCGAAGGAGAATGAAGCTTTATGGATGCACAATTTCAGGCATTGCTCAGAGATATTCCCGATTATGATTCTTTCTTAACCCTTGATGAGATGGATGCAAGCTCGCGTCTATTAGCTGCGGAGCATCCTGAGAGCACTACACTAATGGAGATTGGACGCACGCGGGAGGAGCGTCCGCTGCTGTGCCTGAAGATTGGAAGCGGCCCGCAGAATGCACTGATGTTCGGATGTCCGCATCCAAATGAACCGATCGGCGCGATGATGCTCGAATACCTGACGAAGAAGCTTGCCGAGGATGAGAATCTGCGGGAACGGTTGGGCTACACGTGGTATTTTGTTAAAGCCTGGGACGCTGATGGATATGTAAAAAATGAGGGATGGCTCAAGGGGCCCTTCAACATTTACAATTATGGACGGAACTTCTTCCGTCCGGCGGGCTTCTCTCAGGTGGACTGGACGTTTCCAATCGACTACAAAAAGCTGCATTTCCATAATATGCTGCCGGAAACCGCGGCAATGAGAAAGCTGATTGATGAGATTCAGCCTCGTTTTATTTATGCACTCCACAACTCCGGTTTTGGCGGCGTCTATTGGTATGAAAGCGAGCCGACGCCTGAGATATATGACGAGCTGCATAAAATTCCCGGCCGCCAGCAGCTGCCGTTGAGCCTGGGCAGCGCGGAATCTCCCTCCTGCAAGGCGAATGCGCCCGCAATTTATCAGGATCTCGGTATTCAGGAAATGTACGACTACATTGAAAAGTATGTCGGGGAGGATGCGGCTGTACGTGAACTCAACACCGGGGATTGCAGTGCCGCCTATGCCTACGAACGCTACAAAACTTTCACTTTATTGACGGAACTCCCCTATTTCTTCGATCCCAGCATTGAAGATCAGCGTTTGGCTGACATGACAAGGCTGGACGTTGTGCGGCAGAAAACGGCTGAGATCCGGGTCATCAATGAAGACCTGCGCAGCATTCTCGCTTTGTCAAAAGATTATCTGAGCAAGGATAACCCGTATGTAGAGGCGGTTGCTGATTTCTCCCATGACGGAAGCGACGCTGAGCTGAATTGCGCGGAGAATGATCCGGCTTTCCTTGAGAAAATTACATACGCTGAAAAGCTCGATGAATTGGTGATCGGAAAGTTTTATAAGATGATCCTCTACGGTATGCTGATCCGCGCAAATGAAACCGAGCTTACAAATATCGACGCATCGCTCGAGCCGGAGAAATATGCCGCCGTGCGCAAGGGATTTGATGCGGCGCTGGCCGGCTTTGAGAAAATCACGGCATTCCTTGAGAGCAATTTGAACTACCAGGTCGTTCCAATCAGAAAGCTGATCCATGTTCAGCTGGAAAGCGGGCTGTGGGTCATCGACTATCTGAAGGAGAAGGATCAGGCTAAATAAACCAGCAAAGGAGGAGACTTCATGAAACGCTATATCATCCGCCGTATTTTAAGCGAAATTTTGACAGTGCTGATCGTCTTTGCTTTGAGCTTCATTATTATTAAAGCGGCGCCGGGCGATCCGATCAAAACGTTGATGGGCAAGGACAACAATGATCCGGAGCTGCGTGCGGCACTGGAAGAAAAGTGGGGGCTAAATGAACCCGAGTATAAACAGTTCTTCAGCTATCTGGGCAATGCCCTGCATGGAGATCTCGGTACCTCCATACCGCATAGCGCCGATCAGGCGGCAACCGCTTTATGGCGTTGCCGCCTGATTGTGCACGCCCAGAACTCCAATTTCACGAAAGAGGTACAGCAATGAAAGAAGCTTTTATCAACGCAAAAATTTTTACTTCCTGTAAAGACCGCCCTTATGCCGACAGCATGCTTGTGGAAAATGGCACAATCTGCTGGATCGGTAAGCAGGCGGATATGCCGGCATTTGACGGTCCGGTGAACGATCTGCACGGCAGGCGCGTGCTGCCAGGGTTTGTAGATGCTCACATGCATCCCATTATTTTGGCGGACTGTGCGCAAAAGATATCCTGCCTGCCGCCAAATGTCCATTCAATTTCTGAGCTTATTGAAAAGATTCGTCAGCGCGCACAGGAAACCGCGCCCGGCGAGTGGATCATGGGATGGGGGTATGACGAAGAAAAATTTGCGGAACACCGCGCTCCAAACCGCTGGGATCTCGATAAGGCGTCAACTGCACATCCGATTGAGATGATGCGTTCCTGCTCACACGGTTTCGGTCAACAGTAAGGCGCTTGAAATGGCAGGCATCACAAAAGATACTCCTGATCCTGTCGGCGGGGAGATCGTACGCGACGCAGCCGGTGAACCGACAGGCGTACTGCGTGAAAACGCGCGTCACCTTCTGAACGGGATTCTTCCTGTCAAATCGCGGGAGCAGCGCATTAACGAGATTGTCCAGCTTGGTGAGATGCTGTGCAAACAGGGAATTGTTGCTGCAATGGATCTGGGCAATCTTTCAACCTCTGATGACTACTATGAAGATTATCTTGAGGCAGCAAAGCATGGTTTTCGCCAGGAGCTTGGCATTTACTACATGTGAGACATGATCCGACAGAATCCGGACTTTCGCTGGACGGAAGATAAGGCAATCCGCAGTCAGCAGATACATAGAAGCGGCATTAAACTTCTCGCTGACGGCAGTGTCGGCGGGCGCACTGCGTGGATGAGCGAACCGTACGCAGGAAGTTCCGATGAGTGCGGCATCAGTGTTTGCACTGATGAAGAGCTTGACAGTGCGATTCTATTCTGCAAGGAACATAAATGTCAGCTTGCCGTCCATGCGATGGGAATGTGTGCGATTGACCGTGTGATGCTGCGCGCCTCAAAAGAAGCGCCTTGGATGAGCATTCCTCCGCACATTCGTGTCGAGCATGTGACCGATCCATCGGAGCGGGCTATCACACTTGCCAGAGAACATGGGATTGCATTCTGCACGCAGCTTATCTTCCTCTATTCTGAGATTGAGAGTTATCGCAGAAATCTCGGCGATGAATGGATTAAGCGTACCTATCCTCTGCCGCGTATGCTGGATGCGGGGATTCAAACGGCGCTTTCCACCGATGCACCCGCAACAAGCTGGGCGTCTCCTTCCGATCCGTTCCCTAATATCAAGTGCGCTGTGACAAGAAAAGCATATGATGGGTCGGACTGCGGAGCCAAGCAGCGTGTCAGCGCTGCAACAGCCATTGAGCTTTATACGCGAGAAGCTGCACAGATCTGCGGATTTGAGGGGATTGGACAGCTGCGCAGCGGTTATAAGGCATCGTTTATTGTCCTCAGTGATGATATTCTTGCAATCGATCCGGAAAAGATCGATACGATTCGCGTGGAAAAGACCTATATTAATGGAATATGTGTTTTTGGTTGAAGAAATGTACACATTGGGGTAGGATCTGAACAGGGAGTGAACAGTTATGAGTCCACGGAAACGATTTTTCTACAATATGAACACCTGCATCGGCTGCGGCTCATGTCAGGTGGCCTGCAAGGACAGCCACAATCTGCTGCCGGACGAGTATTTCCGGCGGGCGGGGATGCGCAGCATGCGCATCGGCAAGGAGCAACGCCTTGTCCCGTTTTCCATCAGCTGCAATCACTGCGAACGCCCAGCATGTGTTGCAGCCTGTCCGACCGGTGCGATGTACATCACCGAGGACGGACTTGTTCTGCACAATGACAATCCCTGTATCGGCTGCGGCCGCTGCTACTGGGCCTGCCCGTACGGCGAGGTGTCGTTCAGCAAAACGAGCGGTTATGCACAAAAGTGCGATGCCTGCCTTGCGCTGCGGGAAAAAGGGCTGACACCCGCATGTGTTGCAGCCTGTCCCACAGAGAGCCTGCACTTTGGCGAATACCCCCCTGAGAGCGGCGTGCTTCCAGACCTTCCGTTCCTGCCGGATCCCTCGCTCACTGAACCGTCGCTGCGGATCCGTAAGCCGGATGCTCTGAGAAAGGAGAATGAGGATGGAGCGGTGCGTTGATTACCTGATTCTCGGCTCCGGCGCGGCCGGGCATTATGCCGCTGAAGCGATCCGGGAACGGGATTCGCGCGGCAGCATCCTGATGCTTACGGAAGAAGGCACACCGACCTATAAACGCCCTATGCTGAGCAAATCGCCGCTGATCCGCTTTAAAAAGGACCGGCTTTCCGTCCGCGGAGAAACGTGGTACCGTGAGCAGAGAATAGAGATGCTTTACCAGTGCAGGATCCTTTCGCTCGACGCAGATAAAAAGCACGTCGAGACAGATACGGGAGATTTTTACTACCAAAAATGCATCTATGCGCTGGGCGGATACAACTTTGTGCCGCCGTTTCCCGGCCATGAGCTGCGCGGCGTACTGACAGTGCGACGCACAGAGGATTTGCGTAAGATCAAGGAATACGCGCTGGGAGAAAACAACGCGGTTGTGATCGGCGGAGGTGTGATCGGCCTTGAGATCGCACTGGAAATGCAGCGCTACGGATTACAGGTGACGGTCCTCGAGGCGTCGCCCCGGCTGATGCCGCGCCAGCTTGACCCACAGACCTCGGAAGAGCTGCTTGATTGTCTGAAGGGAATCCGGGTCTGCACAAACGTTTCCATCGCGGAGATCTGCGGCAGCGAAGGACGGGCACGCTCCGTTCTGCTGGCGGATGGCCGCAGCTTCCCCTGCGGGATGGTTGCGGTCTCCTGCGGTCAGAAAGCAAATATCGTGATTGCGCAGGCAGCGGGACTTCCCTGCGGGCGCGCCGTCATTGTCAACGAACGGATGGAAACGGGAAGAAAGGATATCTGGGCCTGCGGGGACTGCGCGGAGTTGAATGGCTTCAATGCAGCTCTGTGGACGCAGGCTGCGGCGCAGGGACGTGTGGCCGGAGCCAACGCTGCCGGAGGCGGCGAGACCCTGGGCGAATTTGATCGTTCCCTCGTTCTCAACGGCGGAGAAATGAGTCTTTTTGCATTGGGAGACCTTGCCTCTGACCCGCAGAAGCAATACGAATGCAGACGAACGGAGAGAACGTTCCAAAATTTTTCAATCAACACAAAGCCGCCCCATGCCATCGAAAAGCGGTTTTACTGCAATGGGCGCATAACCGGCGGCTGCATTCTGGGCAATCTTTCCGGTATGGAAAAGATGAAACGGGAAATTGCTGAGGGGGTGAAACTATGACACAGGCGGAAAGAAAATACCTGGGTGCGCATTTGCTGAGAACATTTTTTGAAGACCTGGACGAATGGAAAAAGATCAGTCATCTGGCAGGGATCGATTCATCGATCTCTCAGCTTGAATACGACTATGCTCTCAAGGGAACAAACGCAGATATCTATATTCCTCTTTGGGCCTCTGCCTGCCTCTCCGGAATGGACATTCTTCTGAATGAAACGACCCGAGACGTTGTACTGTGCTATAAGCGGTTCGGGTATGTCCCCGTGCGCATGGATGGGAACCCGCCGGATTATATCGGTGAGCAGTTCCGGTTCCTTGAATATCTTTTCCGCTGCGCTGTCCGCAGCGACGGGGAAGAAATCTGTGTTGCTGCGGAGAACTTTATCGAGGATTATACACTTTCCACTGTGGATGCAATTGGGCGCGCGGTACGGGCGCAGGCGGTGCATCCTGAGATCCTGCGCGTGATTGCCTTCGCGGAGCAATGCTTGAAGGGCGCTTGGCCGGATGCAGACAGAGCGGTGCTTACAGCCTTTGACAGCTGGGAGTGGCAGCGCAAGCCCGCCATTTTGCCCGAAGCACCGCGCCGCTTTTCTCAAGCGAGCTTCAATGACTGCGGCGGCAAATGCAAGATGCTCAGTAAAGTGCAGGAAGGGTGCGTGCTCGGTATTCGCCCCGATAAGGACACGCCGTATCACTTTTCAGGGTGCCCGCGCGGGGCGGCCTACCGTGCGACTTTTCTGTCCTCACGCCGCCTGCGCTACCCAATGGAGTGTGTTGGTAAACGCGGCGAGGGAAAATTCCGGCGTATCAGCTGGGAAGAAGCGGAGCAGAAGGTCGCCTCTGCCATTCGGGAATCGCATGCATGCGGACCCGGGTCTCGCTATGTAATGCAT
>Ga0129311_1002046_pt1 | contig 12955 bp, 5 predicted proteins | sample Go1ome_FD_94435 | JGI IMG/M metagenome (GOLD analysis project Ga0129311, IMG submission 94435) | Western lowland gorrila individual fecal microbial communities from Wisconsin, USA - Go1022B metagenome | ecosystem: Host-associated > Mammals > Digestive system > Large intestine > Fecal | place... | reverse complement strand
CCTTCACCGACGGAAATTTCAGCCATGGGGAGAGGGTCGCCCTGCTCGTCCACGACCGCGAAATAGATCTGGACAGGGGCGGCGGCCTTCTTCTGGGCAAATCCGGGGCAGGCGCCGAGCAGCATCAGAACCAGTGCCAGGAATGCCGGGATATATGCTTTGTTAGTCTTGTTCATAGTGTCTGATACTTGTTTTCTACCAATTCTCTTTGGGAACATAGTTTCCCATCTTCAGCAGGTCGGAGTCCTGGAAGCGGAACCAGTACATTCCGTCGTTCTTCCAGGCAATCTGCCTGTTCTGGGGAAGAGTGAATCTTTCGAACTTGAAACCGGTAGGGTACTGTGCGGATGCGCCGGAGCTGAGCTTGGTGACGCGAAGTCCGTACAGGGGAGTGCGGCCGATCTGAGGGGCGTCCTTCCAGCGGCGGATGTCGCAGAAGTAGTGGAATCCCTCGAAGCAGAGCTCGACGGTCCTTTCGTTCTTGATCCTTTCACGGAAAGAGTCGGTGCTCGCGAGATACTCGGAGCGCACTTCGGGCATGTTGACCCTTTCCCTCACCACGTTGATGGCCTCGACAGCGGTCAAGGTAGCCTCGGGAGCCTTGCCGTTCGGTCCGTAGGCCTCGTTTGCAGCCTCGGCGTAGTTCAGGTAGATCTCCGCGAGACGGATGAGAGGGTCGGTGAGAAGTACGTTGGCCTGTCCTTTCTGGGAAAGAGGGCCGGTGCGCTTGTACTCATAGTAGAAGGTCTCGGAAATGCCGTCGGTCGAGCCGGAAGGGTAGGCGATGAGCGAACCTGCGGGTCTGCTGCCGTCTTCATTCAGGTAGATGGAGGCGTTGCCGTAGCCCTGGACCGCCTTGCCGTTGTAGATTATGCAGTTGTCGAAACGGGGGTCGCGGTCCTTGAAAGGATTCTGCTCGTTGTAGACGCCCGCGGCCGCGGCGATCTGTCTGTCGGCTTCGGTGTTCAGCGCATAGCCGGTCGCAGTCTCGAACTTGTCCACGAAGTTCTGAGTGGGGCACTGGCAGGCCGCGTACTTGTTGTTCGTGAACGGATAGCCTACGAGAGACTGGGCGCGCGAGTTGTTGTAGTGCAGGGTCGAGCCTGTAGTATAGCCCCAGATGTGCTCGTTGGTGTATTTGTTTCCGTAGAAGTTCTTGGAATAGTCTGCGAGCGGAAGCAGTCTGTAGCCGTTGTCGAGGGCGACCTTGAGCGCAAGTGCGTTGGCCTCGGCCGCGTCCTCCCAGCGGGCGGTGTCGTTTCCGGGGTTGTTCAGGGGGCTTGCCGCGTAGAGCAGGACCCTGCCTCTCATCGCGAGTGCCGCGACTCCGTTCGGCTTGTCCTGGTCGGCGTCGGCGAGGTTGCCGGCTCCCGAGGGCGGGTCACGCCTCACCTTTCCGGCAAGAACGTAGTTCTCGTATGCGGTGTAGTAGTCGGCCGCGCACTTTTTCAGGAACTCGTAATCCTCGTCGCAGTACAGGTCCCAGAGGTCGTCCGGTCCGAGAACCTTGTCAACGTAGGGAAGCGAGCCGTAGAGGCGGAAAAGCTCGAAGTGGCAGAAAGCCCTTACGAAATAGGCCTGTGCGAGGAGGTCGTACTTCTCCGACTCGGTGGCGTCCTGAAGCCAGTCGATATGGTCGATCGCGTTGTTGCAGACCCTGATGCAGGACCAGGTGTTGGGCACTCTCGCCAGGTTCGGGTAGAGGTCGTCTCCGGTGTGGTAGCCCATGATCCATGTAGCCTCGGAGCCGGTCCCCAGCTTGATCGCCTGGGCCCTCTGGATTCGGGACTTGTCGCACATGTCGGTAAGTTCCTCGATGGTGAGCTTCTGCGAGTTCATCGTCGACATCAGAGGGAAGTGGCACCTGATGTTGAAGTTGGCGCCGCTGTAGACAGAGTAGAAATAACTCTTGAAGTTAGCGTATTTGCTGAAAACCTCGTTTTCCGTGAGGTCAGCTTCGGGTGCCTTGTCGAGGTATTCCTGCAGGCAGCCGGTCGAAAGAAGGGCTGTTGCGCCTACTGCAAGGCAAAGGAAAAATGACTTTATGTTTTTCATGCTCCGAATTCTTTAGAAAGTCAGTTGAAGTCCCATCTTGACGGTGCGCATGTGCGGGTACTGGCCCCATACGAGGTACTTGCTCTCGGGGTCGCCCTCGAGGAGATCCGTGAAGGTGAGCAGGTTGTTGCCGGTCAGGTAGACCCTGATCGCCTGCAGGCCGATGACGCGCTTGACGGCGGGGGTGTTGATGGTGTAGCCGATGTTGAGCTCTTTCAGCCTGAGGTAGTCGGCGACTCTCCAGGAATGGCCGAGGAGTTTGGCGTTGTAACCACCTGTGGTAGAGCTTTCGTTGTATCCGGACCAGTTCATGTTCGCGAATGAAGATGCGGAATAGTGGACCGTTGCGTGGGTGCCGGAAGTGTTCGCGGGTGACCAGTAGTCAACGGAGGACTGGTGGATGCGGTAGTTGCCCTTGTAGTATTCCCACTCGTACATCTGGTCGAAGTTGACGTACTTGCCTGCGTAACCCTGGAACAGGATGTTGATGTCCAGGCCTTTCCAGCGGAGACCCGCCTTGATTGCGTAGGCGATGGGAGGATAGAGTGAACCCTTCATGCGGGTGAGGTCGTCCTTGTCGATGAGTCCGTCAGCGGTGTAGTCGAGGAACTTGTAGTCGCCGACCACCACGTTGTTGATGTTCACGGGCAGGAAGTTGGAGTGGATGTCGTCGATGGAGGAGAGAATCTCCCCGTCGATGAGGTATGCTCCGCTGGTCTGCGAGCCGAGGGACGTGCCGACTTTCTTCTGGTGCGAAAGCGAGTAGGGAGCGTCGTCATACGCGAGGATGCGGTTCTCGTTGAAGGAGAAGTTTCCGCCAAGGTTCAAGGTGACTTCGCCGAATTTCTTGTACCAGTCAGCCTCGATTTCGATACCGTGCTTCTTGATCGCGCCGCGGTTGAGTTCCTTGGAGGTGTTGCCGACCCAGACGGGAGTGGTGTTGTTCACGGAAATCAGCATCTTGTCGCGGTACTCGTCGAAGAGGTCCACGTTGACGGTCAAGGAGTTGCCGAAGAAGCCCATTTCGATGCCGAGGTCGCGCTTCAGGGCCTCCTCCCACTGGACGAACCTGTTGGCCGCCTTGTCCTCGATAATGTGTCCGTTGCTGTCTTTCTTGTAGTCACTGACGTAGAGCCAGCGGCTGCCTGCCTTGTCGCTACCGACAAGACCCATCGAAGCGCGGAGCTTGAGTTTCGAGAACACGGGTTTGAGGGGCTGGAAGAACTTTTCTTCGGAGACAACCCATCCCAGAGCTCCCGAGGGGAAGAAACCGAAGCGGTTCTCTGGAGCGAAACGCTCCGAACCGGTGTAACCCATATTCAATTCGAGGAGGTACTTGTGCGCATAGTCGTAGGTCGCCCTCGCCACGAGTGCCTCGTTGTAGTAGGGGAAGTCCGAACCCTTGTCCTGCTCCTGCCTGTTGAAGAGGAACAGTCCGGTCACGTTGTGCTTGCCGAACGTGCGGTCATAGTTGACGGACGCGTCGTAGTAGAGGTCCATATAGTAGCCGCCCTGCAGGGAGTTGTCCGCGAGGGTGTACAGAGGGTTCTCGACATAGACGAAGCCGTCGTTGTTCGTGCGGCTCCAGGGGTTGATCCCGCTGCCGATGGCGTCGAAGTTGAGCTTCCAGCTGGGCCTGCTGTACTGGGTGTTCAGCGTGTTATATTTATAATAGGTACTGAGCGACACCTTCGCCTGCACGGAAAGGCCCTCCGTGATGAAGTCCAGTTTCTGCTTCGCGATGATGTCGGTGAAGAGCTTGCTGTCGGTAAGCTGGATGAAGCTGCCCCTCATCAGCTGGTAGTAGGGGTTTCCGGTTGTCTGGTCGGCTTCGCTCAGGAGCCTGTCGCCGGAGGCGCCGGGGTAGTCCAGGTCGGGGACCTCTTCGAGCACCCAGTCGGGATAGTACATGGGGAACTTCGCGGAGGAGCTGCCGTAGAGGTACATCCACATCTGGTCGTCGTTGCTGAGCTGCGGCTTGTTCTTGATACCGACGTTTCCGCCCATCTTGAACGACACGAGGGTGGAACGGGTCACGTTGAAGTCGAAGTTCGTACGGAAGTTCACGCGGTCGTAGGTGTAGTCGGAATTGACCTTGCCGTCGTTGAAGCTCTTGAAGATCGAGCCTTCGTGCGTGTATCCGATCGAGGCGAAGTACTTGACGAACTTCGTGCCGCCGCTGATGTTGAAGTTGGCGTCGTAGGTCTGGGAGAAAGTGCGTGTCATCTCCTTGACCCAGTCCACGTCGGGATACTTCAGGCTCATCAGGCGGCTGGAGGGGTTCCTGTACTCGTCAAGGGCCTCCTGCGAGACGAGACCGGTGAAGTTCTGGTCGTTCATCATGGCCACGTTCATCGTCGACATGGTGGTGTACGCGTCGATGTGCCTGGGCTGGTTGATTGGGTTCGACAGACCGGCGTTCACTGAGACGCTCATCTTGGGCTTGCCCTCGGTGCCGTTCTTGGTGGTGACGATGATGACGCCGTTAGCGCCTTTCGCACCGAACACCGCGGTCGCGGATGCGTCTTTCAGTACGGAGATGTTGGACACCTCGTTGGGGTCTAAGGAGGCGAAGTCGCGCTCCACGCCGTCAACGAGGACGAGAGGGCTCGAACCGCCCCAGCTGGAGACGCCGCGGATGAGGATTTCAGCATCGTTCTGGCCGGGCTGTCCGCTCGTCTGGATAGTTACGACGCCGGAAAGCTTACCCGCCATGGCTCCGGTGATGTTGGTCAGACCGGAACCGACGAGGGACTCTCCCTTGACCGAGGAGATTGCGCCGACAACGCTTTCCTTTTTCTGTGTACCGTAACCGACGACCACGACATCCTGGAGCATTTCGGAATCCTCCTTCATCCTGATGACGTAGTCAAGGTTTTTCGTGACCGTGACAATGGTGGATGTGAAACCGATGCTGGAGATGTTCAGCCTGCTGCCGGGGGCAACTTCAATGCTGAATTTTCCGTCGAGATCGGTAATCGCCCAGGTGTTCTTGTCACCTTCGACAAGTACGCTGGCCCCGATGACGGCATCTCCGTTGCTGTCAACGACTCTGCCGTTGATTTTGTTTCGGGGCTGTGCCGCTGCGCCCACCTCGTTCACTGCGAATGCAGTGAGCAGGAGAACCAGGCTCATCATCCGGCCAAGACCTGTCATTATTGATCTTTTTGGGTGAAACATAAGTAAGGTTAGTTTTTATTGTGGTTTGTCAAATGAAAGCGTTGTTGTGAAGGTCACCTTGCGTCCGGCGGGAACCGTTGCAGTCCAGCCTGCCACTCCGTAGAAGCTGTTGTCAGGTTCGATGCTTGTGTCCCAGCCCCTGTCCTGCCAGTTTTCGGGGCGTTCCGCGTTCCAGCTGGTGTATTCAGCGGCGACGTCGGAGGCGTCCGTGCGGGTGGAGATGTAGAGGGTGCAGCCGGCCTTGGTCAGGGTCTCGAATGCCTTGGAGGGGGTTATGGAGGCGGAAGTGAGCATGCGCCACTGCATGAGGGCGTCCATGCCGCTCTTGGCTTCGATTTCGTCTATTATCACAAGGTCTTTATTGCCTACGAGTTTCAGCGTGCGAACGGCGCTCTTTACCTGGTCGGGATAAACCGCGCTCAGGTCCATGGTCGCGCCCACTTCGGTGCTGTTCTCGATGATTCCTTTTATCACGGCGTAGCTTTCGCCTGCCTTCTGGTCGGTCACGTGCAGTTTGCCTGCCACCGTGCCGTCGCTGTTCTCGAATGCCAGGGTGCTGTGCAGCAGGTTGTTGGCGCGGAGCACGTCCCAGCGGCGGGAACTCTGTCCTAAGGACCAGAAGTCGGAGAATGCGTGCTCGTATGTGGCGTAGGTGCCGATGCTGAGATCTTCAGACCAGCGTATGCCCTTGCTGTCGAACATGAACGAGCCTGCGTCCATGTGGGAGTGGGTGGTGGCGGTGCCGCCGCCCTTAAGCCCGGCGTGGATGTCGGAGGCGGTGCCTGTCCAGCCGCTGCGGATGATTGCGACGGGGCAGAGTCCTCCGCCGGTCCAGAGTTTTGCGGTGGGGAACTGTCCCTCGACTATGTCCACAGGGTTTCTGAACAGTCCCAAGGGGACGGATGGAAAGAGGCGGTCGGAGGGGGTGTTGTATTTTCCTGCCTTGTAGCCTGCTATCTCCTGGCAGAGATTTGCCGGCTGGTTGAAGTGGGAGGCGAGCCACCACTGGCTGATGCGGCTTTTGGTCTTCTGGTCGGAGCCTCCGTCGGCGTAGGAGAAGGTTCCTACGGGGCCGCCCATATATAATATGTATTCTCCGGTCTTGCGCAGGCCTTCGATTTCGTCTATTCCTCCGCATTTTCCGAATGCCGCGTCGAGCATCTGGAGGAGGAGTACCTGGAAATCAGTGCCGTAGGCCCAGTAGGAATAGCCCTCGTGGGTGTTGCCGTCCGGATTGTATATGGAGGCGCAGGCGGCGAGGTTGCTCGCAACCCCGGTTTCCACGGCTTCCGCGGAAACCGCCTTGTCCTTTTCGTAAAGGACAAGCGCCGCCGCTGTTATCCCGGCATTGCAGACCTGGTTCCAGTTGCTCACTGACCTGAGATAGCCGTCTTTCTTGTATGTCCCGAGAGCGTAGTCTTTCAGCATCGCGTGGATGCGCGTGCGCTCGTCGAGGGTGAGGTCGTAGTAGAGCCAGTCATAAGCGATTGCGACCGCGAGGGACATCTCCCCGACGTCGAGGTAGTGCGACGGATTCCAGTCCGGGAAGGTGAGTATCGTAGCGAGATCCTTGCGTACTCTGTCGAGGTAGCGTTTCTCGCCGCTCATCATATAAGCATACGAGCAGGAGAACATTCTGCGCACGGCTATCATCGAGTAGCTGAGCATACGCTTGCCGTCGGCGAGCTCGTGCTTGATCTCGTCGGTGGTGTTGACCTGGTTCTGCGCCATCACCATAGCCTTTGTGTGCAGCAGATATACGTAGTCGTCAGGGTTCTTCTCGACCAGGACCCTGCGTTTGTAGCCTTCAAGTTCGTCCGCCCTGATGAAAAGGCGGGGATGGCCCGATTTTGCGAGAGCGGCATAGTCGAAACCGAAACTGCTTGCAGGATCTGCCGAAGTGTCGTCCGGCTCCTCCTTGATTTCCGGCTTTCCGGGGTCTGAAGTGGCGAACATCGGCAGGCTCGCAGCCCTGTCCAGTTTCACCTCTCCCTCTGTTTGGGAAACAGTGCTCCACTCTCCGTTTTCGTCCTGCGCTTCGAGTTTCAGGCCCTGGGCGTAAGTTCCCGGCAGGACTGCGATATTGTATGTGCCCGGTTCGAGAGTCTTTCCGCCGTCGCTGATTTCAGCGTGGCTGACGCCCTCTGAAATGCCGGCCACAACCGGAATTCTGTTTTCGAGTCTTATTTTGAATTTTCCGCTGATAGAACCCTGCCCGTTGCAGGATACCCGGAGCGTTTTTATTCTGCTGTCCGTGGGGACATCGCAGCTTACGAAGGCGCAGGCGAGGCGCAGGGTGGCTCCGTTGCTTCCGCTGCGGTATTCTCCGGCGAGAGGGGCGGCCTGAACGTCGTACAAGCTCTTTACGGCTTTCTGCTCGTGGGGCAGATAGGCGTCCGCGCCGTCAGCATCGCAGGCTGCGCTTTCTTCGTAAGGGTAGTATAAGGTATAGTTGTCTGAGGATTCGGCCTTGCCTGAAAAAGTGCAGATCTCGGCACCTGCAGCCGCTTCGAAGCGTCTCAGCTCCGCGCCGTCGAAGACTCCGATGGCCTCTCCCTTGCTCCAGGAGGGTTTTGCGGATTCCATTGCGGTCTCGGGGTGACGCCCCACGCTGATGTTCAATTCTTTTTCTTCGCCGGCTCCGGGCTTGGAAGAGGAAATGCCTTCCGGAGCACAGGCCCCGGAAAGCATCAGAAATGCGGCTGCAAGTATCAGAGATTTGTTCATTACAGGATAAACCTGCACGGTCTTCCCGTACAGGCGTTTAATTGTCACTTGTAGTTGATAAATTCTATATCGTCGAAGAGAACTGTTCTGGTGTGGGTCTCGTCTTTACCGGTATTGTTACCTGACTTATCCTGGAATGGTCTCATCTGAGCTTTTTCTGAACCGGAAAAACTGTCATATCCCCAACAGGTCTTAGTGTTCCATTCAAAAACGTTCCACTTGTCTGTAAAGACTGCGGCCTTGAATTCATCTGCGTTTGTAACTGTTTGGCCGTTGACCGTGGAAGGCAGTTTCTTTGTTGCTGATTTGTCTCTCCAGCATAGCATCGGATAGTAATCGTTGTCACCTAACCATACTTTCATCCTTATGACGTTGTAGTGACTTTTGACCGCATTGGAAAATTCAGTTGAAGGGAATGTGATATTGAAGAATCCGGAAGTGCTGGTGTTTGACCCTGACATATTGTCGTCAAGCACATATTCGCTGTCGTTTCCGTTTCCTTTCTGGGGGTTCGGGATGACACCGATGTTGTCTCCGCTGTAAATGCCGTCATTCCCCCTTTGAAAACGGGTCTTCGAAAGTTCTCCGCTCTCGAAGTTGTCGAAAGTGAAAGCGTCAGTCTTTTTGACCGTGCCGAGGTTGATTATTTTTCCTGCAGTGAGTTTGACGGATTTTCCTGTATGTACACGGGTTACGCTTTCATCGCGATGCGTGATTTTAAGATTGAAGCCGCTGCTGAGTTCAACGGGCAGAACAGGAATGTAGTAGTCTCCGGGTTCAAAGTTTTTTCCGTCAGAATTATTCGGAGCAGATATTCCAGCCTGACCGAATTGCTCACCGGAAATACTCAGAGGATTGATGACCGGAGTCCCGTCTGCCTCGAAAGTCAGTTCGAAAGTTCCGCTGATAGGTCTATTCCCGGCAGAAAATACAACTACTTGCCAAACATCGGAATTTTCCGGAATCGTAATCTTGAAATAAGCGCAAAGATGCTTGAACTGGAGATTGTTCCCATCCGCCTTGGCTGCAAGAACTGCACTTTCCTTAGGAAAATTATTGGGTGCGCACCAATGGGAACTCCAGGATTTTTTGTAGGTGATTTTTCCGTCTGCGAAAGTCGCGTCGGAATTGTAGGGGTATATGGCGTAGTATGTTTCCGCCTCTGCGGCTTCTCCGGTGAAGATGCCTTTCTGTTCTGCGTCAACCGTGAATGTCCGGTTTCCGCTACCGTCGAAAATCCCGATTTTGTCTTCGGGACTCCATTTGACGGATTTGCCTTCAAGATAGGTCCTGGTGTCCGGGTTTTCGGTCGTGAACTCCATCGGCGAGAGTTTGCTCACCTCCCCGTAATTTCCGTTTCCTTTCTGTTCTTCCTTGGTGCAGGAGACTGCGCACATGGCAATAGCCGTGACAGCGCAGAAAAATGCGTTGGTCTTTTTCATATTGCCTGTGCTATTTAAAAAGAATGTAGTCTTCCTCATCTCCCAAGTCGTCAATAGTGGCATTAACAGGTGATGAACAGATGATGTCTACCCCCCCGATTCCGATAAATACAATGTCGGGGCTTGTGTAAGAATTGGTCTTTTGTAGCATATCAATTATGGTTTAAATTGTTGTTTCGTTCGCTGCAAATATACCACTATAATTGATTGCAAAATTTCAAATTTGAATTCTTCCTCCCTTTTATGCCCGAAAAACTTTCAAATTTGTTCACTTCTTGGAGTTCAGCTGGAATTGTTTGGGGGTGACTCCGACAAAAGCCTTGAAACAGGTGGAGAAATATGCGGCGGTGCGGAATCCCACGCGCACGGCGATATCGGCAATGGGCATGTCCTCCGACGAGAGCATACGGCAGGCTTCATCGAAACGCACTTTCTTTATGAACTGCAGCGCGGACTCTCCTGTAATCTCTTTCAGGCGCACATGCAGCCTTGTCCTGCCCAGACCCATGGCATCCGCAAGCGACTCGACGGACCAGTTTTCGTTCGACAGGTTCTCCATCACGATTCCGTAGGCCTTCGAAAGGAAGTCGTAGTCCTGCTCGGAGATGTCGCGCCCGTCGCAGAAACGGATGAGCAGAGAAGTTTTCAGATTGTCTACAGAAAGTTTTTTCAGTCTGTCGATTTCAGCCTGCTTCTCGTCCACAATCCTGCCCATTTCCTCGCGTGTGCGCTTTTCCCTCCTCCGTATGAGATACGAGACGAGCACTTCGCTGCCGAATGCAAGGGCGAGCAGGTACAGCACTATGGCGAGGTGGGAGGCGTACCACGGACGCAGGATTCTGACCGCCAGTTCCGTCGTCTCTTCGCTCTTGATGCCGTAGGCGTTTTCGTATTTCAGCAGAAAACGGTATTTCCCGCCCGGAAGATTGGTGTAGCTGACCTGCCGGGTGTTGTACGCCGTACCCCAGTCATGGTCCCAGCCCTCCATTTTGTAAAGGAAGCGCCCCTGCCTCCAGGAAATGTAGTCGGGTGCGAAAAATGATATGCTGAAGGTGTTCTGAGAGTGTTTCAGGATGACGGAATCCCCCTTGCCGGATAGGGAAACGGCACTCCCGCGTGAGCTGATTCTGGAAATCACGGCCCTTGCGTTGCTCTTTTTTGCATCCATCCGCAGGGGACTGAACAGCACAGGTCCGTTGACGCTGCCGAAAACCAGTCTTCCGTCCGGCAGGACGAGCTTTGAAGAGGTGTTGAACGCGTTTCCCGGCAGTCCGTCCGCCACGGTGTAGATGTTCACCGAGCCGTCCGCGGGATCGTAGCTGCACAGTCCGTTGTCCGTTCCTATCCAGATTTTCCCGACCTTGTCCTGCGCTATGCAGCGCATCACGCTCGAAGTCAGATTCAGCGGAACGGGCGTCACTTCGTCTTCGTCAATCTCATACAGTCCGTTGCGGCTTGCCACCCACACCGTTCCGTTTTCGGTGAAGAGGAAATCCTGGACTTTGGACACCCCGTCGAATATCTGCAGGTCGCTGCATAGCGGACGGCCGTTTCCGTCTATGTCCAGGCGGCATCTGACGAAAGAGTTCTCCGCTCCTATCCAGTAGTTCCCCTCCCCGTCCCTCAGAATCTTGAAAGCAGGAAAGGATCTGAGATTCGGAAGGTTAAGCCTGGTTGTCCCTCCGCTCCGGACGTCGAACAGGAAGACTCCGCTCATGGAGCATATCCAGGCATAGTCACGGTTTATCTCGAATATGTCGTAGACCTGGTTGGGGTAGGGTATGTTGGTGATTTCGCCGGTGCTGCGGTCGAAGATGAAAAGGCCGTAGAATGCGGTGCAGATATAGACGTTCCTGCCGTCGGCGGAGAAGCGTATGCTCTTGATGTCTTCCTTCTCCGGAGAGTCGGACAGCCGTATGGTCTTCAACATCCCCTCGGACATCGAGTACAGGTGCAGTCCGTGCTTGTTGGTGCCTATCCAGAGAGTCCCGTCCTCGTCCGCTGCCATTCCTCCGGCTATGCAGTTCCTGAAATCCGGGATTTCGCTGAGGGCCTCGAAACGGTTTCGCAGGCTGTGGTAGTAGTTCGCTCCGCCGTAGAAAGTCCCCAGCCACATTCCTCCGTCGCTGCTGCGGTAGATGGACTTGATGGAGTTGTTGCTCAGCCCGGAGGTGGTCAGGTCGTCGCTTTCGACGGTCTGGAAGATGCCGGTCTGCGGATCGAATATGCTGAGGTTGTAGCCTGTGCCTATCCACAGCCTCCCGTCGGCGTCCTCCCTTATGCAGCGCACGAAGTCGGAGCACAGGGAGTCCGGGCTTCTGCCGTGCCGGTAGCGCCGGTAAGTGCTGTCAGTGAGCGACACCCTGTAAAGGCCCTCCCGTTCCGAGCCTACCCAGAGTATGTCCCCCGTCAGTTCCAGGTCGCTGATCTCGGCGATTTTCGGGAGAAACTCGAGGACCTTGAGTTCTCCGCTCTTTATATTATAGGTATAGATTTCTTTCGTATAGCGCCGCGAGATGTAGAGCAGGCTGTCTTTCTTGCAGAAACAACTGGCCCTGAATCCGTTGTGCGAAAAGCGGGAGACCGTGAAAGTGCCGTCCGCGTTCTCCCTGCAGTCCAGAGTCCCGACGTTCGCCCCCACGAGCATGCGCCCCGGCGACAGCTCGATCATGTCGCTCAGGTACAGGTCGGACTCCCTGTAGATGTTGCGGAAACTGTCGCTCTCCGGCACATACAGGTCCAGGCCCTCGTCAGTCCCCACCCAGAGCCGTTCTTTGCTGTCCGGCTGCAGGTAATACACCAGCCCCGAACTGATGGAGGTGCTGTCGGCGTCGGAGTGCCGGTAGGTGAAGACATCGTAGCCGTCGAAGCGGTTCAGGCCGTCGTAGGTCGCGAACCACATCTGCCCGTCGGAGGTCTGCGCGATGCTGAGCACACTGTTCTGGCTCAGTCCCTCGTTCAGCCCGAGGTGCGAGAAACTCAGTCCGGACAGCGCCGCGGCAAGTATGTGCAATATCAGTTTCAAGGCTTTGCAAAGTTAGCAAGTTTTCGTATCTTTGCCGCGCTATGAAAAGGATAGGACAATTATTCTTCCGAATTTAGGAGGGGCTCTTGAAGCAAATCCCTCCCAAACGCAATTGACAATCTCGGTTTGTCTTGCCGTTAGGACGCCTATCTGCCCGGATCAGGGTTAATAAAACAGTGATACAAATCGGTTTAGTCGGAGGCTGAATGTCTTCCTTTGTGGAATTGTATGACTGTATAATATGCAAATCAACGTAATTGTGGCTGACGAAAGCCACGCAAAGTATGCCGAGGAAATCTGTGAAGAGGTCTTTGTCTCGGCGAGAGAGAGGGGGACGGGAATCGCCCGCAGAACCCCGGAGTATATCATTGAGAAGATGAAAGCCGGAAAATCCGTGATAGCGATAGCCGAGGACGGCTCTTTCGCGGGCTTTTCCTATATCGAGAGCTGGGGCGGAAAGCAGTACGTCGCCAACTCCGGGCTCATCGTGGCCCACGCATTCCGCGGACAGGGACTTGCGATGCGG
>Ga0129311_1002045_pt1 | contig 12962 bp, 13 predicted proteins | sample Go1ome_FD_94435 | JGI IMG/M metagenome (GOLD analysis project Ga0129311, IMG submission 94435) | Western lowland gorrila individual fecal microbial communities from Wisconsin, USA - Go1022B metagenome | ecosystem: Host-associated > Mammals > Digestive system > Large intestine > Fecal | place... | reverse complement strand
TGGTTACGATTATCCGTGTTATGTACGGTGGACGAGATGTGAATACGCAATTAAACAGATTTACAAAAACAAAATAATTTGAAAGCATCAATCAGAAATGGTTACTTATCTTGCTGGCGGCATCATAAGAAGCGGCGGCAATACAAAAATGATAATGATGATTGATATTGCCGGAACATGGTGCATCGGCATACCAATGTGCCTGCTTGCCGCGTATGTATTTGAGTGGGGTATTGTAGGTGTGTACATGCTGCTCACTACGGAAGAAATATTCAGGCTTGTTGTATCGCTGGTTGTTTTCAGAAAACGCAAATGGATGATCAGTTTATCATAAATCCGAAACATCTTTATAAAATCTTTATACCATCTTATAATGCTTAATCCCTCCTTAAAAGTATTCAGTTTATAATGCAGAAAAATGAATACTGACAGGAGGGATTTTGTTTGTCTAAACATATTTGGTTTCAGAATAAGCTATCGTCTTTTCAGATCATCATTCTGGGATTTGCCGGTGTGATAGTACTGGGGGCGCTATTACTGATGCTTCCGATATCAACACAAAACGGTGCGGTAACGCCTTTTAGCAAGACTTTGTTTACAGCCACATCAGCTGTATGCGTAACGGGATTGATCGTATTTGATACAGCATCTTATTGGTCAGGTTTTGGTCAGCTTATTATACTGATCATGATACAGATCGGTGGATTAGGAGTGATATCTGTAGCGTCGTTTCTATCCATGCTGGCGGGAAGAAAGATCAGTCTGATGCAGAGACAGACCATGCAGAATGCTTTATCAGCACCACAGATGGGCGGTATTGTAAAACTGACACGATTTATCTTTCTGGTGTCTTTTGCAATAGAAGGAATTGGGGCGTTATTGTTAATGCCTGTATTTATGATGAAGTATGGAATAAGAGGAATCTGGATGGCGGTTTTTCATTCTGTTTCGGCATTCTGTAACGCCGGATTTGATCTGATGGGAAATCAGACCGGACAGTATAGTTCATTAACTTCTTTTGCGGGAAATGGCTATGTGACATTGGTTATATGTTTGTTGATTCTGATAGGTGGGATAGGATTTCTCACCTGGAAAGACATTGCTGTAAAGAAAACTCATTTCAAAGAATACAGCATGCAGACAAAAGTCATATTAGTTACAACAGCAATTCTGATCGTTATACCGGCAGTATTTTTCTTCTTTTCAGATTTTGCAAATGAACCTTTAAAAGATCGCATCTGTATGTCTGTATTTCAGGCTGTTACACCAAGAACTGCGGGCTTTAATACAGCAGATCTTAATAAAATGTCTGATGCCGGCAGAAGTGTGATGATGTTATTGATGCTGATTGGCGGTTCACCCGGATCAACTGCCGGAGGAATGAAAACAACAACCATTGCGGTACTGTTTGCGAATGCTATGGCTGTATTTCGGAAAAAACAGAATGCCAATTATTACGGAAGAAGGATAGATGATGGCACTGTAAAAAATGCATCCGCCATTTTATTTATGTATGTTTTCCTTTCAATGCTGTCTGCAATTATTATCAGTATTATAGATGGTATTCCAATGCAGACAGGCATGTTTGAGACTTTTTCGGCAATTGGAACGGTTGGACTTACATTGGGCATTACCCCGACTCTTTCAGCGGTATCAAGATTTGTGCTGATATTGCTCATGTTTTTTGGCAGAGTCGGAGGCTTAACTATTATATATGCGGCATTTTCACAAAAGGATGCCAGTACTTTAAAATATCCGATGGAAAATATAACAGTAGGATAAGACAGGAGAGAGTAGAATATGAAATCAATATTATTAATCGGTTTGGGAAATTTTGGAATGATGATAGCAAAGCAGATTTATGAGCTGGGACATCAGGTAATGGCGGTTGACAAGAATGAGGACAGGGTGAACGAAGCACTTCCTTATGTTACCAATGCACTGATAGGGGACAGCACCAATGAAAGCTTTTTGAAATCGCTTGGTATCAATAATTTTGATGCATGCATAGAAACCATAGGCAGTGATTTCCAAAGCTCACTGGAAACTACTTCATTATTAAAAGAGTTGGGCGGAAAAATGGTAGTATCAAGAGCAAACAGGGAAGTGCAGGCAAAGTTTTTGTTAAGAAATGGTGCTGATGAGGTAGTAAATCCGGAAAAGCAGATCGCTAAATGGACCGCTATCAGATATACATCAAATTATATTCTGGACTATGTGAAGCTGGACGATAGCCATGCGATATTTGAGGTAAAGCTGCCTAAGGAATGGATCGGTAAATGTATCCGGGATGTGGATATCAGACAGAAATATGGGATCAATATCATGGCAATCAAAGAAAATGGCAATATGAACCTTACACTGACACCGGAGTGTGTATTTTATGAAGGACAGACACTTCTTGTATTAGGGGAGCACAAGGCGATCCAGAAGTGCTTTCATATATGAAATGGGGCGGTTTGATTGACGAATATACTATTAATTGCGAGTGTTCTTCCGTTTTTTCTGTTTGGTTTCTATATTGTGAAAAAAGTGGATGAATTTATCCCTGAAAATAAAAAGCGGATGAGTGAAGAAATTGAAATGCAAGAGCCTTCCTCTGTCATACTGCCCGGAGATTTACCACTGATGGAGATTGATAAAGAAATTGACATGTTCAGAAAGCAACATCCGAATTTCAAAATTATTTTGAAGGATGTAAATCCGTGAAACAGTGAGCCGGGAGACCGCTATGCGGAGTTATATGTCAATTATTGACATACGATGATATAATGATGTCAGGTCAAAAGCGCCGAATTTGATGCCTAAGAATTGTTCCGTGCTACGCACTCCTGCAATTCTACCCAAGTTCTTTCACCCACCTATGAGCAAGCTCAAGTGGGTTTAGACCTTTTGACCCTGGCATTATATAATAAGAAAACAAATGAAGAAGGGGGATACTGTAATGAGTGGACAAGCGGAACACGTCATGGTCTGTTTATCACCGTCGCCCACAAACAGGAAGAATATTGATGAGGCCGCAAAGCTTGCGACGGCTTTTCATGCACAGTTTACCGCTCTTTATGTTTCAAAATCCCCGGAAAATTCGCTGCCGGTGGAAGAACAGAAGCGCCTGCAGAACAATATTCGATATGCAGAAGATCTGGGTGCGGCAATTACGACTGTAATTGGGGAGAATATATCCTTTCAGATAGCAGAATTTGCAAGAATATCAGGTGTGACAAAGATTGTTATTGGCAGAAGTAATACAAGGAGATATCATTTCTGGGATAAACAGACTGTAACAGAGCAGTTGATCTCTATTGCACCTAATATAGATATTTATATTATTCCGGATTCCAAAGCAAATATAAAAGAAAATCAAAGAAAACGTCTTGCACAGCAGATCATTCCGACATGGAAGGATATATTGATTACTGCAGGTATGTTATTTGCGATGACTTTGCTCAGTTTAGCATTTAGCAGACTGGGGTTTACGGAGTCTAACATTATAACAGTATATATACTTGGTGTATTGTTAAATGCGATATTGACCAGAAGCCATTTCTGCAGCCTGATCAGCTCTTTTTGCAGTGTGCTTTTTTTTAATTATTACTTTACGGAACCACGATTTACATTTCATGCCTATGAGCCCGGGTATTCTGTTACTTTTGTTATCATGCTGATCGCGTCTCTCCTTACCGGATCTTTGGCCTATCGGTTAAAAGACAATGCAAGAGAATCAGCCAGAGGAGCATACAGGACAAAGGTATTATTTGATACCAATCAGTTACTTCAGAAAAGCAGGAGCTATAATGATGTGTTACAGGTAATGGCAAATCAGGTGATTTTATTGCTGGATAAGGACATTATCATATATCCGGTAGAAAATAATAAAGTGGGAAAAGGATATGTTTATGCAAAGGATTCAGAGGAAAATAACAGTCTTTGCATGGAGGATTCCGAGGAAGAAATCGTCAAATGGGTATTTGAAAATAAAAAGAGAGCAGGTGCAACTACAAAAGTATTTCCAAATGCGAAGTGTTTATATCTTGCTGTGCGGATCAATGAAACCGTATATGGGATCATGGGGATCTACGTGGAGAAAAAAACAGTCAGTTCTTTTGAATACAGTATTCTGTTGTCTATTCTTGGTGAGTGCGCACTGGCACTGGAAAACCTAAATAATGAAAAAGCGAAAGAAGAAGCGGCAATTATGGCTCAAAATGAGAAACTGAGAGCAAACTTGCTGCGCACCATTTCACATGATCTCCGTACTCCTTTAACCGCTATATCCGGGAATGCAAGTAATCTTTGCAGCCATTATAAAATGCTGGATGATGCGACAAGAGAACAGATGTTTTCGGACATTTATGATGACTCTGAATGGCTGATCCAGCTTGTGGAAAATCTTCTTTCCGTTACAAGAATTGAAAACGGAGAGATGAAGTTAAATAAATCTCCGGAAGTAGTGGGAGATGTAGTGGAGGAAGCATTAAAGCATGTTGACAGAAATAAGTCTGCTCATGATATCAGGGTAATTCAGCCTGAAGATATTATGATTGCAAATATGGATGCTAAACTGATTATCCAGGTTATGATCAATCTTGTGAATAATGCGATAAAGTATACACAGAAAGGCTCGACGATACGGATCAGCTACGGAGATGGGGGAGAAATGATATATGTAAGTATTGCAGATAATGGTCCGGGCATGGATGAAAACGCTAAGGAACATGCCTTCGATATGTTTTATACCGGGCAGAATATGGTCGCAGACGGAAAACGCAGCATGGGGCTGGGTCTGGCTTTGTGTAAGTCAGTGGTAGAGGCGCACGGAGGCAAGATAGATATAACGGATAATACGCCACATGGCTGTATATTTACCTTCTGTCTGAAAAAGGGAGATGTTGAAATAAATGAATAAATTTCAGATTTTGGTTGTAGAGGATGATCCGCCGATCAGAAACCTGATTGCGACAACCTTGAAAACACATGAATATAAATATTTACTTGCAAAAAACGGAGAGGAAGCCATTTTACAGGCTTCAAGCTATGCTCCGGATGTTGTTTTCCTCGATCTGGGACTTCCTGATATTGATGGCGTTGAAATTATCAAAAGGATTAGAGAATGGTCTAATATGCCTATTATTGTGATAAGTGCAAGAAGCGAGGATGAAGATAAAATAGAAGCACTTGATGCAGGGGCAGACGATTATCTTACAAAACCATTTTCGGTAGAAGAGCTTCTTGCCAGATTGCGTGTCATGCAGCGGAGAATCGCACTTCTGAAATCCGACAGTGAAATAAACGAGAAGTCTGTATATACCAATGGCAGACTTAAGATTGACTATGCTGCCGGGTGTGCGTATATAGAGGATGCAGAACTGAAACTTACACCGATTGAGTATAAACTTTTGTGCCTTTTGGCGCAGAATACGGGAAAGGTATTGACCCATAAATATATAACGCAGAAAATCTGGGGAAGTGCATGGGACAGCAATGTTGCATCACTTCGTGTCTTTATGGCAACTCTTCGAAAAAAGCTCGAGGACGAAAATGCTTCTGTAGCGTATATTCAGACACATGTTGGCATCGGATATCGAATGTTAAAGGTGGATGCAAAGGAATAAAATCATATGGAAGAGAGGCTGTAAAGCTAAGCTGTGTGGTTTGAAAAAATGGTTCGGAAAATGACAAAATCAGATTGACTAAACCGACAGGATTATTTATAATACAGACAAAATGAAAAAGGCATATAAGGAGCTTTCATCATGAAAAAGATAGAAACACTGGACGATGCATTTATCAGGATCGCAGAGCTGGAAAGAGAAAATGAGGCACTCCGGGAAGAACTGGCATATTACAAAAACAGAAAGATGAGCGGACGCCGGAAGCATAATGCCAAGTGGCAGGCAATTTATAAAGATTTTGTAGAGGGCTATGAGGAGGGGATGACTATGGTGGACATTGCGAAAAGAAATCATGTCAGCGAGCGGACGATTTACAGATATAAGGCATATTATGACAAAGTGAAAGAAAACGGATCGGTATGACGCCGGTAAATGTGAGAAAAGAATGGTACAGGTGGTTAAATAAATGAAAATGAAATACAATCTGACAATGCAGGAAGCGGAAGACTATGTGGCTGTAATGCGGCAGATCTTTGATATGGTACGTATGATCAGCGTGGAAGGACTGTTTTCGGATGGCTTTCAGGGAGACGCGGACGGCTGTAAATGTTACAGCTTCTGGAAAAAGGACAAGCGCTGTGAAAACTGTATTGCCAGAAAAGCGGCAATGCAGAGAAAAATGAAGGTTAAACTGGAATATGTGGATGATTCTCTGTATCAGGTTTATGCAAGATATGTGGAGATCGATCATGAGCCGTATGTGATGGAGATGATCAAGCAGCTGGATATGGATTCCCTGATCGATCCACAGGGAAGTGAAAAACTCATTTATCAGTTGACCGGTTATACGGATAAGCTTTATGAAGATGCATTGACAGGTGCACATAACAGAAGGTATTTTGAGGATTCCGTCAGGGAAGCCAATCAACCGGGAACGGGCGTGGTGATCGTCGATCTTGATGATTTTAAACTGTACAATGATGTATACGGACATCAGGCAGGGGATATGGCACTTATAACGGCGGCAAATGTGATCCGCAGTAATATGCGCGAAGAGGATACGCTGATCCGTTATGGAGGGGATGAGTTTTTAATGATACTTCCCGGTATCGGAGAAACGGAAATGGATATGCTGCTGGATAAAATCTGTAAGGCAGTGTATGAAACAGAAGTACCGGGCTATGCAAGACTCAGGCTCTCTGCCAGCATCGGAGGTGTGATCACGGGCAATGAACCGATCGAAAATGCGGTAGGCAGAGCAGACCGTCTGATGTATCAGGCAAAGAATCAGAAAAACCGTGTTGTCACAGAACACAGTGTGGTTACGGAGGAAAACGCTGATGTCGTCAAAGAAGAACAGACGCAGGGAAAACAGCAGATACTGATCGTGGATGACTCCGATATCAATCGGGAGCTCCTGTCTGCGATGCTTTGCGGGGAGTATCGGATTCTTGAGGCGGCAAACGGCAGTGAATGCCTGGAAATCCTGCAGCAGCAGGGCACAGGTATTTCGCTTGTTCTTCTGGATATAGTGATGCCTGTTATGGATGGTTTTGAAGTGCTGTCCCATATGAACCGGAATCACTGGATCGATGATATTCCGGTCATACTGATCTCAGGTGAAGATGCGGATCCGGTGATCCGCAGAGCCTATGAGATGGGCGTTTCGGACTATATTAACAGACCGTTTGATGCAGGGATTGTATGTCGGCGGGTATTCAACACGATTAAATTGTATGCAAAGCAGAGACGCCTCGTATCTCTTATGACGGCGCATGTCAATGAAAGAGAAAAGAACAACCGTATGATGATCGATATACAGAGTCATATTGTGGAATTCAGAAACGGAGAAGGTGGAAAGCATGTGCTCCATATGGATAAGATCACACAGCTTCTGCTCGATAAGATCGTGCAGAAGACAGATAAGTATCCGTCTCTTTGGCAGGAACGCAGCCTGATCAGGACAGCATCTGCATTGCATGATATCGGTAAGGTCGGTATTGACGAAGCAATTTTAAATAAACCGGGCAGACTGACTGCAGAAGAGTTTGAATCCATGAAAGCACATACGACGATTGGCGCGGATATGCTCCGTAATCTGCCAAGATACCAGGAAGAGAGACTTCTGCAGATCGCTATAGAGATCTGCCGGTGGCATCATGAACGCTATGACGGAAAAGGATATCCGGACGGTCTTGTGGGCGACGAAATTCCTATTTCAGCTCAGCTTGTATCGATTGCAGACGTATATGATGCACTGACAAGTGAGCGCGTGTATAAAAAGGCATTTTCACATGAAAAAGCTATGCAGATGATCAGAGAAGGGGAATGCGGTGCATTTAATCCGCTGCTTTTGTCCTGTCTGGAAGAGATTGCAGATGAATTACAGGCAGAAATGTAAGAGGGTTTATACCGGCGTTTTTGGTGATGCATCCAAAAGCGTCATAACCGGAGAATAAGAAGGAAAGATGGAAAACGAACATGAAGAGCATTATCATACTTGTATTGATACTGGTTATTATACTTGCTGTTTATATATTGATCTTTTTGGCAAAAAAGAAAGCAAAAGAGGTAACACGGGATCTGTTTGGAACGGATGATATCAGAAAAGCAGCACAGCAGATGAAGCAGGAATATGCGACAACGCCAAAATCCGTGAATGCGATGACATCACTCCTTCTGCCGCGGATCGTAGCGGATTTTCCGGATTTTACTTACGATGAGATGAAAAACAGGGCAGAAGATGTGCTTGTATCGTATCTGCGTGCGATCGACCAGAATAACAGCAGCTTATTAAAAGAAGGAAATCAGGAGCTGCAAGATCAGCTTTCCCACCATCTGCAAATGCTTTCGGATCAGAATCTGGCCGAGCAGTATGACGATATCAGGATACACCGGACAGAGATCAGCCAGTACAGAAAGAATGCAGGCAGATGCGTTGTTACATTCCAGACTTCCCTTGCCTGTATGCATTACAGAAAGAACACGGAGGGCGCGATCACAGAAGGAAGTACGGAATATACATACCAGACCAGATTTAATACAGATCTGATCTATATCCAGAACCGGGAGATCGTAGAGAAAGAATCGGACAGGGCGCTGGGCATCAACTGTCCGAATTGCGGGGCTCCGATTTCATCCCTCGGGGCAAAATTCTGTGAATATTGCGGTACTGCCATAGTAGAGCTGAATATCCATGCATGGAGCTTCAGTCATATTGAGGAGTGTAAATAGTCCTGCAGGCTCAGTCATTTGGAATATCATGGAATCGGCCTGCCAGTTCCTCTGTTTTGACCACATTGATAAAAGCATGCGGATCGATCGCTCTGATCAAGGGGATCAGATGTCTTCTGGCATCCGTATTGATAACCGAATAAAGCATTTTCTTTTCTTTTTCTTCATAACAGCCGACGCCGCGGAATAAAGTGGCGTCGTGTTTTGTTGTATCTTTGATCACTTCATAGATTTCATCCGCATGATCGGAAATGATAAACAGTGTTTCCTTCTGATAGCGTCTGTAAAGCATCTGGATAACCTGCGTGCTGCAGAACTGGTAGATAATGGAATACAGTGCGATATTCCAGCCGAACAGTGCACCGGCGATCAGCAGCATAATGACATTTCCGATCAGGATATAATTCCAGGCATCTACGCCTTTTTGCTGGGACAGGTAGATACTGATGAAATCCGTACCGCCTGTTGTTGTACCGACATTTAAACAGAGGGCAATGGCAAGCCCGTTCAGCATTCCACCGAAAATACAGATCAGCAGGATGTCCTGTGTAAAAATATATTGTGGCAGGATGTCCACAAAAATACTGGATAAAAAGATCACCAGAATGGAATACAGGGTAAACCGTTTCCCGATATATCGATAAGCGATGTAGGCCGGAAACAGGTTCAGTATAATGTTAAAAAGTGAAAATGGGATCTGGATATGGAAAAAAGTCAGTCCGATCTTCTGGAGCAGAAGAGAAATGCCGGAAAAACCGCCCGGAAACAGGTTGGCGGCTTTGGCAAAGCAGCAGAGGTTCCATGCATAGAGGATGGATGCTGCAATTACGATTACAATACGGAAATACTGATAAAAATGAGGATGCTTACGTTCGATGGATTGAAACATAACAGGCTCCTTTCCTGATAATACAGAGATTTTTTATGTGCTTACAGTATAACATATATGGCGAAAAAGAAACCACAGGATTTTGGTTAAAAACGAATTGTCAACCAAGTATAAAATACAGGTTGACAATTAAGCCCCTTTGTGGTTTAATGCTAAAGGTGACATGATGATTCATACAGGAGGAGAAAACAATGAGTGAAGTAACAGAAGCAAAAACACAAGGAAAGAGTAAATCAAAATTCAGTATACAGGAGATCTGTTATGTAGGTTTATTTACAGCAGTGATCGCTGTCATGGCGCAGATTTCCATTCCGATGCCTATGGGCGTTCCGATGACCATGCAGACATTTGCGATTACACTGGCAGCAGTCGTATTAGGCGCAAAGCTTTCTACGATCTCCTGCGTTGTATATTTATTACTTGGTGCAGTCGGTGTTCCGGTACTTGCTAGCTTTTCAGGCGGTTTTGATAAGTTTGTTGGACCGACAGGCGGATTTTTAATTTCCTTCCCACTGATGGCATTTATCATCGGCTTCGGTGTAGAGCACAGAAAAGCATTTAAAGGTGCATTTGTAGTGGCACTTGTAGCAGGAACTGTTGTGAACTACGTAGTAGGTGTGGTAATGTTCTGTCTGCTGACACACAGCAGTGTGATGGTCGGTATTACAGCATGTGTACTGCCTTTTATACCAACTGCAATTATAAAAGCGGTACTTGCATCGATCATTGGTTTTGCGGTCAGACGTGCAGTCCCGGGTATTCGTAAATGATCTATTTAAGACCTCATCATTTGCTCTGTACACAGGGTTATTCGGGAAAGGGCTATAGTGAAGGGTTCGTATCACACATGAATGAAGTGGTTGATGCACTCCGAAACAGGCCGGGAACAAAGATCACGTTGACGTTTTCAACGGATACGCTATGTTCCTGCTGCCCACACAAAGAGGGTGAAGATCTTTGTGACACACAGGAAAAGGTAAAACGCTTTGATCAGAAGGTTGTCGATTATTTCGGACTGGAGGAGAAGGAATATTCTTATCAGGAACTGATCCGGGAGATCGATGCAAAAATGACGGAAGAAATGCTCGCTGATATCTGTGAAGGCTGTGGCTGGTTTCCAATCAGTGCCTGCAGAAAAAATATCTGTAAGAAATAAAAACGATAAAGGTGCCAGACGTATAAAAGGGTCTGCAGAATAATTGTGTTCTGCAGATCTTTTTTTATATGATAGGAATTTCCTGTCACATAAAAATGCTCTGCGGAAATGTATTTATAAAATGGGTCCGGACTGCACATACTGCATAAAAAGAGCGGAGGTTTTTCAGATGGGCAGTCAGGGAAATAAAGGTAAATCAAAAAAACAGGACAAATTTGAGAAAGACGAAAAGAAAGAACAGCAGAAAAAGAACGCCGGGGGTTCCGATATGGAGGAAAAGCAGATAGAAACAGAGCTGATCCGGGAAACCGGAGCGGTCAGCCTGGAACATAACAAACAGCATCACAGAATTGAACTGCTCACGATCATCGGTGAGATCGAAGGGCATGATGTACTTTCCGGAAATACAAAAGCAACAAAATATGAACATATTATTCCGAAGCTGGCACAGATTGAAGATTCCTGTGAGACAGATGGTGTGCTCATTGTTTTAAATACAATGGGAGGTGATGTTGAAGCAGGACTGGCGATCGCGGAAATGATCGCATCCTTAAGTAAGCCGACGGTATCCCTTGTACTGGGAGGTGGACATTCGATCGGTGTTCCGATCGCGGTGTCGGCTGATTATTCCTTTATTGTGGAAAGTGCAACAATGGTCGTTCATCCGGTCCGTATGAACGGAATGGTGATCGGAACGCCTGCAACCTATGATTATTTCAAATCCATGCAGGATCGTATCACAGGGTTTGTCGTATCGCATAGCAACATATCTCAGAAAACCTTTGAAAAGCTGTTAATGGAAACAAAGATGCTGACAAAGGATGTTGGAAGCCTTGTGGTAGGACCAAAGGCAGTGACCTGTGGACTGATCGATGCGGTGGGCGGGTTGAAAGAAGCTATGGCGAAACTGCATGAGATGATCGATGAGGCAAGTGAAGGATGACATTTCAAAAAAAGAATGTTATAATTGTTTCTAATGCATATTATGCATGATATTTTATAGAACCGGAGTGAAAGAGATGGCAACGCAAAGAGGTAGAAAAACTGCTTCCGGACGTAAGAGAACAAACAACAGAAAAAGAAATACTGGAAAGAAACAGGACAGCTTCAGTACAGAGGTAAAAGATGAAGTGATCCTGCTTCTGGGGATTGCAGTGACGATCCTTCTGTTTTTATCTAATTTTCATCTGATCGGTAAGGCAGGAGACGCAGTAAGCGCCGTTATGTTCGGCGTTTTCGGAATCCTTGCCTATATCACACCGCCCATTTTGTTTCTGGGCATTTTATTCCTGATTCTGAATCTTGGCAACCGTGTGGCGACGATCAAGCTGCTGGCAGGAACTTTCCTGTTTCTGGATCTTGAGGTAGTGGCAGCACTGATCGGCGGGATCGGGAATGCAGGCAGCACCGTAGCTTCCTATTATAGCTATGCAAACACCCACAAAATGTCGGGTGGTGTCATTGGCAGCGCATTGGCAGGCGCACTATCGAAAACGATCGGTATGGTAGGGACGATCGCGCTTGTCCTGATCCTTATGATGCTCTGTCTGGTGCTTCTGACGGAGAAGTCCATTGTCCGGCAGCTGGCGGGTGCAGGCAGACATGTTTATGACAGTGCAAGAGAAGATGTGGAAAACCGTATTGAACGTAATGAGATACTGCGTGAGCAGAGGCTGCAGGAACGCGAGATCAGAATGCAGGAGCGTGCGGAAAGAGAAAAGCGCAGACAGGAAGAAAAAAGCCTGCGGATGGATAATAAGGTCAGCGGTATTACGGATGCAACGACCTTAAAAGCACCGAAGAAAACGAAAAAGGCAGAGGCAAAGCCGGTTTCTGTGTCGGAAGAAAGTCTGGATGTCAGACAGCTGCAGATAGAAGAGACGCCTGCAGTGCAGGATATGGATGAGATCGAAAAAATACATATTAAAGGAATCGAACCGGTTCAGTCAATGAAAGCAGAAGATGTGGCTGCAATAGAAAAACCGGAGAAGAAACCTGTAAAACAGCCGGCTTACAACAGAGAACATAAGGTACAGGTCATGGAGTCTGCACCTGATGATTTTGATATGAC
>Ga0129311_1002044_pt1 | contig 12973 bp, 16 predicted proteins | sample Go1ome_FD_94435 | JGI IMG/M metagenome (GOLD analysis project Ga0129311, IMG submission 94435) | Western lowland gorrila individual fecal microbial communities from Wisconsin, USA - Go1022B metagenome | ecosystem: Host-associated > Mammals > Digestive system > Large intestine > Fecal | place... | reverse complement strand
TAGCGGATGTCATCAATGCACCGACATTCTATTCGGTTCAATCCGGTCTTGAATATGAGATAACAACAAGTGTGACTTCATCGTGGATAAATCATACAAGCGTTGATTTTGTTGTATCAAACACGGGAGCTGAGACTATTCATAACTGGTATCTTACCTTCAATACTCCGTATGTCATCGACAACATCTGGAACGCCACTCTTTTCGAGACAGACGGTAACGGTACATATACGATTACAAGCAATGGATGGAATCAGGATATCCATCCGGGAGAGTCTGTAACAATAGGTGCCACATTTTCTTCTGTAGAAGAGGAAGAATTATCAATAGCACCTGAATGGTATCTGCTTAACACAGAGGCGGCGGTAGTTGATTCAAGTCTATATACACTGGATTACACAGAGTATTCTTCATGGGAGTCGGGATTTACGGGGCAGCTTACATTGCTGCCACAGATTGATTGTCAGCACTGGAGTCTCACTTTTACTTCGAATAGAGATATAACTGCAGTATCTTCTGCTGTGCTCAATACAGAAGATGATGGTTCTTATGAGATAACACATGATGAGAATAACATGAGGCTATTTGCAAACAATGCATATAACTTCGGGATACAGGGAGTTAACACTGAAAATCCACTTGAATTCTCTAATGTTGAGCTTTCAGTAGTGGATCTTGCATATCATCTTACCGATGATGAAGATGCTAATGGAGTTCCTGATTATCTGGAGTTTATTGGCGGTGGCGGTATTATTGATCCTACGCCTACTCCAACTCCTGTTCCGACAGATGTTCCTACTTCCACACCTACCGAAGAACCTACAGGAACGCCGACAGAAGAGCCTACGGAAACGCCTACTCCCACATCAGAACCATCACCTACACCGATTGTTGATGATACGGATCAGGACTTGGACGGACTGCCTGATTATATAGAGGAACAAATAGGAACAGATCCTCTTAAGGCAGATACCGATGATGATGGTCTTTCTGATTATATTGAAGTAGCTATAGACTATGACCCTACAAATCCTGATTCTGATGGGGACGGAATTGTCGACGGGTATGAAGACTACGATAATGACGGCCTGACCAATGTTCAGGAGTTGCTTTTAGAAACGCAATTAGCTATCGAAGATTCGGATTTGGATGACCTAATTGATGGGGAAGAAGTTAATGTATATGGAACTAATCCCACGGAACCGGATTCTGACGGAGATGGAATAGAGGATGGAGATGAAGTCTATATTGGCAAGAATCCTACAGATCCTTCTGACGGAGACGTAAGGATTCTGCAGACTATATCAAGAGATATCGATAATACGGATGATCCGGCTGTCACGTCGGTTGATGTATCGGTTTCACTTGCAAATAGAATAGATCGATCTCTCAACATAAGAGATTATTATAATGTAGATGTTTACTCGACGGATGTTTATGGACGAATTGGAAGCCCGATCAACTTCGAGTGCGATGAATCATTTGATTTCGCGACAGTAGTAATTCACTATGATGAAACACAATTAGGCAGCACTGAAGAAGGCCGCCTTGGGGTGCTATGGTACGATGAGGCGAACGGTGTTTACATTATTCAAGAACAGGCGATTGTAGATACTTCTAACAACACAATTACATTGGAACTGTCACACTTCAGCACCTATGTAGTAGTAGATCTTGATATGTGGAACAATCCGATTCTTCCAGATTATTCTAATTATATTATGATTGCAGAAGGCGGGACCGGTTATTATGCTTGGCATGACGGTATCCCCACTCTTGATGAAGAAGAATATGAATGTTTTGTTTGGTGGAAACTTTCACATGGCGGACAATACAGAATTGTTGAGAGAGTATATGGGGAGGCTCATACCGATGCTGATCCTACCAATATTATTCAGCTTTGGGTATATAGCTATAAATGGCTCGTCATGGACATGACTGACAGTGACGAGGATGGCGTGCTTGATTTTATGGAGTCGCAGGGTGTTCTTGGAACCAACAATCACATTTATTATTCAGATCCGACATCATTGGATGGCGATGGCGACAATTTGACTGACGACGAGGAAATCGGTGCTAGATATACAATACATCGCACTGAAGATGGTGTATTAAGAATAATTATTAATCAGGCGGTGGTATACGAATCAGAAGATGGTCTCATAGATCCAGAATCCCCATATTTTATTCTTAATGGTTATTGCGAAAGTCTCGGCTGCGGACAGATTAGAACCGTTGCAATAATCAGATCTGATGCAGAGAGTCTGGATTGTGATTCGGATGGCTCGTATGATGCAGTTGATGCATATCCCATATCCTTCAATCCGATGATTAATTACTTGATAGTTGGTGTGGATCATGAAGGCGAGCCTTATATTGATGAAACAGCTGATTATTATGAACGAGTCTTTACTAGAGAAGGAATGCAATATGTTAGATTGAATATTTGCTCATGGGATCAGTTTTATGAGATATGGAAGCACCTCAAATCTGTTATTACATATAGTAATGAAGATTATGGATTGACTGTAGAACACTACTCATCTCTAGAGTATTACAGTTCTGTTGATAATATGATTATTGTTAGTCATGGTACGGTTAATGGTATTGCCTTTGATGGTAACTCAAATGGAGTTCTTATGGATGATGGACCAGTTTTAGAATCTAATCAGTCGGCTCATATTAACGTTTTGGATTGTGTATCGTGTAATTCTGCGCATGGAGTGCATCAAAATGAACATGATAATCTAGCCCACAATCTATTACTTTATTGCCGTGATATTGATAATACTTATGGTTGGGATGGAACGAGTTACTTTGATCCTAATATGCAAACAAATTATTATTTTTACATTGCTCACGGAGGCTATTATCATTATTACAGAACGGATGAGGGGATTGTGTGTGAAATGGTTCCAATAAGTGTATTGAGTATAATTGGAGTAATACCTGCATTAACATATGTATATTCAGGTCTTCATAGCACCGTTTCTGCCAATGAATTTTAGAGGAACGTTACAATGAAATCTTTTTTTGAAAATAGAAATCGAACGGATATTACTACAATCGTAATAGTTTTGCTTGTAATTGTCGCCATTCTTTTCTTGGGAAGAAGTTATTATATCAGATGGATTGATAACTTGTTTTCTCCTGATTCAGATGTAGATTCTCACCTCTTTTCTGAAGAACTAGTGGATTTTTCTTCAGATATCAGTGAATCTATCCCTACGGGGGTTGAACTAAAGATGGCAAGGGTTGAACACGATGAACGTACAGTAAATATTTATTTTGAGTATGTTGATTCTTTGGGAAAAGCTAATATTATCATAAATCTAATTCATGAATACTTATCTCAAAATCCGGATTGTATCATATATGATTATGATACAAACATTACTATGTTTACGAGTGGTTCATATGAAAGGACCGTTAGTATGCAGCTGAGTAATAATAGTCATGGTCAAAGAATGTGGCGCGCTGAAATCAATGAGGTCATTATAGACACTAATGATGAGATTACCGATGATGTGATTGTAGATATGGTTCAGGTTATTACTATTACGGGAAATGAAACTGATTCAACGAAGATAGATTTGTTGAGACTCATGTTCCCTAGAGCTGAAATAGAATTGTAGTGGGCTGCGGTGAGAAAGTGTAGCGCCTTGATGGGATAAAACATCACCATTGAGCTAATAGGAAAAAGAGGAAAGTTGCCCGTTGCCGATTATGAGTAAACTTTCTCTGAAGATTGAATGAGTTTAAGTAATTGTTCTACTCATATTAATTCTGTTGAGTTTAGTTCCTGCTATTCTGCTTTGGGTGGTGTGCAATGGAATCCTGCTGTAGCAGTCGCCGTTTATGGCAACGTTGATAGAACATATGGGTATGATGGTTTTTCGAGATGCGCCTATACATAGTTATGAATCGGAGGGAGAAGAATGAAAACGGCATCAAACACCATTAAAGGACAACGCCCTATTGTTGTAGCATGTATTATTGTTTTGTTGGCATTGGTGGTGACTGTTGTTTTACTTGTTATTAGATGGTTTATGTTTCAAAGATACATTAACACTCCGAATAGGTATCATGAATTATATGAAATAGTTCCAGAAGACATGCTTGATTTTGCTGACTATTGTAATTCTGTAGGAGAGGATTCTTTTGAGATTGGGGCTGTAAATTACAGTGATGAAAAAGCTTATATAGGCGTCAGGGGTGTAGATTCGTTTGAGAAATTCAATGAAGTATTGCTTGCAATGAGCGACTTTTTTAGTGAGAACCCAGATTATATCCTTAATCATCGTAGTTTGGAAATAGTAATGAATGGTGATGATTTCTATATAGAATGTTTTTGGAATACTCCTTCAGCTTATGTCGATGAGATTAGGACAATTTCTTTTTATGTTCCCAAGGAGACTATAGAGGGGGAGCTTATGGATCTGCAGCGAATATGCATTCTGAATTGGAACAGCTTGTCGGAAGAGAGGATTACGATTCTTGAGACAATGTATCCTGATGCTGAGATAGTTTTGGAATAATAACACAATGTGAGTTTGGCGTTGAGGAAATCCATATAATATATGAATATATGTTTAGAAGTTATCAAGACCAGTTCATTTTTTATCGATTGGGGAATTAGTATGATGGATTTTGTTTTAAGCATCTTATCAGGGATTATATCGGGTGTAGTAGCTTCAGTTGTTATCAATATCTATCTTAGAAGCCAAAAGCGAGGTGTATGGTTGGGATGGTCCTTCAGAATTTGACGATATAATTAATAGTAATTATTTCGATATTTGTGAATCTGATGGATATATGAGATATTATCATAACGGCAATCAAATTGTATGCGAACCAGTACCAGGAATTCCCAATCTGTTGTGTTTGGATATTTTTAAGGTTCCTGTATATGTAGGAGATCAACTACATAGTTTTCAGTCGGCGGTGAGGTGATAGTATGAGAAGAAAGATTGAAATTGGTTTTATTGTTTTTTGATTATTTTTGCCTTTTTTTAGTTGGATGGAATTTATATAGACACAATATCGAATCTAAGCACAAACCTGCAACATCTATAGCGCCTCATTTTATAGAAGAAACACAATACTGATTTTGTTGAAACAAAAGGACCGGCTGCATACATAGCTGGTCCTTTTATATCGTTTATTATCTGCTATTTGTGTTTATTAGTCCAACTGGGGACGGTTCTCAAATGGAAATTGTTTCTGAATGGCTGAATTATGATGCTGTTGACGAGATAGAATACGAGAATGACGGGACATAATAGTTAGTATCATCCAACTTGAAGTGGTATTTACTTTATCATGTTCTTTTTTACGTTGTCCCTTGAGTGTGTTTCTTATGGTTATATTTCTTTGTATATATACGTTAATTAGTTAACCATTATTAATTGTAGGGGGATAACACAATGTATAAGAACTATATTGCTGAAGGTCGAATACGTGGCATAAACCAACAACACAATATTATGGTTATAGTAGGGAATGGATTTGATATTTCTGTTATGAATAAATATCGTGAAGACAATCTTATTCCATCGTATAAGGTATTCTATGATTTTTTGAAATACAGAGGGATTAGCCAAGACAATCTCTTGTTTAATAAGATGACAAAAGATAGGGAGACAGGCAAAGAAAACTGGAGTGATTTTGAAAATTCTTTATTTGAACTGCTGAACAATAGTTATTCTGCGGAAGTGTTGGAGAAGGCATTACAAGAAATACAGTCATATTTTCTGTTATTTCTGAATGATGTTATTACACCGGATATTTCAATTAAGTTGAATAATGATACTGAGACGTACAAGTGGGGAAGGAAATCATTAACATCATTCCTGGGTGACTTGGATAAAGAGGAATATTTGAGAATGAGTTTCCCGTTGAAAACGGATCACTATCATATGTTTAACTATTTGTTTGTCAATTTTAACTACACGTCATTATTAGATAACTACATTTTTATGGATAGGAATCAATTTGAGCCTCATCCGCATAAAACTGTGGACACGAACTTTAAATTCTATCCTGATCCTAATGGGTATAGTAATAATGGGATTAATCAGAATACAGTTTGGTCCACGTTTCTAATGCAAGGCATTATTCATCCGCATGGTTATCAGAATATTCCCCGATCAATGCTATTTGGGGTTGAGAGTGATAAGTATAAGAATAATTGGTTTGCAAAGAGACTTGTAAAATCTTATTGGGCCCAGAATGATCAGAAATATCAGTCATTCTTCGATAATACAGAGCTGTTCATAATATATGGTGCCTCGCTGGGGATAACAGATAGTTGGTGGTGGAAGAATATATTCGATTCAATACTAAATAAGAATAGTGAGTTAATAATATATAGTCACAGCAATTCTGACAAAGAAGATGTAAAAAACAGATTCATTAATGCTTGTCAAATTGAGTGTGAAGCAGAAGATAAGCAGCGGGTGCTTGAACATATATATGTTGCTCCAATCGTTGAAAGCAAAACAGTACTATTCTCTTTAGAAGAGAATGATAGTTAATATAATGATAAAGGAGATATAGTCTTTATCCATCAATTCTCATTGTCAACCGCGGATGAACTGTACTGAGAATTTCTCTTTGCTTCTTCAATGTTGTATGTGTATAGATTTCTGTGACGGATATTGAACTGTGCCCCAGGAATTCTTGGATGTATCTAATGTCAACGTCGGCTTCCAGTTAGCTCGTTGCAAAAGTGTGGCGAAACATGTGAGGTGTGATGTGCTTTTCGATGCCGGCAAGTTTGCTGTATTTCCTAATCATGCGACGTACCACTTGATCTGATATGGGGAAGAATAGACCTGAAGCTGAGATTTCTCTTCCGAATTCGCGGCGGTAGTCGGATAGAGCTTCGATGCAGGCGGAGTTACCGATGTGCAGGAGACGTTCTTTTTTGCCCTTGCCGTTGATCTTAAGTGACGCATTTATGAGGTCTATGTCTTCTATTCTTATAGAGCACAATTCCGAGATGCGAATTCCGGTGGCAAACAGAAGCTCAATGACAGCTATTGCCTGAAGTGAAGAACGCCGTGAGTAGTAAGTCTTGGCGGTGCGATGATACGAGTAGATTGTTGAGAGCAGTTTCTCAATGGTGCTTAACGGAATGGTTCTGGGCAGCTGCAGGGGTTCACGAAATCTCGTGCGGATCCTTAAGAACGGGTTAGCGGATACGATGTCATTCTCCTCGAGATAAGAGAAGAAGGCTTTAAGGGATGCAATCTTACGCTTAACGGTCTTTGGTTTGTAGGTCAGGTGTAGAGAGGCGATGTGGCTTTTTATAGTGTCCGGAGTGATAGAGTTGATGTTGGTGTTTGGAATGGCGGCCACGAATTGAGTCAGGTCGATCCGGTAAGCCTTGATGGTCTTAGGGTCCAGGCGCTTGTTCTGCCTGCAGTAGATGAGGTACGGGGGGATGAGTGATGTGATTGCCGGTGAAGTGGTTGTGGTAGACGTGTTCATGGGGGGTCCTCCTTGGGGGTGTAGGATATGATAGAACGTTTTATTGTTCTATTTGCTATATAATCATTCCATAACCATAATGCATGAAGATGAATAAGATATGGTCATCGAATATGGGATTGATGGGTCAGAAGTAATGCAAAACTGTGTTGTAAATAATGTATGTCAATTTATAGGAGGATAGGAGTATGAAGGCAAGAGAAATCGGCGCCGCTGTTCTTAATGCGAAGGATGACGAGGAAATGACAAGATTGATCCATTCCATGACGGATTATCAAAAAGAAATCATGATAAAGACCTTGGTGTCGATGGTGAAGAAGGCGCATGAGGAAGGTTTTTCGATGTATTGCGATTGACGCTTATAGCTTACGACTTATGTGACTTGGTCGTAAGTGAGTAAGACTAGTCTGTGATTTTGGTCTATATTTGGCCATATTAAACTCTACCACATTAATGCGGTTTGTTTGGCGGAATCGATCACAAAATTACGTTGACCGCTCAATAAAACGGCCTTATAATAGTCTCATGATAGGCCGAATTAATGAAATAAAAGAATTAAATCGACTTTATGACAGCAAGAAAGCAGAGCTTGTTGCAATCTACGGTCGCCGTCGTGTGGGGAAAACTTTCTTGGTTGACGAGGTCTTCGAGGGTAGAATCACTTTCAGGCATGCTGGCCTGTCACCTGTTGAGACGAAGAAGGGCGCATTGGCAATGCAGCTTAAGAGTTTTTATAACTCTCTTCTCGATTACGGTATGAAGAAAAGCCGTATTCCCGGAAGTTGGCTTGATGCCTTTTTCATGCTCGAACAATTCCTAAAGGAGAAGGATACCGGCGAACGCCAACTAGTCTTTCTTGATGAGCTTCCTTGGCTCGATACACCAAGATCCGGATTTATAACCGCTTTTGAATCTTTTTGGAATAATTGGGCCTGTCATAGAAAGAATCTGATGGTTGTGGTGTGTGGCAGTGCAAATTCATGGATTCTCGATAATCTGATAAACAATCACGGTGGATTATATAATCGAGTTACATACGAGATAAAGCTTTCCCCTTTCACACTTTCGGAATGTGAGGAATTCTTCGAGAGCCAAGATATAAAGATTACAAGATATGATATCGTTCAGAGCTATATGATTATCGGCGGAATTCCGTATTACATGGGATACTTTGAAAAAGGAAAAAGCTTAGCACAGAATATTGATCGTTTATTTTTTGCCAAAGACTCGAAACTTAGAGAAGAATATGATCGGCTTTTTACATCTGCATTCAGCAAGCCGGAACTTATTAAGAGTATTGTCGAGTTCCTTTCAAAAAGAAATGCAGGATATACAAGAGAAGATATATTGCAAGGATTGAAGATAACGGACGGAGGAACATTATCTAAACACCTTAATGCGCTGATTGCAAGTGATTATATCGTAAAGTATCAACCATTCGGAATGAGCAAGAAATGTGAGTATTACCGGGTAACAGACCCATTTTGTTTATTCTATCTTCACTTCAGAAATAAGATTAATGGTGCTGATGAGACTTTTTGGCAAAAAGGATTATCGAGCGGTCAGATTGTATCTTGGCGCGGCTTTGCTTTTGAGAAGGTTTGTTTTAATCATATAAAGCAGATAAAGCGTGCCCTTGAAGTTGGTGGTGTTTTATCAACGGAGTCTGCATGGTCTATCAAGGATGATGATAAGGAAGGGACGCAGATAGATCTTCTTATATCCAGAAAAGATAATGTTTTAAATATGTGTGAGATCAAGTATCTTGGGGATGATTTTGCAGTGGACAAAGATTATTACAGGACTATCCTAAGAAGACAAGAGATGCTGACAAAGCAGGTGTCTCCGAAAGTTGTGATTCACAGCACGTTGATTACTACATTTGGACTTAAGAGCAATGAATATAGTGGTGTTTTTACCAATGTGGTGACCATGAATGATTTATTTGAGAAGTGAGATGAAGTTGATTTATTTGGCGGAATATAAAAAAACGAACGGGATTCCGCTGAACAAACGAGTATTACATTTCATTAAATAAGTAAATGCTATGGAGGTAAAAATGCTTGAATGTAAAATTATAAAAGGTCATCCGTGGTCAATAGGGTGCGCGGATCTTAATCCATCAAAGAGGGGCGAGGATGCTGCCTTGATGTCTGATCTACCAGTGGAGATTCAACATAAAGTGTCTGATTGGATATTTGGAAAACTGAGGAAACGCAATACTCCCAATTATGATCATGATAGTTATGAGCTTAAGCATCGAATTGAGAATGAATTGGGCATATATTTGACAAATAATCAAATGAAGGACGCTATGTTGCAAGAATGGTTTAACACTGTAAAAGAGAATGAGTTGAATTGGTATTTTTATATAAGTCAGAACTCTCCAGCGTTTAAGCCAATTACTATTCGTTGAAACAGTGGACAGATAAGACGAGCGGAAGCATTCTGGCTATTGGGAATCAGAAAACCAAAGAAAGAAGTTCTAATATAAGAGTATATATACAATTATGATAATACTATAATTTAAGGTGTGATAACACAATTTAATAAATTCAGGGGATGATAGTGAGTGGAATTCAAGCATATATTGAATAAAAATATGTGGCCAGATGAGAGTCAGCATTTCGAATATGCTGAAGTATATAGAGCAGTAAAAAGTATAGACGTGTTGCGTGTGGGGGATTTTCTTCCATGGAATATTGAACATGCCAATCAAAAATAGACATTTAAAAAACTATTTAAACAACCAGAGTATGGAATGTCTGTTTTTACCGATTTAGAAGCACTAAAACGCACTGTGGCTATCATTCCGGCTTTAAATAAATCGACAAACGCATACGCAAGAGGGTTTACGACGATTAAAAGAGGAGTGTCATTTAAAGAAAATAGTAAACATCATGTTGAATATTTTCTCTATGATTATGAGTTTAATAGTCCTAAAGATGATTTTAAAATCGTTGAGGTTCGAGAAGTATGAGTGATAAAGAAGTATTTATGCAAGTCGCTGAGTTAGGGGATTTGTATTTGTATGATGTTCTTATTTCATATATATATCCTCGTGTTTTTGTTTGTGAGGATACATATGACAGTAAGTATCTATTCTATGAAGTTGAAAGCAAAAATAATAAAGACACATGGCTTGTAACTAAGTTAGCAAAAAGAGAATACTATTCTTTGGTTGATAGGAAAAGAAGTATTCAAAAAGCATATGAGAACAAGAAGGGATTTAATTTGTTTTCGATATCTAAAACGTATGGAGATATTGATGACATTAAAATGAATTTTGATGCAGAAGAGCGGATTAAGTTGCTACCTACGGAACCAGTATTTGCGGAAAAAGAAATATTGGATGATGTCATTCAAGAGACTTTAGAAGTTGCAAGAGAAACAGGAGCGACAACATTTGATATAAGACTATTTCCTGGAACGGATAGGCATTTTGTTCCGCAAAATATAATGTCAGAATTATGCACTTCAATGACTTCGTTAACAAGGTCTGTTTTTGGGAGGAAAAGAGTGGAGACGTTACGCGTTGCTACAGCTCCAGGCTCCTGTATTGTGAGATTTTCATTCCCGGAACAGATTAATTTATTTAATGAAAGCGATGCTGCAAATGAAATGAATATCATAAATGGTATATTATCATCAGAATCTATTTCAGAAGAATTGGATAAAGTTAAGGATCAGACGAAGTTTATTAGTTCATATACTAAAATATTGGATAGTATTAGGAAGACAAATAGCGATGTCCAGTTTACCACAGCTTCTCCCAATTCAACAAAAGTTAGTAAAATTGAAATGACGAGGGAAATGGTTAAAAGCAGGTATAACGACGTTAAGGATATCCGTAGGGTAGAAAAAGACAGCGTAGTTCTTAAAGGAACACTGATAGCATTAGATACGAAAACAAAAAGATTTAAATTTCAGTTATCTGATGGTTCTATCAAGTCAGGTGTTGTTACGAATAGTTTTTTATCAAAGGGGTCTTTTGAGATTCCAAGGGATTATGAGGCAACTGTGGATATTGAGAAATTATATACCGATAATGATTTGAATTATAAAGAAAAATATTGTCTTAAAGATTTACAGGCAACGTCCACACTTGTATAAATACTAATAAAATAATATGAATGAAGGTTAATACAATTGTAAGGAAAATTAGAATCTGGCTTGATGAGACTCGCGTGTATAACCAACGTGATGAGCAGATATTCGGTGAAGAGCGAGAGACTATTGTTGATGTAGGTTATTCCCGTGAATTGAGGTGTATATACTCAGACGGACTTAATGATCTTGATGATGTTGGCGGTATTTACGGGTTTGCAGATTTCCTGGAAGAACTGCATGAAGGCGAGCCGGAGGAGCATGAGAGCAGCAAGTTATGGTCATCCAATATGGGATTGACAGGGAGAGATGTTAAGTCCAAGAGTATTTTGTGAAAGGACGCTCTAACTTACGACTGTAAGGTTTAATCGTAAGTGAAGTCGTAAGTGAAGTCGTAAGTGAATTGTTAAAGCTGATTGCTATTGTTTATGGCTTGCAGAAGGATTTCTTCCAGGCATTGATTAATCGCTGCCTGTTAGTATTCCGGTGCAACTTGACGTGTGGCCTTGATGTAATCCTTTATAGCCTTGCGCATCTTCATGATTTGTTGCTGCTGTTCTTGGTGGTAGTTTTGTTGTTCGATCTGCTGTAATAATGCGGGATTGAAGATGTTATAGGGGTATTGAGTGGAGTGCGTGTGGAGGTGCTTGTTATGAGGGAACTCCGGTGAGAAAGTGTTACACCCCTGATAGGATAAACTATCACCATTTGGAGGAAAATCTGAACCGCAAGCACGCGGATGAGGTATGGGTAATAGATTGTATGCATGGTGTTAACAGGGAGTTTATAAGAGGAGTGTATGATTACAAGAAGATAAGGTAATTGGGGGGATGAGTAATGAGCAATGCAATGGCAGATGCGGCTAATAATGAAAAAGATAATAATCTTGTCAATATGTCGGGAGTTGATTTTAGGACGGCATATTATTATGAGAACTATGTTATTATTGCAAAGTATTCTTGTATTACTCAAAATGGTGGTAAAAAAGAATATGTTGATAAAGGTGCTAATAGACCCTACATTTGTCGCTTTTGTGGTAAGAAGGAGCCTGAGGCTAAGTTTAGTGATAATACCCATGCAATTTCAGAGTTAATTGGTAATAAGACTCTATTCATTAAGTCTGAATGTGAGAATTGCAATAAGAGATTTGGAAGAGACTATGAGGATGTTTTAGCTAAATATCTTGGCCCAGTCAGAACTCTGTCTCAAACGAGAGGTAAAAGAGGAATCCCTTCTTATAAGACTTCCGATTCACAATCGTTTCATCTCTTCGATCTTTAAGATGCCCGAGCAGTTCTGCGATTGCTTCAAGTTGATCTTTACTGAACTCTTTCTCTTCGGCGAACACTGCTACATCGGTGGCATATGCATC
>Ga0129311_1002041_pt1 | contig 13000 bp, 2 predicted proteins | sample Go1ome_FD_94435 | JGI IMG/M metagenome (GOLD analysis project Ga0129311, IMG submission 94435) | Western lowland gorrila individual fecal microbial communities from Wisconsin, USA - Go1022B metagenome | ecosystem: Host-associated > Mammals > Digestive system > Large intestine > Fecal | place... | reverse complement strand
CATGGTGTAGGTGCCCGCGTCCGTGCCGGAAGCCTTCGCCGTGCCCACAAGCTCGAAGTCCGCCTGCGTATACAGCTTGTTGTTGGTCGTGAAGGTGTAGCCTTCAACGGTCATTTCAGCGCCGTCGTAGGTCTTGCTGCCGTTGTTGCCCGTGATCGTGACCACGACTTCGCCCTCGGACGCCTTAACGGTCAGGTTACCGAAGCTGCGGACGATGATGTAGTTTTCCTCAAGCGTGCCGTCTTTTACCGTGTAGGTAAACTCGTTGAAGGTGCTGCCGACTTCCGTCTGCGTGCCGGTGAAGGAGATATCCACACCCTGCCCCTTGACGAAGCCGTGACCCTTCTCCACGATCTCATGGCGGGTCAGCGGCGTGCCGTCGTAGACCTTTTCAGCAGACTTAGACTGCAGGTTGATCTGGCGCGGGGTGATGCCCAGGAAGCCGTTCTTCAGATTCACCGTGAATTCATTGGTGACGATGTTGCCCGCGATGTCCTTGACGATCGGCGTGCCCTTGATTTCAACCTCGCCGGAATCGAAGCGGTTCGTCGCGGTCTTCTCAGCCGTGATGCCCTCGACCGTGTAGGTGTTGCCGTCCACAACGAAGGAAAGGCTCTCGAAGCCGGAAACCGTCATCGGCGTGCCGTCGTACAGCTTGTTTCCGCTGTTGGCTTCCACGGTGATCTCGTACTTTTCAGCGCGTTCCTTGACTTCGAGCGTGCCGAAATGGGTCTTGATTTCGTAGTTCTTCTCCTTCGTGCCTTCCTTCAGCGCGTAGGAGAACTCGTTGTCGCTCGTGCCGACCAGCGTCTGCATGCCGGTGAAGGTGCAGATTCCGCCCTCGCCCTCGATGAAACCTTCGCCGCGTTCAGCGTTGAACGGGGTTTCGGTGGCGTAGGGATAGGTCAGCGGCGTGCCGTCGTATTCCCGCTTGGCAGAACCGGAGGTGATCTCCACCTTGCGCGGCTTGATGCGCAGCGTACCGCTCATCGTGGAAACCACGAACTGCTCGGTCACATCGGCGCCGTCCGCGTTCTTGACGATCGGCGTGCCGCTAATGGTCACAAAGCCGGAATCCGTGACGTTCGTTCCGCTCCGCTTCGCCGTCAGGCCGGAAACGGTGTAGGTGTTGCCGTCCACATCGAAGGTCAGGGTCTTGAAGCCCTCAACCGTCATCGGCTGTCCGTCGTAGAACTTTTCGCCGCTGTTGGCTTCAACGGTGATCTGGTACTTGTCCTCCGCGTCGCGGTTGGTGACCTGAAGCGTGCCCTTCGCGTACTTGAACTGGTAGTTGCTAGCCCAGGTGTTATCCTTGAGCGTATGCCCGGTGATGACGTTGTCGCTCGTGCCGACCAGCGTCTGGCTGCCCTCAACGGTGACGCTTGCCAGACCCTCTTCGCCCACGAACTCGCCCTTGGTGACGGTGTAGCCGGAGTTGGTCAGCGGCTGTCCGTCATACGGCTTGCTGTCGCTGTTGGCGGTCAGCTCGATCTCAATCGGGGTGATATCCAGCCTGCCGTCCACCTTCTTGACCTTGAAGCTGTCGGAGAGATCGTTGCCCTTGGAGTCGGTGATCTTCTCCTCGCCCGTGATCAGAATCTTGGCGGAGTCGGTGACGTTCGTTCCGGTCGCCGACGCCGTCAGACCGGAAACGGTAAAGGTTTCGTTGACGTCGGCCACCGTGAAGGTCAAGCCGTCAAAGCCATCGACCTTCATGCCGGAAACCGTCAGCGCCGTGCCGTCATAGGTCTTGCTGCCGCTGTTGGCTCGCACCGTGATCTCGTATTCCTGACCTTCGGCGCGGTGGGTGACTTCGAGCGTGCCATATTTCTTGGTGATGACGTAGTCGTCCGCGCTCGTGTTGCTCTGCAGCGCGTAGGTGAACGCGTTGTCGCTCTTGCCGACGACCGTCTGAGAGCCGGTGAAGGCGTAGTCCGCGCCCTCGTCCTTGACGAAGCCGTCGCCCGTCACCGTGACCTCATGCGCGGTCAGCGGCTTGCTGTCGTACGGCTTCGTCGCGTCTGCGGAAGTCATGGTGATCTGGCGCGGCTGGATGGTCAGCTTGCCGTCTTCCGCCACAACAAACTTGACGTTGGTGAAGTTGACGTTCGCGTTGGAGAACTGCTCCGGGGCCAGATCCATGTAGGTTTCGCCCGCGTGGATGCCGGAAGCCTTCGCCGTGCCCTTGAACGTGAAATCGCTTTCCTCGTACAGGTCGCTTCCGGTGATATCCACCGTGTAGCCCTCAACGCTCTGCTCGTCGCCGCTGTACAGGGTGGCGAGCTTTTTGCCCTTGATCGTGACCGTGATTTCATCGGTCACCGGGGTAACGGTCAGCGTACCCGACTTGGTGACGATGTTGTAGTTGTTACGGTTGGTGTTGCTCTTCAGTTTATAGCCCGTGATGGTGTTAAAGGAGCTGCCAACCACGGTCTGGCTGCCCGCCATGGTGATGCTTGCCAGACCCTCGCCCGCTACGAACGCGCCCGAGGTGATGGTGTAGCCGGACTCGGTCAGCGGCTGTCCGTCATACACCTTGGAGGCGCTATTGGAGGTCAGCACGATGGCGACCTTGTTGATGGTCAGGCTGCCGTCTTCCGTCGTCACCTTGAAATATTCGGTGACGTCGTTGTTTTCGGCATCCACAATCTTCGCCGTTCCCTGAACCTTGACCGCGCCGGAATCGGTGACATTCGTGCCTTCCTTCGACGCCGTCAGACCCTTTACCGTAAAGGTCTGGTCGTTCCAAGTGAAGGTATCTCCCGCGACACCGTCCACGAGGATGCCGGAAACCGTCAGCGGCGTGCCGTCATACGTCTTTTCGCCGCTCTGGGCTTTGACAACGACAGCGTGCTTTTCGCTGTCCAGCGGCTTGGTCACCGTCAGCTTGCCCGGCTGATAGGTGATGCCGTAGTTCCTCGCATTCGTGCCTTCCTTGAGCGTATGCCCGGTGATGGTGCTTGCGCTCGTGCCCGGAAGCGTCTGGCTGCCCGTCACGGTGACGCTTGCCAGACCGTCTTCGCCCACGAACTCGCCCTTGGTGATCTCGTATTCGTTGTCGTAGGCGGTCAGCGGGTTGCCGTTATACCTTCTGACCTTGCTCGCGGCGGTCAGCTCGATTTCGACCGGGTCGATGGTCAGCGTGCCGTCGGTCACAACGAACTTAACCTTCGGGAAGGTTCCCTTGTTCGTGTTCACGAAGCTCTCGTCCGTCAGACCCATGAAATAGGCGCCTGCATCCGTGCCGGAAGCCTTCGCCTCCACGCCCGGCTTGAGTGCGACATACTCTTCCTTATAGAGCGGGTTGCTGATGTTGGTAATCGTGTAGCCTTCCCAGCTCTGCTCCGCGCCGTTATACGTCTTGACGCCGCTGTTGCCCTTGATCGTGACCACGACTTCGGTATCGGACGCCGTAACGGTCAGCCTGCCGGTCGCGGTTCTGATCTGGTAGTTTTGAGGCTTGGTGTTGTCTTTCAGTTTGTAGGTAAACGTGTTGTCGCTGCTGCCGACTTCCGTCTGAGAGCCGGTGAAGGCGTAGGTCGCGCCCTCGCCCGGGACGAAGCCACGGGTATTCGTCTCGCTGAACTCGGACTCCGTGACCTCTTCCTTGGTCAGCGGCGTGCCGTCGAACGGCTTGCTGGCGTCCGCGGAGGTCATGATGACCAGACGCGGGATGATTTCAAGGCTGCCGTCTTCTTCCACAACGAACTTGACGTTTGTAAACGTCTTCGTGTTCGTGTTCACGAAGCTGTCCGCCGTCAGACCCATGTTGTAGGTCTCTGCCGCGCCCGTGCCGGAAAGCTTCACGTCCTTGCCGGAAGCCTTCGCTTCCACGCCCGGCTTGAGCGCGAAATCGTTCTCCGTATAGAGCGGGCTGCTGGCGCGGACAAACGTGTAGCCTTCCACGCTCTGCGTCTTGCCGTTGTACGGCCTGAAGTCCGGATTGCCCTTAACCGTGACCGTGATTTCATCGGTCACCGGGGTAACCTCAAGCTTGCCCTTTTCGAACGAGATGGTGTAGTTTTCTGCAAGGGTATTGTCGTTCCAGTCATAGCTGACAATGGTGTTGTCGCTGCTGCCGACCTCGGTCTGGCTGCCGCTGCAAACGATATTGTGCAGACCTTCCGTGCCGAGGAAGCCTTCATTCAGCGTTTCGGTCGGGGTCAGCACGGTGTAATCGTGCGCGGTCAGCGGCGTGCCGTCATAGACCTTGCTGGCGCTCTTGGCGGCAATTCTGACCGGGCGCGGGGTGATGGTCAGGTCGCCGTTCACCAGATGCACGGTAAACTGATCGGTGACATCGTTGCCCTGCATATCCTTGACGATTGCATTGCCCTGAAGCCGCAGCTTGCCCGTGCCGGAATCGGAAACATTTCGATAGGACTGTCCCGGAACGAAGGAGACGCCTTCCACCTTGTAGGTGACGCCTTCGACGTTGAATTCCATGCTCGGGTTTTCAAATTCAAACTGATCCGTGGTGTATTCCACACCGGTGTAAACCTGCGTGTGATCCTTGGCTTTGACGGTGATCTCGAACTTCTTGTCGCGAGGCTGAACCGTCAGCGTGCCCAGTTTCTTCGTGATGATGTAGTTGTCCAGATTCGTGCCGATGTTTGCCGTATAGGTGAAGGTGTTGGAGCTCGTGCCCGGCAGCGTCTGCGTGCCGAAGACGTCATACTGTACGCCCTCGCCGTTGACAAAGCCGTTTCCGGACTCCGTGACCTCATCCTTGGTCAGCGGCTTGCCGTCGTAGGTCTTCTCTGCCGACGCGGAGGTCAGCGTCACGTCGCGCTTGGTGACTGTAAGCGTGCCGTTATTCGCCGTGATGTTGTAGTTGTCCGCGTTGGTGTTGTCTCTCAGTTTCCAGGTGAAGGTGTTTTCGCTGCTGCCGAACTGCGTCTGCGTGCCGGTGTAGATGCAGGTCACGCCCTCGTTCTTGACGAAGCCGTCGCCCGTCACCTCGAGTTCACGGCGGGTCAGCTCGCTGCCGTCGTACATCTTCTCTGCCGACTTGGAGGTGATCGTCACGTCGCGCTTGGTGATCGTAAGCGTGCCGTTGTTGACTGCGGTCACGACGTAATTTCCGGTTCTGTCCGCCGTGCCGATGACCTCGCCGCCGTTCGTCTTCGAGAACGTGACGTCGTATGTGCCGACGTCCTTTCCGGTCGCCTTTGCGGAAATGCCGGAGAACGTGACGCCATCCTTAGAGCAGGTGTAGCCGCTCAGGGTCTGCTTCTCGCCGTTATACATCTTGCTTCCGATGACCGCGGTCAGCGTAACATTCTCGTACCACTGCGCCGTGTAGGTCTGGTCGCCGGTAACGGATTTCGACACCGTGGGAGACCAGCCCTTGAACGTGTAGCCCTCTGCGCCCTTCGGCGTGCCGTCAAAGGCAGGGGTCGCCGCGCCCATGAAGGCGGTGTAGGTCTGCGTGGCAAACGTGCCGTGCGTGCCCTTCTGATAGGTGATCGTGTACGGACGATGATAATAGAAGGTGAGCGTCGCGGTCTGCGCCGTATAAGCGACCTTCTGCATCTGCTCGTTTCCGTCCTTGACGAAGAACGAATAGGTATAGCCGCCATACGAGTAGGTATCAGGCGCTTCATGATAGACAGGCTTGTCTTTCAGATGACCTTCATACTTCGTCGTATACAGCGTGTTGTTCGTATCCGCATCGACATACTTGATCGTGTACACGGACGGAATATTCTTAACGTCCACCGTGCCGTCAAGGTGCCAAGTATACGTACCGCTCGGTGCTTCGTCGGAATAGTCCGATGCACCATTCGCAACCGTAAAGCCGCACTTGACGCCGGTCCAGCTGATATCGGCAATGTTGATTGCCTTATTGGGCGCGTACCGCTCAACGGCGCCGTAAGTGCCGCCCGCAACCTTTGCCGGCGTGATGGAGCCGTTATTAAGGCTGCTCTGATAGCCCGAGTTTGCATAATAACCCGGGGACGGCAGATTCGGAACATTTCTGACGACGCCGATGGTATACCAGCCGTCGCTGTTCAGGGTCAGTCCGGACGTGTCGCCGGTGACCTTCGTGTAAATATACACGTTATTACGGGCAGAAACCGTCGCCGCCTGCTTGGAATTACTGTTGATGCTCAGTATGCCCTCAGCCATGGCGTTGACCGGCATGATGTTGACGAGCATCAGCGCCGTCATCAGTATGGATAAAAGGCGTTTCACTTTATCCCTCATAGAAGTATCCTCCCTGTCTGATCTCAAAGCGACATGTGATCCATAAACCCATTTGATCCTGCGGCAAACAGATCTGCCGCTTTAAGAATTCTTCCGCCGGATCGTTTATTCCTGCTCGGTCTGCCCGTCAGGTTCGCTTTCCTCAGCGGGTTCTGCCGGGGCGGCAGGCTCAGCCGGGGCGGCGGGTTCTGCCGGAGCAGCAGGCTCTGCCGGGGCGGCGGGTTCTGCCGGAGCAGTCGGCTCAGTCGGAGCGGTCGGCTGCTCAGCAGGGTTCTCCGGCTCAGCCGGGGCGGCGGATTCGGTCGGGTTCTCCGGGTCGGTCGGCTCGACGGTTTCCGTCGGCTCAACGACCGGGATGTTCTTCCAGCCGAGGATTTCCACATTGACGCGCCAGAAGCAGCCGCTGTTGTCCTCGTCCAGCTCGACGGACAGCGTCTCGCCGGTTTCGCCTTCCACGTCGGACCAGTTGACGTCATCCTCGGAGAACTGCCATTGCAGCGCGTACTCGATATTCTCAAAACCGGTCAGGTGAGCGCACAGCTCCATCACCGTACCCGGCTCGACGACGTCGTCCGCGGAGAGGTTGGAGGTCACATACACGCTCATGTTGCTGGTGTCGATTTCGGGAACGGGAACGGGCGTCGGCTCGACAGTCGGTTCAACGGTCGGCTCGACAGTCGGCTCAACGGTCGGCTCGACAGTCGGCTCAACCGTGGGTTCCGGAGTCGGCTCGAAGATGTCGTCCGGCTCAACCGTCGGCTCAACGGTCGGCTCGACAGTCGGCTCAACCGTCGCCTCGGGCGCCGGGGTCTCTTCCGGAATCGGCGTCGCTTCCGGAGCCGGGGTCTCGTCCACCACCGGCTTGGCGGTGCAGGTGAAGACCACGCTCAGGTCGCGGACGTCCGCTTCATAGCCGTCCACGTCGTCGGCTTCCAGCGTGTAGGAGATCGCCTTCTCGCCCACCTGCACGGGCAGGTCGGTAAAGGTAAAGGTCCAGCCGTCATCGCGGCTCAGAGCCGCGCCGTATTCGTTGCCGTCAGAACCCACCATCGTCAGCGTCACGGAAGTCGGACGCAGACCCAGCGCGTTGCCGTTGTCGCTCCAGGAAACGGTGACGGTGAAATTCGCACCGACCACGGTCGGTTCTTCGTTTTCCTCGGTTTCGCCGGGGAGTTCTTCCTTCGGCTCTTCGCTATCAGACTCGCCCGGGAGTTCTTCCTTCGGCTCTTCGCCCTCGGATTCGCCCTTAGGCTCTTCCTTCGGTTCTTCGCCTTCGCCCTCGCCCGGGAGCTCTTCCTTCGGCTCTTCACCTTCGGATTCGCCCTTAGGCTCTTCCTTCGGTTCTTCGCCTTCAGATTCGCCCTTAGGCTCTTCCTTCGGTTCTTCGCCTTCAGATTCGCCCTTAGGCTCTTCCTTCGGCTCTTCGCCTTTGGACTCGCCGCCCTCGGTCGGTGCGGCGGATTCCTTCACAACCGGAGCTTCTACCGCGGCAGAAGCCGCCGGTTCACTCTTGGGTTCTTCAGCCTTCGGCGCATCTGCCGCCGGGGCATCCGCAACCGGTTCTGCTGCCGGCTGCTCGTCGGACTGGGCAGACGCCTCGACATGGGTCTCGGTGCCCTGCGGCGTGTCCTCAGCGAAGACAGGCAACCCGCAAGAGACACAGAGCGCCATGACAAGCATCAGCGCCACATACTTGTTCCACTTGTTTTTCATCTGAAAAACCTCCTTCTGATTGGTCTGTATCTATCTAAAATCAACTGTATGGCGCAGCCGCTCAGAGCTGCGCGAGGGTCATTCGGGCGAATCGAGTTACATAGCTATATGAAATATATTACAAGTACATACGATTATTCACATTTTTGTAACATTTTCCGCCATCCGTGTAACACTATTTTTCAGCGGTGCATCATAGCTCCCCTCTTCCGCTTTTTTCAGATTATACCACACTTTTCCAAAGAATGGAACGAAAAAAAGAACAAAGCAAACACATTTTTTGTCTTTTTTATCCAGATTTCTGAAATTCCGGTTCGGTGTCACATATGGTCAGAATGATGTAACCTTACATGTAACCGAGAGGCGGGAGAACGAGGGGGTTACGTCGGGGTTCCACCCCGAACCCCGCAGGGGAACGATGTTCCCTTGACCCTTGCTACGCTATCGCTGCGCGATAGCTGAGGGGAAATTGTTACAGCCCGGCTTTAAGCCGCCGCGAAGCGGAGAGAGGGTGCAGGGAACGAAGTTCCTTGCTGGGGTTTGGGGCAAAGCCCCAAGCGTAACCCCATCGTTCCCCATCGCGAAGCGATTAAGAAGCAAAAATCAGGGAGCGAAGCGTTCCTGATTCCGGGCAAGCTGCTTAAAGCCGCTAACTCCAACCTTTTCCCTTTGATGGATTGCATGGCAATCCATCTCTCTACCCTTTCTTTAAGCCGCCGCGAAGCGGAGAGAGGGTGCAGGGAACACGTTCCCTGCTGGGGTTTGGGGCAAAGCCCCAAGCGTAACCCCCTTCCCCCGATTTGCAGGAATCCCATCAAAAAACGCCTTTTCGCCTTGTTATCATTATAACATACCCCTTACAAGTCATAACCTGTCATTCGTGCAGGAAAATCGTCGTTCGTGCAAGTTTGCCGCCAAACCGGCACCCCGCGCCGATCCCGCGCCCGAAGACCGCCGGGTTTCGCTTCCTATAATGAGCCGCCGCGCAGACCCAGAGCATGACCGGAAGGGAAAAAGCCGCTTTGCAACACGGGACGCCTTCAGGGATGACGAACTGTTGCCATGTAACCGATGGTTACATGCTTTCCAGAACAAACGGTTGCACCAAAACCGCAAGATGCAATCATTTTTGCAACCGAAAGGCGGTTTGCATCTGATGGTTGCAATTTGAGGACAACCGGGGGTTGTATTGCATCTGGTGGTTGCAATTCAGCGCAACCCGGGGTTGCTTTGCATCCGGCGGTTGCATTCAGAGGACAACCGAGGGTTGCTTTGCATCTGGCGGTTGCAATTCGAGGACAACCCGGGGTTGCTTTGCATCCGGGGGTTGCATTGCGAGGACAACCGTGGGTTGTATTGCATCCGGGGGTTGCAATTCGAGGACAACCGAGGGTTGAATTGCATCTGTGGGCTGCAATAAGAGGACAACCGGGGGTTGCTTTGCATCCGAGGGTTGCAATTTAAGGACAAGAACGATCAAGTTAATAACACCGATATTTCAAGAACAAAATGAAGTATTTGCGCCCGAAGGTTTCCAAAGGGCGAGCGGAAAGCCCTTTGGTGGGGCGATGGGGCAAAGCCCCATATCCTCAAATGCTGCATCCATAGGTTGCATTGTGAGGACAACCGTGGGTTGCTTTGCATCCGGCAGTTGCAATTCGAAGACAACCGTGGGTTGCATTGCATCTGTGGGTTGCATTGTGAGGACAACCCGGGGTTGTATTGCATCTGGTGATTGCATTGTGAGGACAACCGTGGGTTGCTTTGCATCCATGGGTTGCAGTTCGAGGACAACCGAGGGTTGCTTTGCATCCGGCGGTTGCAGTTTCAAGCAGCGTTCGCGGAATCAGGTAACGCTTCGCTCCCTGATTCTTGCTTCTTGGAAATCGCTTCGCGCTTGGAGAAAACGGGGTTACCTTGGGCTGCCGCCCAAACCCGCCTGGGGACCAGTCCCCAGACCCCCTCTCCGCTTCGCGGCAGATTTAAGCCGCAAAACAAAAAAGACCCTCCCCAGCTATCGCGCAGCGATAGCGTAGTGAAGGGTCAAGGGAACTCAGTTCCCTTGCGGGGTTCGGGGCAGCGCCCCGACGTAACCCCGACGTAACTCCCCGCCTTAATCTCCCGCTTTCCCGGCTTCCCGATGGTTCAGCGCCTTTTGCTCGTACATCCGCTGATCGGCAAGAATTCGGATGTCGCCCGTCTTCACGCTGTCAGCCGGATAGTGGGCAAACCCGCAGCTTGCACCGATGGAAAAGCTTACGCCGTTGATGAGATAGGGCTTGGTCAGCGTCCGGACAATCAGCTCCCGCTTTTCCCGCTTCTGCCTGTCGTCCAGATCCGCCTGTATGATGACCGCGAACTCGTCCCCGCCGATCCTGAACGCATAATCGCGGCTTCTGATGCAGCCCTGAAGCCGCCCGGCAACCGCCTTGAGCAGCTGATCGCCGACCGCGTGCCCATACTGGTCGTTGATCGGCTTGAAGAAATCCAGATCCAGATAATACAGCACAAACGGTATCTTCCGGCTTTCCTGATCGAGTAGAATGCGGCTGAAATAGCGCTCGTTGAATAGCCCGGTCAGCCCGTCGGTGTGCGCCAGAATCTCCAGCTCGACCTTCTGCCCGATGTCCTGCCCGATCAGCATCACCCGCGCCAACTGCCCGTCCTCCGCCCATGAAATCGGAACCACGTTCATGATGGCGTACATGTTCTCCGTCCGGAAGCAGTATTCAAACTTCAAGATGTCCTTTTCCGTGCGCAATACGCGCCGCAGATAGTCCGGCGACAGCAGCCGCTCCACCTTCGCGCCCTCTGCCCTGCCCAGAATGACATAGCGCTGCCCCATGCCCTCTACAAGCGCCTGATAACTGCCCGTCGGCGGATACAGCGGCTGATCGAGCAGATGCTCGTGGTATTCATAGCGATCCTCTTCCAGGTCGCACACGGCGTAACGATCCGCAATCCGTCCCATGCCGGTGAACAGCCTGTCCGAAAGCTCCTTCTGCTGCTTCAGCGCCGCCTGCTTGATCTCCTGATAATTCAGTTCCGTTTCCATGTTGACGCGGATCAGCCACGCCACGCCCAGCAGCGCCATCGAGCAGATCAGCACCGCGAGCGATATGGTATCGGTCTGCATTTTGCGGGCATTCGCCTCCACGGCGGAAGCGCGGACAACGCCCACGATCGACCAATCCTCGATCCCCGACGGCTGATAGACCATGTAATACAGTTCGTTTCCGTATCGGCACAGCAGGCTTCCGCTCTTTGCCGCGGCGAGGTTTTCCCGCAGTTCGTCGCGCTTGCTCGGGCTGACATCCAGCGCTTCCTCGGCGAAAACGAGCAGGTTGCCGCCCATCGCGGCGAACTCCGTCCGGTTTTGCAGCGACAACACCACCGAGCCGTCGCTCCTGACCAGATAGCCGTCGCTATGCCCGTGATAGAGCGACGCGGCGAGCATGTTTTCCAGCTCATCATTGCGATAGCTGACGACAAGCCCGGTATACGTCGTGCCCTCGATCAGCACCGGCTTTTCAATCCGCTTGGCGAAGACGACGTTCCTTTCACCGTCCGGCGAAAGATACGAAGTCAGGACATTCGTTTGATCCTCCTGATAGAGCGAATAGAACATATTCCCCTGACGGGGGATGATGCCCTGCCGCCCGCTGATGGTGCTGTACTGTCCGCTTTCGTTGAACATATACAGTTCGCTGTAATGCCAGCGTTCCGCCTTTTTACGGATGAGTGCCCAGGCTTCCTTCTGCGACATTTCATACAGCTGATTGGGCAATTCCGAATCCCATTCTTCCAGCAGCTTCCAGTTTCGCTGCGCAAACAGGCTGAACGTCCGCGCCATCTGTGCATAGCTCTCCTGCAAATGCGACACGTTTTCCCGCTGCATCACAACCCGGCTGGAATAGCAATACTGCATGATTCCGACAAAAAGCATCACAAACACGCCGAGAATGACCAAATACAGGGGCGTTCGTTTCTTCACAGTGTCACATCCTTTCTGGGGGTGGGGGGTACGGTGGGGTTACGTCGGGGCGCCGCCCCGAACCCCGCAAGGGAACGATGTTCCCTTGACCCTTGCTACGCTATCGCTGCGCGATAGCTGGGAGGGGATTTTTTTTGTTTGCGGCTTAAAGCAGCCGCGAAGCGGAGAAGATTTTTTGAATGGCATCTTTAAGCAGCCGCGAAGCGGAGAGAGGGTGCAGGGAACGAAGTTCCTTGCTGGGGTTTGGGGCAAAGCCCCAAGCAGGGTATGGGGTGGCAACCCCATCGTAACCCCATCGTTCCTCATCGCGAAGCGATTCCAAAGAAGCAAGAATCAGGGAGCGAAGCGTTCCTGATTCCGCAACCGCCGCATCGAACCGAACTTCATATGCTTCATATGCTTCGTATGCTTCATATGCTTGATGTGCCTCGTATGCCTCATATGCCTTACACACTGAAACGCACGATTATATGCCGAAAAAGCATACTTATCCGATGAACTTCATATGCTTCATATACCTCGTATGCTTCATATGCTTCATATGCTTCGTATGCTTCATATGCCTGATCCGTGAAAAGATGGCGGGCAGGACACCGGGAATCAACCGACGTTTTTGCGGCAAAAACCCGTTTCAATCGTAGAATGCTTGCGCATTCTGCTCTGAAACTACGCGTTCCTGATGGGGGTTACCATGGGGTTGCCACCCCATGCCCCGCCTGGGGACCAGTCCCCAGACCCCTTCTCCGCTTCGCGGCGGTTTAAAGCCGCAACGCAAAGAATCCCCTCCCCAGCTATCGCGCAGCGATAGCGTAGTGAAGGGTCAAGGGAACTCAGTTCCCTTGCGGGGTTCGGGGTGGAACCCCGACGTAACCCCCGTAACCCCACCTCCCCGTCACTTCTCCCGGAAGAAGTTGAACATCGGGTAATACTCGAACTCGAGCTTGTCGCCGACACAGCCGTTGCGGTTTTTGAGGATCACCGCTTCGATCTGCCGGGGGTTTTTCTTTTTCGCTTCCGTCGGGTCAAAGTTCGCGTCGCCCGCGCCGCGCAGCTGTAAGCCGATCAGAACGTCGCTCGAATACT
>Ga0129311_1002036_pt1 | contig 13023 bp, 11 predicted proteins | sample Go1ome_FD_94435 | JGI IMG/M metagenome (GOLD analysis project Ga0129311, IMG submission 94435) | Western lowland gorrila individual fecal microbial communities from Wisconsin, USA - Go1022B metagenome | ecosystem: Host-associated > Mammals > Digestive system > Large intestine > Fecal | place... | reverse complement strand
CGCTTGGGCTGATGGGCATAGAATGCTGCAGGGGTCGCCCCGTGGACGTCGTCAGTCGAAACCACTCCGGCAGCGTAGCCCAAAGGAACCACCGTTTCGGGAATGTTCTTGACCGGTGAGCCGTCGGGAAGCACGCCGAGGCATCTGTTGTTCGTCTTGTGCCCGGTAGCATACGCAGTTCCTGAGGCAGCCGAATCGGTGGTGAACCTGTTGGCGGACTGGGTGCAGACATATCCCATCGAGCGCAGCGAAGTCATCGTGAGGGCGTGGTTGTTGGCATAAAAGGCCGTTGCAACAGCACCGTTGCCCATACCGTCACCGATCATAAGGATGACGTTGCGGATTTTCGCATCGCTGCCGTCTTTCTTGAAATCAGGAACATAGGCATCGTGCGTTTCCGCAGCAACAGCAACTCTTTCGTTGCAGACCGAAGGGTGGCCGATCTCGGAGAGAATAGGTTCCTGAGAGTAAGCGAACACCGCCGACAGCAGCAGCGCCGCAGAGAAAATCAACTTTTTCATTTCACTTCTATAGTTTTACCGTGGTCCTTAGCCACGCTTTCTTTCCATTTGTCGGTATAGCCGGGCTGGGTCAGTCCGTCAGGGATGCCCTTCGAATATTCCGTGTGCAGGAAATTGCCCTGAGCATCCTGGGCCTTGACGTTTCCGTCTATGAACTTCACCGTCAGCATCTCTTCGAGAGCGGTCCAGGCGGCGAACTGTTCCTGCGCCGTGTCCACGCTGAAACGGGTGAGGAGTTTTTTCACCCTGCGCACCGCACAGCGGCGTCCCGGGTGCTTCCCGCTGCGTCCGTTGTAGATTTTCATCAGCTTCGCGTCCATGGCAGGAACCGACTGAGTTATCATCCTGTTCTCGAACTCGTCGATTTTTCCGCGTACGAACGGTGCCATCTGGTTGTACATCCGGTAGCAGGCGTTGGTCACGCGGTTGTTGATCCAGAACTGGGCCTTTGCGCTGTAATGCAGCAGGTCGCCGTTGCCCTCGCGCAGGCACTCCGGAATCTCTTTTGTATTGACATAAATGGGCGTAAGATAGGAAGTTGCGGCATCATCGCAGCCGAACCACAGCAGCGCGCCGATTTCGTCCGGGTAGGAGCCTCGGGACTGCGCCACGAACCAGAAGCCGGTCTGCTGGGTAGCTATCGCGCGTTCGTTGACGTACTCGCGACCTTCCCAGGAAAAGCCCATAGGACGCCAGCGGTAGGGGCAGGCGTTTCCACCGGCGCCGATGTCGAGTGTCATATCCATGGGAGTTCCCTCGAAATGGTCGCGCATCACGTCGGCGACGTCCTTCACGCCAATTTTGCGGGAGGGCTTCACAAACAGGGGCATTTCGCCTTTGAGATCGTAACCCATGGCGTACGGCAGCCAGTCAGAAGCGGGTTTACTGATCTCGGTACCGTTTAACTCATAAGTGAAGATTCCGTCACAGAGTATATTGAAAGCACTCCACGCGCGGGCGTCGCAGCCCCTTGCCGCACCGAAGTCCAGCGGATTGTAGGCTTCGCGGAAACTGAACTCCTCGTCGCCGCCCTCGTACCAGCCTTTCTCCCTCGCGAACGAAATCACGTCGGGGGCGTAGAGGCAGTTCTCGGGGTCATTCAAGGGGAAACGGGTGATACGGGCCTGATTCGCGTGGGCGCAGATATAGCCGTCCGGGATTCTGCGGGCGACCCAGACTATTCCCTTGTTGTCCGCGCCCTTGCCGACCAGGTCCATGATCCAGGCCTCGGAGGTGTCCGCTATGGAAAAAGTCTCGCCCTCGGAGGGGTAGCCGTATTCGTTCGCGAGAGAAACTATGGTCTCGATGGCTTCACGCGCGGTTTTCGCCCTCTGCAGAGTGACGTAGATTAGCGAACCGTAGTCCATGATTCCGGCAGGATCGATTTGTTCTTCGCGTCCGCCCCAGGTGGTCTCGGCTATGATGAGCTGGTGCTCGTTCATATTGCCCGTAGTCTGGTAGGTGCGGGCGACCTGGGAAATCTGCCCGAGAGGCTTCTGCGTATCCCATTCCACGACGGGCAGCATCGAACCGGACTTCCAGGAAGCGGCCTTCTTGTAGTACAGCTCGCCGAAAAGCCAGTGCGAGTCCGCCGCGTACGAGACCATCACGGAGCCGTCCGAACTTGCGCCTTTCGTCACGATGACGTTCGAGCAGGCTTCGGAGCGCTGGCTGAGCGATGCGAGCAAAGCCGCTGTCACGAAGACGAGTATGGATTTTCTCATTTGTCTTTTGGTATTAATTGATTAATTTTGCAGTTCGCACAAGTGTCTGTACCGAAACGGCGCGGGCACGGCTGTCAAAAATACAAAAAATAGCGTGCAGATGAAACATTTCGGACTCACCCTGATCCTTTTTTGCGCATTCTCCCTGATGCTGTGCGCACAGGGCGGCAATCCGCAGGACATGGAGAAGGCCATTCAGGAAAAGATCGACCAGGAGGTGGAAGATTACGCTTCCTCCCTGAAACTGGAGAGCTGGCAGGTATTCTATGTCGATTCGATTCTGAATCACGACTATAAGGCCCTGCAGGCGGAACTGATCGAGATGAACCGCAACAAAGTCAGCAATTCAGACCTGTACGTGATCGCCCAGGATAAGTGGATGGAGAAAATCTACACCTCATTCCAGCGGGTATTCAACGATGAGCAGTGGGCGAAGTACCTGAAGACAGGCGGTGCGAAAGAGAAGAAAGCCCGGGATAAAAGGGCTGCTAAAAGAAACGGCAAATGACAAAAGAAAGCATTGAGAGCATCCGCGCCGAACTTGACGCGTTGAAGTGCAAATCACAGAAGGAAATCGAAGAGGCGCGTGTGCGTTTCCTCGGCAAGAAGGGCGAGATAACCGCCTTGTTCGACGAGTTCCGCACCATCGACAAGGAGATGAAAAGGGAATTCGGCAAGACCTTGAACGAACTCAAGCAGATTGCCCAGACTAAAATCGAGGAGATGAAAAGTCTCGTCGGTCTGGAAGGCGACACCGATGCCCGCAAGGAGGACCTGTCGCTGCCCGGCGAGCCCATGCCGCTCGGCTCCAGGCATCCCGTTTCGATCGTACGCCAGCAGATCGTGGACATTTTCCGCAAATTCGGCTATGACGTTGCAGAGGGACCTGAAATCGAGGACGACTACCACGTGTTCGAGGCCCTGAACTTCCCTCCGAACCACCCCGCCCGCGATATGCAGGACACTTTCTTCGTTTCCGCAGGCCATCTGAACCCGCTGCTGCTGCGCACGCACACTTCCAGCGTCCAGGTCCGTTCCATGGAAACGATGCCCCTGCCCATCAGGGTCATATGCCCGGGACGCGTGTTCCGCAACGAGGCCATCAGCGCGAGGGCGCACTGCATTTTCCACCAGGTCGAGGGCCTGTACATCGACGAGAACGTGACTTTCGCGGACCTGAAGCAGGCGATCCTGCTGTTCGCCCGCGAGATGTTCGGTCCGGACACGCAGATCCGTATGCGTCCGTCGTACTTCCCCTTCACCGAACCGTCTTCGGAGGTCGATGTCAGCTGCAACATCTGCGGCGGCAAGGGCTGCAACATCTGCAAGGGCACCGGCTGGCTGGAGATTCTCGGCTGCGGAATGGTCGACCCCAACGTCCTTGAAGCGTCCGGAATCGACTCGAAGAAGTACAGCGGTTTCGCCTTCGGCATGGGACTGGAGAGAATCGCGATGCTGAAATGGCAGGTCAACGACCTCCGCCACTACTTCGAGAACGACCTGCGCTTCCTCGGCGAATTCGCCTCCGCAACGGAAGTTTAGCACTTTCGTTATATCGATTTGTCCTTTTCTAATAGCAGGATAGTTGAACTTTGATTACATTTGCGATTGACCGCAGGGGAAACCTTAACCTACGGCAGGAGATTCAATGGCAAGTAACCAAAAACGACTTCAAGCGCTGGACGTCATGCGCGGGATCGCCGTGGCGGCGATGATTTTGTTTAACAATCCAGGCAGCTGGAGCAAGGTTTACGCACCTTTGAAGCACGCGGACTGGATCGGACTGACCCCGACTGACCTCGCCTATCCGTTCTTCATGTTCATCATGGGCGTCGCCGTGGCGTTCGCGATGCGCAGGTTCGCCGGAGATGAGATCAAGGGCCTATGGAAAATACTCCGTCGTACCCTGTTGATTTTCGTCGTAGGCCTGTTCCTGAGCAATTTCTCCAAGATGCTGAACGGCGCTCTGACCTGGGAGAATATAAGAATAATGGGCGTGCTGCAAAGACTCGCCCTCGTCTACGGAATAGGTTCGATCATTTATCTTTTCGTACCTCAAAAGGCCCATCTTCCGATTTCGGCGCTGTTGTTGGTGGCGTACGTAGCGATTCTGCAGTGTTTCAACGGCTATGTCTGCTCGCCGGACAATGTGCTCGCAAAAGTGGATACCGCAGTGCTCGGGGCCGGCCATCTGATCACCCAGAAAGGGCCTGACGGAGTTTTCCCGTTCGAGCCGCAGTCCCTGCTCGGAACTATTGCAGGCGTTGCTCACGTCCTGTTCGGGGCATTCGTCGGCAGACTTATACTCGAAAACAAGGATGACAGGGAACGGGTGCACAAGGTGGCGGTCTTCGGAACGGTGCTGCTCTTCATCGGCTTCCTGCTGCAATACCTCGACCCCATCTGCAAGAAAATCTGGACCTCGTCCTATACGCTGGTCACCTGCGGAGCGGCTTCGCTTCTGCTTGCCCTGCTGATTGACGTCATCGACGTGCGCGGGCACGAGAAATGGAGCGGATTCTTCAAGGTTTTCGGCACCAACGCCATGTTCACCTACGTGCTGGCATCGGTCGGTGCAAGCCTCATCGGCAAATTCGGAATCAAGGGCTTCCTGTACGGAAAGGTCCTGCAGCCGGTCTTCGGCGACTACGGCGGCTCCCTCGCCTACGGAGTGGTTTTCATCCTCTTTATTTTCCTGCTCACCCTACCGCTATACAAGAAAAAGATTTTCATCAAACTGTAATATAACAGAAGCGCCCCCTCTGAATTTCGGGGCGCTTTTCTTTTGGGCTGCAAAATCCAGGGTGCCGGCCGGGAAACACGCTGTCAGTAAGACTTCCTGCTGCTGTAAAAATAGTTGTTGTCACTGATAAGTTTCATCATCATAGCGAACATTTCCTTTCCAGTCGTCTCCTCATTGAAGGCTGTCTGCTTCATATACCCGAAGGATTCATCCTTACCTAAGACCTGCTCTCCCAGGTGGATTCTGCAGCCGTGGAACAAGATAAGGTTCTTCATTGTAAAGTAAGCTCCCGTCCCCTTGAAGGCATTGCTCCAGATTTCATAGCAGGCAGACTCCTTAAAACTGTACCAGCCGCCTTTGTAGGACCTAATTTCCGAGTACAGTTCCGGTGTAAACCAGCGGTTGCGCTCTTCCAGCTCCTCCAGATCGTTGTTCTCCCGCAGAAGCTTCTGCATCGCCATTTCATTCTTCATTACGCGGCCAGCATACCCGTAACCACGGATTCTCAGCTTTTTGTCGTAATTCTCTTCGCTCAGAGGCTTTCCGACCCACATCATCATATGGAACATCTGAGCCATTACCCAGCGGCGCCAGAGTTTGTGCTGCCAGATGTGGTCGTCTTCCAGAATCATCTCTTCAGTGGGAGACAATTTCTGTTTTTTGAATACCTCCGTATTCTGCTCTTCAGATGCCGGAGAAGCAAACAATTTTTTTAATTTGTCAAACATTTTGTCAAGTGTTAGTTAAACCATTCTTTCAATAATACAAGTTCCTTGTACCTAGGACTTTGCCAAAACCACTTGCCTGCCAGTGAAGCGCTGTCCCAGTCAAGGGAGCCGTTCAGCGCCAGAATAAGAACCGTAAGTTCCAGGCGGGCTCTTGCAACGCTCCGGTACTCCGACTGCAACAAGTCCTCGTCTGGCAGGTCCTTTGAGGCCAAAGCCTTGAACAGGCATCCCCGGGGCACTCCCGCTTCATCGGATTCCTCGTCCGGCATACTGATTCTGAACTGCGCGTATGCCGTTTCAATCATTTCAAGCGCCGCGTAGGTATCGACAGAGGGCAGCCCGAGGGTCCCGCGGAATCGGCCTTCGTCCACGATGACCTTGCCATCCACCTTAAGCGTCCTCCCGGGAATGTCTACACTTATTCTACACTCATTCTCGGCGGCAGCAAGTGTTTCTTCATATATATATTATTCATTCCATTTGCGTTAAAAAGAGATGCCGGACATCGTGGCACATTTCTCTAACTTCTTGATAGCCCGGGAATTTAGTTGCCGGGGTTGAATTTGATGTTCCGCATCTCTTGAGCGTGTGCGCGCTGTTTGTCTATATAGTCCTTACCAAAGCCTCATATACTTCCTTCGAGCAGTTCATCGCCATCTGCATACAGCCGATTGACATATAACCGTCCAAGTTCTCCGGTGCGGAGTCCCTGTTGCGCCGGACATTCCTGCCCCTACCCCGGCTGACGCATCCGGTCTCGGAGAATCTGTCGTAACCCAGTCCGCCTATGCGACGATGCCCGGTCCTTACACTCCGCAAACAGTCAAGTATATAGGCGTTAAGAGTCCGAATATCATGAGCCGAATTGATATAAGGCAGCATTCTCGTCGCCCAGGAGTATTCGCCGTTACCTACATACAGATAACTGTTAATCCTCCTGACGGCAGTCTCATAAGAAACGCCTTTTCTCATAGTTCTACGGCGGACCTCATTCTGGAATTTCTTGATCTGGGAGGGCGACAGGGACACGAGCCCACCTTTGATTGAGAAGCCCAAGAAGTTGAACCACTGCCCACCCGTGACAAGCGAGAGTTTCTTCGGATTGAGTCTCAAATCCATTTTCTGCAATTCAGTCTTCAATATCTCCAAAGCGTTCCGCCAGTCCAGCCCGACAAAGACCATATCGTCGGAATACCTTACGTAATGGCCGTCAAGCCGAGAAAGTTTCGCGTCGATATCGTACAGCACAGCGTTTGCAAGGAACGCGGAAACTGCGCAGCCCTGTCGGAGCGACATATACTTCTTCCCCGGCACTCCGTCATAGCCGATATAATCGTCGCTGTGGTAGTAGCGCCTTATCAGGCCTACAAGTGCCGACTTTCCGTACGTGTCCTCTATTTTGTCGAATACGGAGTCTATGATATTCAGAGGCACGGAATCAAAGTATCTGGACAGGTCAGCCTTCCAGCCGGCAGGCGCGTTCCCTTCACTGCCGAGAGCAACGATTTGCGAGGATATTCCCCGGACTATTTTCCCGCAGCCCACACCCTTCGTATATGACCTGCAGGACGGGTGCACCATTCCAGGCATAAGGTCGAAAAACAAATCATTCGCTATTCCGAGGACCACCCTGTCCAGGTCATCGTTGATATACACCTCGCGGAATTCTCCCTTTTCGTCCTTCGGAATCCGGACGCATCTCGGAGCGGATATTTCGTATTTGCCGGAGGATATAGCCCGGTACAGCATCACTCTCGTCTGAGGTTTTGCAAGATCGCGCAGCGTCCCATAGTTCAGCCCCTTGCCAACGCCGCCATCCAAAGCACGCTCCCAGCGCGCTTTCTCGAAGAAACGGTGCAAGACAAGGTCCAATTCAGCCATCATTTTAATACAACAATCTGCTCATATCACCACGAACCAGGAGAATTCTCGTAAAGAATGCCCCCTACCGCTTCGTCCAGCCCTTAATGAAACGGGCAAGGGCCATAATCAACAACACCGTTACCGGTTGCACCAGGACCTGGTACAGGCCATACAGCCTCATATGATAGAAACCTCCGGAGAAAAAACTCGCCGAAAACGCCAGGAAACTGATTACAGAAAGGAACAGAACCGCGATTTCGACTCCCTTCCTGCTCCCGAGTCTCTGGCCAGTTTTCGAAAAAGAGAACTCAGCAAGAAAGAAAACGCTCATCGCCAGAGGCACAAAACGCATCGCCCGGCAGAAAAGGCGGGTCAATTCATTATCCAGCATCTGGAAGTTCGTCACGCCGAAATGGTTTTCAACCCGGCTGATACCGACGTAGCAGAACGCAGCCCCGAGAAACAGCACCAGTTCGACGATGCCACTCTCGTTCTTATATTTCGCCAAGAGATTTGTCGGAATCAGATAGCCGAGTATCCCGATACACAGCCACATGCACCTCTCCCCGCCGCCGAAGAAGTGGATGCCGTTATAATGCAGCACCGTCCATGATATATACAACGCCGGAACAAGCAGGACAAGAACGGTCTTCACCCACTTTTTGGGAGACTGCCACCTGCCCCTGAGGAGAACTCCCACCCAGCCGAACAGGATAGGCGTCGCAAGACTGCAGAACGGACGCATCCAGCGCCATCCCGGAGAGTAATACGCGCCCCAGCCCAGTATTTTTGAAATCAAAACACAAAGGACAATCAATCCTGCCACCCCGGTCATCACGACAGATGCGCTTCTGTAGTTCTTTCCCATACTCAACTACGACATCAACTTTTTATCATTTGAGACGCCTATTCCAAACTGCGGAGGTATAGTCGTCTCTTTCTGCTTTGCAGCCATATCATTGTAAATCTGATCCATCCGCGCATGAGATTCCTCAATGATGCCGATATACCGGATAAGGCAATCCTTGAAATGGCCATATTTGCTCTCTATCGCCTCAATCTGGAAAGCAATTTGATCCTCTTCCTCTCCGAGGAAAAGCACCTTGGCCATAATGAGTTCATCCGACACCTGATGTGCAGCTTTGCGCATCAGGTCCATATCTAATTCATTCCAGTCGACTTTGTAGGATTTCATCATGATAAGTACAGGGAATCGGTCTGCGTCAATAACGTATTGCTCTCCCTTGCTCATAAATGTAATCCAATGTTCGACCGATTCCGGCACGAATCCATTATAACGGATTGCGTCCATTGCGGAGGATCTATCCAGCGGGCGTTGGTCCATATCATCAACAGACACAGGCTCCGGCATCCGGTCCCGCTGCTCCCTGAGCCATCTGTTTTCCCTTTCAAGCGCCTTGCAATCCTGACGTTTGAACCCATACAAAAGCAGGAACAAAACCGCTGCTGCAATCGAACAAACTAATGCTGTTTCCATTATCGTTATCATGCGTGTCCACTAAAAGTTGTGGACTGTTTCACTGCAACCATCAAGTTCATTTCTAGTTCATTTAAAAATCCCCCCTCAGAAATATCGCACCCCTTTCCAACCGGGTGCCGCTACCCTCCGTCCGACCGGACTCATACTGTTAATGCACCTCCACGCAGAAAGGTAACCTGAACAAGCAGTATTCGAGGCGATTATGCTCGGAAGAAATTATTTGATTTGCATAATTCGGGATAAATAATTTATTTTGCATAAAACAACCGCGTATGGGAAAAATCGTCAATCCTTTCATCATTACCGGTAGAATCCGGCCTGAGTTCTTCTGCGACAGGGTGCAGGAATCAACCCGGCTGGTGAGAAGCGTCACCAACGGAAACAATCTCGTTGTCATATCCCCCAGACGTATGGGGAAAACCGGACTCATACGGTTCTGCTACGACAAGGAAGAAATCAGCAAGAACTACTATACATTCTTTATTGACATCCTGCATACATCGAGTTTGAGGGAATTCACCTTTCTGCTCGGGCGGGAGATATTTGAAACACTGCTGCCTAAGAGCCGCAGAATGGCAAGAATGTTCGTCCAGACCCTGAAATCCGTCAGCGGGAAATTCGGCTTTGATCCCATAACGAATCTACCTGCCTTCAGCATAGAACTGGGGGATATAGAACAGCCCGAATACACTCTTGAAGAGATATTCAAATATCTATCCAGCGCAGACAAGCCCTGCATAGTGGCGATTGACGAATTCCAGCAGATAGCAAAATATCCGGAGAAGAACATCGAAGCCCTACTGCGTACGCACATCCAGAAATCGGAGAACTGCAACTTCATCTTCGCCGGAAGCGAAAGGCACTTGATGCAGGAAATGTTTGTTTCATCAGCCCACCCGTTCTACAATAGCGCAGATATTTTAGAACTCAAAGCTATTCCCTCAGATACATACGCCGAATTTGTCGCAGGTCATTTCGGAAAACGCGGTAAAAACATCTCGAAAACAAGCATTGAGTATGTCTATAACCTGTTCGAAGGGAATACATACTATATGCAAAAGACTTTCAATGAAGCCTTCGCCGACACACAGGAGGGGGAAGAATGCACTTTGGAAACCCTACAGAGAGCAATTGACAATATGATTGCCGCAAGCGGCGTTGTTTTCAGCGAAATGCTGTCCAATATGCCGGAATCTCAGAAGATGCTGCTTTACGCCATAGCAAGGGACGGGAATGCCGAACGGATAACATCTTCCGACTTTATCCGCAGGCATCGCCTGAATTCCGCCAGCTCCGTGCAGGCCGCCGCGTTGAAACTCCTTGAAAGAGACCTTATCACGAAATCCGGAAAAATATATTCAATAACCGACAGGCTGCTTAGAATGTGGATTAACGGAATCTACGGATGATTCCGCAGAAAAGTAACCCGAGTATTGCAATCAAAATATTTATTACGATATTTGCGTTACGTTAATTACGTAACGAAGATTGTGTAACAGAGATTGTCAGCGATATGAAACCGAACAACCCTTTCCTGATAGCCGGCTATTTCAGCCCCGACTATTTCTGTGACCGCGAAACGGAAACAGCAGCCATACTCGATGCATTTAAAAACGGGCGCAATGTTACTCTGATTGCACCGAGGCGTATGGGGAAGACGGGACTTATTCACCACTCCTTCTATCGTCTGAAAGAAAAGAACCCCGATGCCATCACGCTGTATATGGATATCTACCCGACGCAGTCGCTGGGTGACTTCGTGCGCCTGCTTGCAAACACTGTACTGGGAAAACTTGATTCAGTGCCTCAGAAGGCTATGAACCGCATTGCGAAGTTCATACGCAGCTGCCGACCGGTATTCACATTTGACGAATTTACCGGAGCCCCGAAAGTGACGGTGGATGTAGCGCCGCGAGAGGAGGAAAGCACGCTGAAGGAGATATTTGAATACCTTGCATCCTCGGAGAAACGCTGTTATATCGCAATCGACGAATTCCAGCAGATAAATGAATACCCGGAAAAAGGCCTTGAGGCGCAGTTGCGCTCGTACATACAGTTTCTGCCCAACGTAAGTTTCATTTTCGCAGGCAGCAGACAGCATCTGATGCGAGAAATGTTCGCATCGTCGAAGCGGCCTTACTATCAGAGCACCCAACTGCTGACATTGGGGCCGATTGAGTGTGACGCGTATTACACCTTCGCCGCAGAACGTTTCAACGGAGGCGGGATGCATCTTCCAGGCGAGGTATTTGATGCAATATATGACAGATTCGACGGCCGTACCTGGTATATACAGTGCCTTCTCAACCGCCTGTACGGCTATGGACGGGACTCCGATATGCAGCTGACGGCCTACGCAACCGACCAGATTGTCTCCGAGCAGAGCTACGCCTACGCGGATTTGCTGAACTCATACACGCCCGGTCAAGTCCGCCTGCTAAAGGCTATAGCCGTTGACGGATGCGTGGCAGAACCTCTCGCCGGTGATTTCCTCAGACGACATCAGCTTCGCGCAGCGAGCAGCGTGAGTGCAGCGCTGAAGAGACTCCTTGAAAACGAGTTGGTTTACCATACATCATCCGGCTACATAGTCTATGACCGTTTCCTGGCAGAATGGCTCCGCCGGCAGGTGTAATAAAGGTTTATTTCAGCACAGGGAACACGAAGGCTCTTGCCCGGAGGATGCTGAAATATGGTGTAATAAAGGTTTATTTCAGCACAGGGAACACGGTGAGGCGGAGCGTGGTGCTGCCGTAAGGGACAAACTCGATGCTGCGGACAGTGCCGTCCTCGGCTTTCGGCGCGTCCGGGAGCGCAGGGGTGAACCTGTTTTCAACGAGGGACCAGCCCTTGACGCCACGAACCGGGACCTTGATTTTCACCGGTACTGACTGAAGGTCGAACGGGAAACCTGATACATCGCACTTCTCAACCTGAACCTCCGACGGATCGCTGCACGCCATGGCATAGTTCCATTTTCCGGACGGAATCATGCTCCAGCTCTTGAAATCAGGATTTCCGGAAGTTTTACCGGCAAGGTTCGCATAAACCGCAGTGTCCTCTTTCTGCTCGCAGGGGATGGCGTAGGAATACACCAGCGGGCCGCGCAGAACCGAAACTCCCGAAACTATGTTCTCCACAAACTCCACCTCCATAGGAAATTCAACCGTGAACACATCTCCGCTGCGCCATTCGCGGCTTTCCTTGACAAAACCGGCATCACGGCCCTTGCACCAGCCCGGAATACGGTAGGTGAAATCCATTCTGTGAGCCTTGTCCGACGGCTTGCCGTTCTTGAAGAAACTGAATTCAAAGTCAATTTTCTCCTCAAAAGGATAGGCCGTTTTCTCCTTGATCAGCACCGTCACCCCTCCTCCAAGGTCGTACTCCACTTCGGACGGGCCGTAGAGAGCCGCAACCGGCTGCCCCTCGGCATCAGACATCCACATGCGGGACACATAGTTGGGCATATACCTGTGGACATTGCCTATGCAGCACTCGGTTTCATGGATGGGTCTGTAAGCCATCCAGGTTGAGCCGTATCTGTAGGCGTTGTGGTCGGAGTTTCCGGTAGCTATGAACTGGTTAGGGCAGGAAAAATACTGTATGGACCTGAAGTCCTTGGTGATGGCACCGAGCCCGGCGTTGAATATCGCCTTTTCGATTCGGTCCGCCCATCCGGAATCACCCGTTGTCATAAGATAATACCCTGCCGTCCAGGTGTAATCAGATATATCGCAGGTCTCGTGGCTTGCAAGAGGTCCCCTCCCTGCCAGGTATTCGGAGCTTGAATTGACTCCGTCGACAAGCATGTTCCTGCTCTCCATCTTTTCCATCGCATGCAGGGCTGCGTCAAGATATTTTTCATCCCCCGTATAGGAATACAGTATCATGGGGATTTTCAGAAGTTCGCACATGGTTACACCGTGCATTCTGAAAGGCT
>Ga0129311_1002034_pt1 | contig 13031 bp, 10 predicted proteins | sample Go1ome_FD_94435 | JGI IMG/M metagenome (GOLD analysis project Ga0129311, IMG submission 94435) | Western lowland gorrila individual fecal microbial communities from Wisconsin, USA - Go1022B metagenome | ecosystem: Host-associated > Mammals > Digestive system > Large intestine > Fecal | place... | reverse complement strand
TCAGCGGCAGACCCTGAATTAGCCGTGTCCGAATATATCTCCGCGCCGTCGGAGGTTTTGCCTGAAACCTGCCCATCGGGAAAGCCGTTCACCGCAGGACGAAACCTTTCGAGGTCGGTGAAATTAGTTATCGTACGAAGTTTCCCGCGCAGTTCGGGGAAACGGGCGGAAAGATTGCGCGTCTGCGAATACGAGTTGCAGACAACGGCATCAGCCGACCTGTACGAGCGGTACTTCCGGTTCTGCTCGGGCGAAAATTTCTGCGTCACGTTCCGCTCTGAAACTATAAGTCTGAAACGCAGCCAGGGAAACACCCTGCGCACGTGCAGGGCCGACTTTACCGCACCGTCGAGAAACGCGACGACCGCATCGGGACGGAAACTGCAGATCTCACGGAATAGTTTCAGCATCCGCAGCACCCTCGCCCCAGCATTGAGGCAGCAGTAAGAGACGCCGCTTTCGAGCAGCTCGCTTTCGTAAAAGCACTTCCCCTCGAACCAGCACAGCCGGACGGAATGGCCCTCGCCCGAAAGCATTGACGCGAGTCCGGTAAGCTGCCTTTCAGCACCTCCCGAACCCATATCCGTTATTATGCAGAGTATCTTCATAGTTTTATCCAGTTTCCCAATTCAAGATCCCACCCGTCAGGCTCGAAAGGCACGAAGCCGCTCCAGTGGAAGAAAGTCAGTTCACCTACGAAAACACGGCCCTGAACCTCGTAGAAGTCCACCCTGAGGAAAGGATAACCCTGCGAAAGGCTGCGCGCAAGCTTCTGCATCAATCCGAAGTTTTCCGGTTTTTCCGGGGTGGAGACGGCATTCGGATGGCCGTTTCGGATATTGAGATGCCGGAATTCCATATCAAAGAAGTCGAAACAGGTTTCCTCTTTCGAAGAACGGCCGGTCGCGATGAACATCAGTTTCGGCTCGCCGTTGAAACAGAAGAACTTGTAGTCCCGAAGCTCCCCGAACCTGTCTTCCAGGTAAGGCTCTGCAAGCACCCGCGGCCTGACCCCGCTGTAAGGCCATTCCCTGTTCTGCCGCCAATAGGTCCTGCGCAGCGCCTGCGAGAGGGTCTCCACAGCCTTTCTGCGGTCAAGCTCCGACTTGTCCCGGCAGATGACGAGACCTCCGCAATCGTGGGTGGTCTTCAGCACAAACCTCTCCGGAAGTGCGTTGAAATCAACATCTTCCGCCTTGTTCCAAAGTCCGATGGACGGGTTCACATACTCCGCTCCCACCCTGTCCGCGATAAACTTCTTGGCCTCCGCCTTGTCCACCATCCGAGGCATTTCCTCCCGGCGGCAGTGCAGTTTCAGCCACTGCATTTTCTCGTTGAAAGTCTGCGGATCCTTGAGGTTCAGGCGTCTGTCGAGCTTCGCGCGGTACATAAGCCGCAGGAAAAGTGCGTCCGGCAGAACAGGCGACAGCAGCACGGTCAGGCGTCTCAGAGCAATCAGGGACTTGCTCCGCAGAAGCGACAGGTAATGCAGCACCAGCCCGCGCTCGTATGAAAAAATGGTCAGGGCCGTGAAATACACGCAGGCGCAGACCAGCACCGAAAGCAGTCCCCAGGCGATGCTGCCGCCCACTTCCTGCAGAACGGTCGCAGCGTAGGCCATAAAGATGCAGGCGACGCACTCCGGCAGAATGTTGCCGAGCATTTCGGAGGGCCTGAGCTTCACCAGCCGGTACATTATCACCATATTGACCGCCACAAGCACGAAGCGCACGATGGAACGCGCCCAGTAGAAGGTCACGAAGTCCTTACGCACGAAAATCAGCAGCACGGGCACAAGAGCGGCGAGGTAAATCCACTGCGCAAGGACCGAAAGCTTCGGACGGCCCTTGGCGCGGTAAACCTCAGAGCAGTAGTGCGAAAGCAGTATCATCAGAGCGCTTGAAACGCCCCATACTCCGATGAATCCGGCTGCCTCCACCCACTGGCTGCCGAGCATGATTCCGGTAACAAGGTACCGGTACAGGTAAAGCCCGAGCCCGAGCGGGACCATCAGAATCGCAACAGCCTTCTGGAAGCGCAGGAACAGTTCCCTGAAGCCCTTGTCATCGCCCTGCAGGCGGGAGAGCCCTGAAAAGAGAATCGGGGTCGTCGCCGCAGTTATTATCCCGGTGAACTGGCCTACCACCGTCATCGAAGTCTTGTAGATTCCGAGCAGGTGGCTGTTCAGCAGAGCCCCGACGATAAAAATGTCCACATAGTTGGTCAGCCATATCGAAACGGATTCTATTATGGTCCAGACGCTGAACGAAAGCATTTCTTTGAGCTGGCTGAAACGATAGTAGAAGCGCGGCTTCCATTTGGAGAACACGGTCAGCAGAACCGAGTTGGAGAGGTTCGTGAGTATAGTGCCTATGACCAGAGCCCAATATGAACGCAGCCACAGCGCAAGCGGAATCGTCACAAAAAGAGGAATCAGGGTCGCGGCCATACGGACGATGAAAAGCGAACGGAAGTCGAAGTCTCGCTTGAAAGAGGCTGTCTGGATGCTGGAAAACGCCGCGAGGGGGATTGAAATGCAGGCGACCGCAATACCGGTTCCGAGCCCGGGGCTGCCGACAAGATCCGCGATAGGGTTCCGCAGTACAATTATCAGCGCCCAAAGTACAAGCGACAGCGCTAAATTGGTCCAGAACGCCACCTGAGTATTCTGTTCCCGCTCTTCCTGGCTGCGGAATTCGTGCTGGATTATGTATTTCTGGAAACCGGCGTCGGTGAAGAGTTCGGCGAAACTTACGACCAGCATTATCGTTGCAACCGCGCCGAAAGCCTCCGGGGCAAGCAGGCGGGCAAGAACCATCGAGGTGACGAAGCCCACGAGACGAGCGAGAACCTCCGTCGCCGAAGACCACTTCGTAGCGGTTTTTATCTGCCCCTTAAGTTCCATTATCCGAGAATTTCCTTGTATGCCGCGTCCTCGGCACGGGCGGCTGCGTTCCAGGCGAAACTGCGCCCTCCGAGCTGGTCGGCGGGGGTTGCGAGGAAGCTCGATATGAGCGCCGCCATCTCCTGCTCGAAGTTCTTCCCGAGAGTCACCGTGTATTGCTCGCCTATGGTTTCCGGTATGCCGCCGACCCTTGACCCTACGACATTGCAGCCGCAGCTGAGCGCTTCCATCGTGACGAGCGGCATTCCCTCGTTGAAGCTCGGAAGCACCAGCACATCGATGCAGTTCATCAGGGCCGGCATCTCTTCCGGAGGCCGGTTGCCGAAGAACACGCAGTTGAGCTTTTCTTTTTCCAGTATCCTGTGCTTGAACTTCTCGAATTCCTTGCCTTCGCCTATGACCCAGAACACGAGGGGTGCCTTGGTATTTTCGCGCACCCTTTCCCAGATTCCGGGCAGTGACAGGGTGTTTTTCACGTGATAGAAGTTCCCGGCGTACGCGACGACCTTTGTTCCATCGGAGAGCCCATAGCGCTTCCTGAGAGCGGCTCGCTCTTCTTCCGGCAGGCGCTGAAAGCTGCTGCCGATGCCGTTCCGGAGCACCTTTTTCTTTCCGGGGAACGGTGAAGATGTCTCCAACAGGACTCGGCTGACATAGAAGTTGCAGGCGGCGGCAGCGGTGAGGGCGGCGGTCGTTTTCCTTATCAGACGGCTTTTCCAGGGGTGAGTGTGGATATCCGAGCCGTGCCAGGTTATGGTGAACGGGATTCCGTCGGCCTTTGCGGCTTCGCGGGCGACCAGTCCCCCGGAAAGGGAGTGCGCAGATATGAGGTCGAAATCGGCGAGCTTTGCGGCGGTCCTGCGGACAAAAAGCGAGAAGAACAGTGGCTTCACGCGCATAATTTCAACAAGCAACCAGTCCAGGAGGGAGAAGCGGTAGTTAAGAATGTTGTATTTAACATCCCCCACCCTCATTTCTTTAAGTTTCGGGCGCTTCGGTGTATGCTTTTTCTTTCTGGAAAGCCAGTTGTCGCGACACTGGATGCAGAAAGGGACTATCTCATAGCCTCCCAACGCCGCGAGCGCGCGAATCCGCCCGTGCACCGCGTTGAACATCCCCTTCCTGTCGAAGATATCACTCTCGAAAACGACTGCAATTCTTTTGTTCACAACCCCAAAGTTAACATTTTTGAGGCTATCGCTTAATATTTTTGCTGAAAAAACTTGCCAATTCGATAATTATGCCTATTTTTGCAGTCCCAATCGTGGGAAACGCGGTAGTGGTGAAATGGTAGACACGCTACTTTGAGGGGGTAGTGGGCGTTGGCCTGTGTGAGTTCGAATCTCACCTACCGCACATATGAAAGCAAGCTTTAAACGGCTTGCTTTTTTTGTATACCTTTGTATATGCGTTTGAAACGAACCATACCGGCCCTTGCGGCCCTGTTTCTATTCTGTATTTCGGCTTTCTCCCAGCAAACCGTGACAATACGCGGTTACGTGACCGACCTTTCCAGCGGAGAGAACCTCATCGCAGCGGGAGTGGCGGCCACCGCAGAGCGGATGTACGGCTGTTCGACGAATGAATACGGATTCTACACCATAACCCTTGCACCGGGCAGATACAGATTAGAATACAGCTATTTAGGCTTTTCGACCAAAGTCGCGGAGGTCTCTATTCTGCGCGACACCACCATAAATGCCGCCCTGGAACCGAATGCAAGCCTTTCAGAAAGCATAGTCGTCGCCCGCAAGGACGCGGGAATACTCGCAACGAACATGAGTTCCGTGGAGATTCCCATCGCCAGCGTTCTCAGCGCCCCTACCTTCCTCGGAGAAAGCGACCTGATAAAGTATCTCCAGCTGATGCCGGGAGTGCAGGCAGGCTCCGAAGGCACTTCAAGTCTCATGGTGCGCGGCGGAGGGCCGGACGAGAACCTGATTATGCTTGACGGAATACCTGTCTACAACATCGACCACGTCTTAGGCATATTCTCCATCTTCACGCCTGAGGCCGTCAAAAAGGTCACGCTCTACAAAGGAGGATTCCCTGCCAGATACGGAGGAAGAGTCTCGTCTGTAATCGACATCAGGACGAACGACGGCAATATGAACAAGACGAGCGGCGTGGTGAGCATCGGTACTCTGAGCAGCAGGCTGCACGTAGAGGGACCCGTCAAGAAAGGCAAGAGCGCTTATTCGTTGAGCGCAAGGGGAATGTACACGCTTTTGTACCAGCCTTTTATGAAACTCCTATTGAACGAACAGCCTGCCGGAAACTTCTTTTTCTACGACCTCAACGCCAAGTATTCGCACAAATTCAGCGACAACGACAGGCTTTACTTAAGCGTCTATAACGGCAAGGATGTGCTTGACGGCCATTTCAGCGACAGCGGGGACGACCTTCCGCCGGAAGAGGACTCTTCTACAAGTTACGAAAGGGCGAACACCTCCACCAATCTCAACTGGGGCAACACCATAGCCGCGGCAAGATGGAACCACGTGTTCGGAAGCAAACTGTTTTCCAACGCGACTCTTGCATACAACCGCTATGCCATGTCCATCAAGAATACGGGCTATGAACGAATGTCCGCGAACGGCAGTGTAATCGAGAACGAAAGCACCACACGATACGATTCCGGGATCTCCGACATATACGGGAAACTTGATTTCGACTATACGCCGAATACCCGCAACCTTGTCCGGTTCGGTGCGGAATATATGTTCCACGCATTTTCGCCGGAGGCCAGCGAGATAAAGAACAGGCAGACAGTCAACGGAAAGCCGGTGGATGACATCGGCTCCGAAGAGAAGAGCGGGAGCAAAATGTTCGGGCACGAATTTTCCCTATACGCCGAAGATGACATAAAGCTATGGGACCGGCTGTACCTGAATCCGGGCCTGCGCCTAACTCTTTTATGGACGGACGGCAAGGCCTACTTCTCGCCGCAGCCCCGCCTGGCCGTAAAGTTCGACGCCGGCAGAGGCTTCGCTCTGAAGGCCGGATATTCAAGGATGAGCCAGTACGTGCATCTGCTGTCGTCAATGGACATTTCGCTGCCGTCGGATATGTGGGTGCCTATCACAAAGAAAATCAAACCCGTAATCGGAGACCAGTTCAGCATCGGAGGCTATTACAACGGCCTGAAGGGCTGGGAATTTTCAGTGGAAGGCTACTACAAGAAGACGATGAACGTGCTGGAATACAAGGACGGTATGACGGTTGTCGGAACTTCGCTCAACTGGGACGACAAGGTGTCCATGGGCGAGGGCAGGTCATACGGAGTGGAATTTTTAGTACAGAAGACCCTGGGCAAGACCACAGGACACATCTCTTACACTCTTGCCAAAAGCGACAGGATCTTCCGGGACGGAACGATAAACAACGGAAAATGGTTTCCTTTCAAATACGACAGGAGGCACGATTTCGCAATTTCCGTCTCCCATAAATTCAACAGGAACTGGGATATATCCGGCAACTGGGTGTTCTTCACGGGAGGGACGACGACTATTCCGACAAGGCAGACAGCCGTAATCATGCCCGACGGAGAGGTGCATTACGTGGACTATGTTCCGTCAAAGAACAACTACCGCCTGCCGGGGAGCCACAGGCTCAGCATCGGGGCAAACCTGCACAGGAAGAGGCGCCACGGCGAAAGCATCTGGAACTTCAGCATCTACAATGTGTACAATGCGATGAATCCCAATCTGGTCTATTCCGAGATGGACTATACCGGCGAGGATGACGGGAACGGCGGAACTACATTCACCGGTGACAAACTGCGGATTATGAAAATCACCCTGCTGCCGATAATGCCGTCCATCAATTACACATTCAAGTTTTAGTGCTATGAGGAAGATTTCACTCGGTCTGATCGCGGCACTTCTTGCAATCACGGCCTGCGAAAACGAGATAGAGGTGATCGAGGCAGACAACAGCCCCGTAATTATACTGAACGGGCTGATTGATGCCTCGTCGCATACCCACCACGTGCACCTGAGCGAAGGGAGGGGAAAAAGGGTGACTTCTCTTTACGGGGCGAAAGTAAGATGCTACGTGAATGGAGAATACGTTTCCGACGGGACGACTGACAACTACAACAACGTTCTCTCAGCGCCGTATCTGTTTGAAGCGGACCTGAAAACGGGCGACGTCCTCAGAATAGAGACAGACAAAGGCGTCTGGGCGGAGGCGATTGTGCCCAAAGCCCCGGTGGTCACGAAAGTGGATACCGAGGTCATAGATCCGGCCGGGTTTGAGGATGAAGGCTCGATAAAGTTCAGAATCAGTTTCAACGACATCCCCGGCAAGGAGAGTTTCTATATGGCGGACATCGAGTCCTCCAAGACAAGATCTTTCCAGGGATATGCAGAGGATGAGACTGATTTCAGCGGGCATTATCTTGAATCCGACAACGACCCTCTGCTGAATGAGGGGAGGTCGGAGGACGGCGAAAACGTCATCGATGACCTCATCGGGATTCTGTTCGGGAGGAACGAGTACAATATATTCAGTGACAATACTTTTGCCGACGGTTCGTACACCCTCAGGACGAAAGTGTCCTACTGGTATCTGAGGGATGCCCTGCTTACTTACAAGCCGTCCGGATATCCGTATGACTACGCATATTCCGAAAGCACGGCGCGTCTGAAAGTTTTCGGTCTGGACAAGACCACTTTCCGCTATATAAAATCAGTGAACGCATCCTGGACCCTGGGCTCATATCTGATAACTACGCCCGTCATCTTGCCGACCAATGTGAATGGAGGCCTTGGCTACCTCGGAGCAATGAATCCCGGCGTCGCCGAAGTCACATTCCCCCGCCGTATGGTCCCGATTTACGAGGATCTTTATACCTACTGACATGAATAAAGGTTGCTAATATTGGAAACTTTTGATAATTTTGTCGCCATACAGAGCATCATACTTATGATATGGCATACAACATTAATGAAATAGGTTCTCTCTTTCTCAAGAGAAGAAAAGCTTTGGCGCTAACCCAAAAACAGCTGGGGGAAAGAATCGGCGTCAATAAATCCGAGATTTCAAAAATTGAAAACGGCAGAGGGATTACATTTGCCACCATAAACAAATTGTCGGACGCGCTGGGAGTCTCTGCTGAGATAGAACTAAAGCCTGCCAATCCTGTCACAACTGATGTTATCCACTATACTGTTATGTGTATGGGAATGTTTGCACAACAATATAGACTTAACAGAAAAGAGGCCTGCAATTATTTATCAAGATTCAAAGGACTTCAGTTTTCGATTGACAATTATGAAGCGGAACATCAACTGTCCCTGCAGGATTGTGTGGATGATATGTATGCCGTGTGCAAAAAGAATGGAGGGGAACTGATATGATATTATATCACGGTTCCAATCAGATTATTGAAAATATCGACCTGTCGCAAGGAAAAGATCATAAGGACTTCGGCAAGGGATTTTATACGACGCATCTTTATGAACAGGCAGTATACTGGTCTAAAAGAGTTGCCGACCGCTTTGGCGGCACGGCCGCAGTAACCAAGTTTGAGTTTGACCTTGATGCCGCAATCACAGACGGTCTGAATATAAAGGTGTTTGAACACCCGGACAGAGACTGGGCATTGTTCGTTATGGCAAACAGAAGACAGAGCGGCAAGGAATTCAAACATAATTATGACATCGTAATAGGTCCGGTTGCGGATGACAGAATGGCTCGCCTGTTCGGACTTTACGATTTAGAGATTATCGATCTTGAAGCGGTAGTGGCCGGACTGGTATATAAAGATCTGAATTCTCAATACTTCTTTTCGTCAGAACGATCTTTGGGATATATCAAAAGGATATGAAAACAGAAGACAACAATTTTACTTTCCTCGTCGAGTACATCACTACGAAAGTTGTGGAGTGGATTATTGCTGACGAAAACGTCGGGTTGGAGGAAGCGCTTTTGCTGTTTCATAATTCAGAGACATTCGAAAAATTATGCGAACAAAAAACTGACCTCTATATAGAAAGTCCGGCGTATATTTACGACATCCTCAAAGAAGAATTAAGACGGGGCACTCTACGTGGACTGATAGAATAACACAAATCAAGTACACCACCACGCGCGCCGTTGACTTTCCTCAGCGCTGCCGGCACAAATTCCACTTTTTCAAGGGGGGGGTAAAAACAGGAATAAATGCGTATATTCGCACTCGCTAAATTTCGGAATTATGAAAAAGTGTTTGTTATTTGCATTGCTGTCTTCTCTCCTGCTGATTTCCTGCGAAAAGTGCAACTATTATTACGTCAAGTATGAAGCGTCCGGCAACCTCAAGGACGGCCAGACCTTCCAGGTGGCGTTCAACAAGGCGAACGGAGAAAGGGAAACGATCTGGTTCACCAGCCAGAAGGAATACGAAGTAGTCGTAGGACCAGTTGAGAAGGGTTTCAAGGCATATATCTACGCCAACTGCCCCAACGAAGCAAATGTCGCCGGTTTCTACACTGGAATATCGGTCAGCAAGAACAACAAGCCGTTCAACTACGTCATGTCCAGCAGCGGAGAGACCTTCCTTGAATCATTCTGTGAATACACGGTGAAGTAGCCCGCCGGTTAATTTATAAACAGTATCTCCCGGTATTTGGGCAGAGGCCAGAGGTCATTGTCGGTGATTTCTTCAAGGCTGTCTATGGACTTGCGGATGGAATGCAGCGATTCTGCAATCTTCTGATATGCAAGGGCCTTCTCATACTCGTCCGAGATTTCGTTCGCCCTGCGCCTCGCCTCAACCATCGCCTCGACCTGTATATTGATATCTCCGACAAGTTCCGAAATGCTCTTCGCTATCGCAATCTGCGTAGATGCGAGTGGCTCATAGCAATCCGGAAAATCATCGCGGAGCAGCCGTATATTCTCCAACACTTTCGACTGGTACTTCAATGCCGCAGGGATAATGTGGTTGACAGCCATCCTGCCCACGACGCGTGCCTCGATCTGTATTTTCTTGGAATAAGTCTCCCAGCGCACCTCGTTGCGGGCGTGAAGTTCCTTTTCGGAGAACACCCCGAGTTTCGTGAACATAGCGACCGCCTGCGGCTCAGTAAAGGCCTTGAACATCTTGGGGACATTTGTCTCCACGTCCAGTCCGCGGCGCTGCGCTTCTTTTTTCCACTCCTCGGAATATCCGTTGCCCTCGAAGCAGACCACATCGAGAATCGATGCGATAAGCGGTTTCAGACAGTCCATAACAGCGACATTCAGCGGCTTTCCGCCGGCCATCTCCTTATCAAGCACAGACTTGAATTCAATCAGCTGCTCTGCGACCGCAGCGTTGAGAGTAGTCATAGCCCCGGCGCAGTTCGCGCTTGAACCTACCGCCCTGAACTCGAAACGGTTGCCCGTGAATGCGAAAGGTGAAGTGCGGTTGCGGTCGGTATTGTCTATAAAAATCTCCGGAATTTCAACCAGACCTACGCTTTTACCACGTTTCCCGGCTATCGTTATCGGGGTGTCGGACGGAACTTCGAGCAGTTTGTGCAGCACTTCGGTCATTGTCCTGCCTAGAAAAGCCGAAACTATTGCAGGAGGCGCCTCGTTCGCACCGAGCCTGTGGGCGTTCGTAGCCGAAGCGATGCTGGCCTTGAGCAGGGCGTTGTATTTCTGCACCGCTGCGAGCACGTTGACGAAGAACATCACGAACTGCAGATTGCCCATTGCATCCTTTCCCGGAGCAAGCAGCGGAGTTCCGGTGTCCGTACCGAGCGACCAGTTGTTGTGCTTTCCCGAACCGTTGATGCCCTCAAAAGGTTTTTCGTGGAAAAGAACGACGAAACCGTGCTTGCGGGCTATGCTGCTCATCGCGTTCATTATCATCTGGTTCTGGTCGTTAGCAAGGTTGCACTCGCCGTAGATCGGGGCCAGCTCGAACTGATTGGGCGCCACCTCGTTATGCCGGGTTTTCAGCGGAATGCCCAATTTGTAGCCGGCAATTTCAATGTCGCGCATAAAGGCAGCGACCCTCGAAGGAATAGCGCCGAAATAGTGGTCGTCGAGCTGCTGGCTCTTGGAGGCGGCGTGTCCCATCAGGGTTCTGCCGGTCAGCATCAAGTCCGGGCGGGCTGCGTAAAGATCTTCATCCACAAGGAAATACTCCTGTTCCCAACCGAGATAGGAATAAACCTTCCTGACCTTGGGGTCGAATAGCCTGCAAAGGGGCAGAGCGGCCTCACCTACGGCTTTCAGGGCCTTTTTCAAAGGGGTCTTGTAGTCCAGGGCCTCTCCGGTGTACGCGATGAACACTGTCGGAATACAGAGCGTATCATCCTGGATGAAGACAGGGGAAGTGGGGTCCCAGGCCGTATAACCGCGGGCCTCGAAAGTGGCTCTGATACCTCCGTTAGGGAACGATGAAGCGTCCGGCTCCTGCTGCACAAGCGCCTTTCCGTCAAAGGATTCGATCATTCCGCCCTTGCCGTCGTATTCCATAAAGGAATCGTGCTTCTCGGCAGTGCCCTCGGTCAGGGGCTGGAACCAGTGCGTGACGTGGGTCACCCCGTGCTCAATCGCCCAGGTCTTCATCCCCTCCGCCACCTTGTCAGCAGTTTTCACATCGAGGGGCACGCCGTTGTCGATGCAGTCGACCACCCTGTCATACACGTCGGTCTCAAGATAACGGCGCATTTTCTCGCGGTTGAACACGAGTTCGCCGAAATAGTCCGAGACTTTGTTTGACGGGGCTTCCACAGCTACAGCTTTCTTCTTGAAAGCCTCCTGTACTACATCAAATCTCATTTTGCTCATATCACTTGCATTATTTTCAATCTACAATCACTCAGCACCCCGGCGCTGCCATCCGGCTGCGGTTAAGCAATCTCCCCCAAACCCTTCCTGCATCGCCTGCTTTGCAATAACAGATCCAGCCAACCATGCACTGGCGCACTTTAATCGGTTTGCCGCTGCAGTTCTGATGCGCACAGCCGCAGTGCGGTTCGCGGATGCGGTCAGGACTTTTTCCAAAGTCCGAAAAGGGCCGAACCGGAACCGGACATAGCCGCATAAACGGCACCTTCCGCGTAAAGCCTTTCTTTCAGCTGCGCCAGTTCCGGGTGCAGGGCGAATACGCTCCTTTCAAAGTCGTTCACAAGGCAGCCGCGCCACTCCTCCACCGGCCGGGAAAGGGCCTCTTCCAGAGGAATCAACTTTTCACCGGAGGAAACGCCTTCAGAAGCGGAACTAACGGCACCAGAAAGCGGACCGACCGCACCTGGATTTCCGATCCCGGCAGATTCCGCCGCGGCACTGCCAACAGCAGAAAATCGGTCTCCTGCACTCCCGCTACGGGCGGATTCCACTGCAGAGCCGTAGCCACGCGGGATGACTCCGGAATATGCCTCGCGGGTGCTTACGGAAATGCCCTCGGGAACAACGACCCGGATTTCATAGCCGGAGAGGTCCAGGCCAAAAGGCGTCAGCAACTCCCCGCGGCCTTTCGCCAGCATCGGGCGGTTATAGACAAAGAAAGGGCAGTCGCTTCCGAGACGTGCGGCATACGATGCCAGAGCCTCATCCGTAAGGCCGAGGCCGAAAAGTTCGGAAAGGAGTTTCAAGGCAAAAGTTGCGTCCGCGGAGCCGCCGCCGAGACCCGCACCGACAGGGGCGCCCTTCTCAAGGCGGATCCGCACGGGGGGAAGGTCGAAATCATGACGCAGAAGTTTGTAGGCGCGCACGCTCAAATCCGTCATCGGATCCCACGAGCAGGGCTCCACCGAAACGCCGAAAGACGGGGCCTCCTCAATTTCGAGCCAATCGCCAAGCCCGTAATACGGAATGAACAGGGTTTCGAGGTCGTGATAGCCGTCGGCACGTTTCCCGAGCACACTCAATCCCAAGTTCAGCTTGACGTTAGTCCGGATTTTCATAAGGCAGCAAGTATGTCGTCTTTCAATTCTTCAGGCAGGTCCTCCATAACCGGAGAGATGAACGAAATCATCTGCAGGCGCTTCGCCTCTTCCTCGGGAATGCCCCTCGAACGCATATAGAACTGCTCGTCAGGGTTCAGGAAGCCGCTTGTAGCGCCGTGAGAGCACTCCACGTCGTCGGCATAGATTTCCAGCTGGGGACGGGCCTCGACCTTAGCCTTGTCGCTGAGCAGAAG
>Ga0129311_1002033_pt1 | contig 13037 bp, 14 predicted proteins | sample Go1ome_FD_94435 | JGI IMG/M metagenome (GOLD analysis project Ga0129311, IMG submission 94435) | Western lowland gorrila individual fecal microbial communities from Wisconsin, USA - Go1022B metagenome | ecosystem: Host-associated > Mammals > Digestive system > Large intestine > Fecal | place... | reverse complement strand
TCTTCGGCGAACTGGATCACCTTTTCAAAATTGCCTTCCCGCAGTTGTGCCTGAAGTGCCTTTTTGCCCGTAGGGTTAATCCTCTCTCCCACGACGAAAAACCCATCCTCCAGCCCGAAACTGTGGGTAATGCGTTCGGAAGTCAGATACCGGATGCCCTCCGGTCGTCTGGCTGCCGTTACCCTTGTCTCCGTACCAAAGCGGTCATGGATCTGTCTGATAAATTCCGGAGTGGTGCCGCAGCATCCACCCAGTATGGTAGCGCCGGCATTCACCAGTACCTGCATTTCTTCGGTAAACTCTTCTGCTTCCATGTTATAGCAGGTGGTTCCGTTTTCATCCAGAAAAGGCAGTCCGGCATTTGGCTTTGCAATGATAGGTATCGTGGTAACGGATACCATGTCGGAGATGATGTCTTCCATCTGTGCCGGACCGGTGGAACAATTCGCACCAATAGCGCTCGCACCCAGACTTTCCAGTACGACTGCCGCCGTTTTGGCATCTGTGCCGAATAAAGTTCTGCCATCCGCTTCAAAAGTAAGTGTAGCGATCACCGGGAGATCACAGACTTCTTTTGCAGCGATCAATGCCGCTCTGGTCTCTGCCAGGCTCATCATCGTTTCGACTACCAGCAGATCTGCTCCGGCATCCACCAGGCAGAGAATCTGCTCTTTATAGATAGTAATCAAGTCTTCCAGCTCCATTTTTCCCATAGGGCGCAACTGCTCGCCGGTCATGGTGATATCTCCGGCCACATAGACCGGATGTCCCGGAGTACCTGCAGCAGCTTCTTTTGATATTGCCACCAGGTCATGGATCATAGAGGACATATTTTTCTCTAAATGATATTCTGCCAGTTTTACGCGGTTTGCTGTAAAAGTAGGTGCGTACAGGATATTGGTTCCCGCCTGCACGTATTCCTTCTGTAACTGTAGCATTACCTCTCTATGTTCCAGAATCCACTGCTCCGGGCAGACTCTGGAGGGCATTCCCGCCTTTACCAGATTGGAACCGGTGGCACCGTCCAGATATATGATATGATCTTTTGTGAAATTAATAAATTTTTCTCGTGTCATGTTTCTCTTCCCTATTTCTTAATTCTTTTAATCATACCACATTGTCCTTTTATTCGTAAAGGGGACGATTTAACATTATATGGTTGCGTAAAGTCTCAGAATATGATAAATTTTATGTGGATCAAATGATTTGGAGGATGATTATCTTGAAGAAAAAAATACTTGCCATTACCGCAGGACTTCTTACTGCCATGGCACTTACCGCTTGTGGGAAAGACCCTAAGCTGACACAGTTCAAGGGTGAAATAGATGCCTTCTGCACAGAAATCTCCGATATCGATACCGCCATCAATAACGTAGATGCGGAATCGGATACAGCGACCGATGAATTGCTGGGATATCTGGATCAGCTGGATACCTCTTTTCAGAATTTTGCGGAATTGGATTTTCCCACGGAATTTGATTATCTGGAATCTTTGGCAGATGAAGCCAGCGCGTACATGACACAGGCAGTGGAAAGTTATCATGAAGCCTACAGCAACGGAGGCTACAATCAACTGACTGCCGATTATGCAAAAGAAAACTACGCAAGAGCTTATAAACGTATTCAGATCATTATTACGTTCCTGCATGGTGAACAGCCGGAAAATGTAAATCTGACCACTGCAGAGGAAACAGCAGACACTGCTTCTACTACTGCAGAATAATTCGTAAGAACAAGAAAAGCCCCGATGCTGCTGATGCACCGGGGTTTTTTATGTTCTTTTTTCTGATAGATGATTATTTTAAAATTTTAATCTGACCGATCAGAGGAACTTCCTTCTCCTGATCCTGGCAAGCATAGATCAGACCCATGATCCAGCATACAAACAGGAAAATACTCAGGATAGAACCTACAAATCCACCTACTTTAGGAATAAAATTGGCAGCGCTTGCAATGATCTGACCGATCAAAATTACCAGTGCCTGATTCAGATGAAACTTAGCGCCCTCTTTATCACCTGCGCAAAACGCAACGATCCAGCCAATCCAGGTGATGTAAGCAATGATACCTGTAGTTTTTTTATTCATTTTTTCTCCCTCCGCACTCTTGTGCTTAAAAAATTCTGTATATGTAAAAATTGCAAATACAGTCATAGTGAAATATGAAAACCCAAAAGCAATATATTTTTCAGGATAAAATTTCCGATCATGATCGCGACAGCTGTATACAGATGCCACTCATGGAACTTCCATCCTTTGATCCCACCGATATGTAATCTGGCGAGAGTCTGCGTCAACATAAAGCCTCCAAAGATAACAACGGTATAAGGTACCAGTGGATGATACCATGTCGCTAACAGGGGATGCCCTGCAAGCAGTGCACTTACCGCTCTGGTTCCACCGCAACCGGGACAATAAAACCCGAACAATCGGTGGACCACGCAGGTATATCCCTGCAGATTCGGAATAACTATATGAAGATACAGATAGATTCCAATGCTACCGGTCAGAAGAAATATCCATCCTGTCAGATAAAGATAATCTTCCAGATTTCTGCTATTCTTAGTACATACTTTCAAAGCCGTAACCTACCATAGCCATAGAAAATACTACTGCAAGAACGGTGATCAGGATTCCCAATACAATACCGATAATGGAGCAGATCAGTCCACCCTTTGCCAGTCCGCTCTTACCCTGCTTGTTGGCAAATACTGCACAAATAATACCACCAATACCAAACAAAGCACCGATCCATCCGGTACAGCATCCGAGAACGATCGAAAGAATACCCAGTACCAGGCTGACGATAGCCAGTACATTGGTATCTTTGTTCTCGGGTTGTACAGGTGTCGCTGCGGCTGCCTGAGGCTGTACATTAGTAGTATAGTCCTGATAATTGTTTGCAGGTTGTTCAGCTACAGGTGTCTCCTGTGCGGTCTCCTGTACGGGTTCTGCTGCGGAACTTACTTCTGTTGCAGTAGTATCTAATGTTACATTGTTTTCATTTTCAAAATTCTGTCCGTCCATTGTTTCCTCTTTCCGATCCTTTCAGGATCTTTGTTTATTTAATCTGCAAGCGGGTTACCTTTACCGTCTACATTGATCTTGCCTGTCAGGATCATAATTGCCTCTACCAGACTCCAGATCCATATACCTATAACCAGGAAAATACCAACTACAACACAGCAAAGAATATATCCGACAATGGTAAGCACAAGCTGTGTGATTGCTTTTCCGGTGTAGCCGAGATAAAAATTATGAACACCGAATGCACCCAGGAAAATGCCTAAGAGACCGGCAGCCAGTTTGGATTTTGCATCCGGTGCAGGAGCCTGTTTATTAGCTACTCCGCAGTTTAAGCATACTGCCGCATCCGGAGCTAACGGTTTACCGCAGTTATGGCAATAATTATTGCCCTGTCCCTTAGCTACGCCACACTTTATGCACATTACAGCTTCATCCGTCATATAAGGTTCGCCGCAATTCTTACAATAGTACATTTATTCATCCTCCCTCTTATTATTTCCTACTTTTAGCAAATAATTTGAACTATCAATGTACATTATACAAGATGCTTGTATTTTTTTCCAGTGATATTTTCACATTATAAAAGGGGATAACGTGCAATTTTTATGGAAAAGAGAACTCATTTTCGTTTTTTGTCACTTAATAGGATCAATTTACAATACAATTCACACCATCCAAGAACTGCCATTGTCGAAAATACCGGGATCATATTATAAAGATACCGCGCCCTGGCTTCAAACAACATAACAAATAAAAACATACCGATAAAAGTAACGATCATGGCAACAGAAATGCTCAACACATCCAACGCCTCATCCCCAACAGACATGCCATGCTTTCGAAATCCCGCGATTGCGTTCACCAGAAGCAATACCGCGTCTACAAGAATTCCCAGCAGCACAAAAATCCACAGGCCCTGGCTTACTGTCGTGAACCAGATATAATTACTGCCGTCCAGCCAGTAGAAATTCCGCAATGGTTCCGTAAAAGAACTGTCGGAAAGCTCCGGATATTCCCAGGCCTGGAAATATCCCTCCTGATACCAGCTGAAGGTGCCGTCATTAAAATTCATGACCTGTTTGTGCAGCCAGAACCGCAAGGTCCCTATAAAGCCCCTGTCCTGCATTCTCCTGCGGATTCCCGCAAGTTCATATTGCATCCGGGAAGCCTTATCGGAACCGGCAAAAGACCGTACGATCTCAAGGCCCTCTCCGGAACAGGCTCCCGTGGTGTCCTCATTGAGACCGTTATACATATAATTGCTCCAGCCGATTTCCAGCTCCGGATCGTATTCGAAGTGTAATGTCTGATACATTCCCTGCCTGCACCATGCTGCAAGACAAAAGGCAATTACCAGCAGTAACATCTTCGTTCCCAGTCCGCATAACCGGGAACGAACATCGCTCTCCTCCGAAACGGTCCAAAAAATATCAATTATGGCAATCGCAATTACCGCCACATAACAGGTTGCTTTCATAATGCCGCTCAGGCATCCGAGAAACATAAGCAGGAACCAGAGAGCATAACTCCACATGCTTTTGCGGCTGCGTACCATGGAATATAAGAAAAGGATCATAACAGGCATCGCTATGGTGCAGCCATCCGTATACGGAATAATTTTCCAGGGAGAAATTCCCAGAAAGACAATATTGAAAATCAGTGCTATAACAGATGTTCCCAGATTTTTACTGACTCTGAGCACCAAAAGTACAGAACATAATACTGCCAGTGAAAGCATTATGCATTGGAACTGGATCCAGATAAACTCCGGGTTATACGGATACGCTTTCATGCCGGAAGAAAAGCAATACAGCTTATACAAAAGCCATGTAATGGGAATATTGTTGCTGTAGATCGTATAATAATCGTCATATCCCAGTTCTCCGCCCTCGAAGATCCAGCGTGCCGAATTGGCCACCATTCCGCAGTCCCAGCCGCCGTAGAACGCTATACATTTGGAAATATTGACATTGATCATATAAAAAAGGACACAGACCGCCACGGTAACGACCGTAAATACAGTTATTGTACGGGGCGTGGTTGGGAGTTTTCTGAGAAAAAAATAAAGAATTCCAAGTACCGCGGCTCCCACGATCGCACATAAAAATAAGACCCTGTTTCCTTCCACGGTAACAATTTTGTGCATTGCATTATAATCTACGTTGCTTCCGTAATAAATAACATAAAAGAAAACCGGAAGAAATAACAACAATAAAAGAAGAGAGAAAAAAACTGTACCGATATATTTTTTCTTCATTCCGAAAGATTCCTTTCCCAACTTTTCAGTAGTGCCTATCGAGAAATATTGTAGCATTTTCCATAAATATTTACAATGTTGCCCGGGTAAAATCTATCTGATAGATTTTATCTACCAATATCTCCGTTCCCTGTATCCGGAGGCTTTTGTTATTTTCGTCAATTTTTTGCACGCATCCTTCCAGAGTGTTGTAGGCACCGCCGTTTTTCCGGGGGTCCGGTACGAAATAAGTGATCTTTACCGTAAGTTCCTCTCTCATGTGCTGTTGCAGATAACCGATCTGCCGGTCGATCTCCTGTTTCCTGTCTTCATCCAGTTCAACAAAATGATCCGTCAGACGGGCCGTTTCCTTCAGTGCATCTTCGTATCCTGTCAATGCCGCAAAGGGAGAAAACTGTGCCGCCCGGTCCTGCAACGACATTCTGGGGTGGGTGGCGGACACAGGATGCGGAAGCCGGAGCATGTCCTTATATTTCTCGTTCATCTTTTACCCTCTTCCTACGATTATTTATTATGCTTTGTGACCACCAATCTGACGATTCCTGTCTATTGTGGTAGCGCCCTCTTGTAAGTCGGCTGCCTTCAAAATGGCATTTTTTCCGTATTTGGATTTCACCCGGAGCATTGCTTCCTGCAAATGTTTTTCCTTTTCCAGACGTTCTTTTTCCTGCTGCGTCGTATCACATGCAGGCTCCTGTCCAGCATACAAAAGGCCTCCGGAGAACAGATCCAGCTGTTCGTAGACCGGCTCTTCCTTTACGCTGTCCGCATCCTTTAGATGATTGGCCACCAGAGTGATTCTTCGGGTCAGCAGCATAGGATCTACAATCCGTTCATATAATCCCATTGTTGTCTCTGTAATCCTGCTGACTGATGCAGTCATTGCATCAAGGTTTCCAGTGCCATGGGCATGCTTCGGCACGCTCCTGCCATAACGGTCTACCGTGATTTCACCATGATAATGATCTGCGATCTCCGGAATCTTCAGGTTGTCAATATCATAGCCAACAGTCAGCACGATCTGATCTGTGACCAGCTTTTTCTCCACCAGATCCATTGCCAGCTGCTCCGCCATTTCCCGGACTATGATCTTCGTCTTCGTAAAATCCGTGGCGCAATGCAGTACCTGCCCGGAGCTGATACAGTTGGTCTCCGGCCGGTAGGACTTGATCAGATCCATGGTCACCGGTTCATATCCCCAGGCATGATCGATCAGAAGCTCCGCATTGATTCCGAACATTTTATAGAGTAGATCTTCATTATAGTAATCCTGAGTGCTTCCAATCGAACATCTGGCTACATCACCCATGGTAAACATTCCGGCAGCTTCCAGTTTCCGACGGTATCCAGTGCCAACTCTCCAGAAGTCCGTCAGTGGTTTATGATCCCACAAAAGTTCCCGGTAACTGATCTCATCCAGTTCGGCGATCCGGACACCGTTTTCATTCGGCTCCATATGTTTGGCTACGATGTCCATGGCAATCTTACACAGATACAGATTGGTTCCGATTCCGGCTGTGGCAGTCAGACCCTTTTTCTCGAGAATCTCCATTGCAATTTGGGATGCCAGTTCTCTCGCTGTCATGCCATAGGTTTTCAGATATTGTGTCACATCCAGGAACACCTCATCAATCGAATAGACATGAATATCTTCCGGTGCAATGTACTTCAGATAAATATCATAAATCTGCGTACTGTATTCTAAATATCTCGCCATACGTGGTGTAGCTGTGACAAAAGTCACCTCTAATTCGGAATGTTCCTGCAATTCATCCGCAAAAGAAGATTTTCCGGTAAAAGCTCCTCCGGGAGCTCTTACCTTCCGCAGGGCATTTACTTCCCGTACTTTGGAGATTACCTCAAACAGTCTTGCTCTTCCTGAAATCCCATAGGCTTTCAGGGAGGGGGACACTGCCAGGCAGATGGTCTTCTGCGTCCGGGAGGCATCCGCTACCACCAGGTTGGTATTCAGTGGATCCAAGCCTCTGTCCACGCACTCCACGGAGGCATAAAAGGACTTCAGATCCATAGCAATATAAGTATGGGATGATTGCTCCATAAATGCCTCCTTTCAAATACTTTCTATAAACGATTATATCAGAATACATGTTCGATTACAAAGTAAATTTCCGGAAAAAAAGACTCCCGAAAAAATCGGGAGTCTCGAAAATTCTCAAAATCAAATTTAATTAAAATTTGCCAGCCTTTGCAGCTTCCTCGATGGATACTGCAACAGCTACGGTAGCACCTACCATAGGGTTATTACCCATACCGATCAGACCCATCATCTCAACGTGTGCAGGTACGGAGGAAGAACCAGCGAACTGCGCGTCAGAGTGCATACGGCCCAGAGTATCGGTGAAACCATAAGAAGCGGGACCTGCAGCCATGTTATCGGGATGCAGAGTACGTCCGGTACCGCCACCGGAAGCAACGGAGAAGTACTTCTTGCCAGCTTCGAGTCTCTCCTTCTTGTAAGTACCGGCTACAGGATGCTGGAATCTGGTAGGATTGGTAGAGTTACCGGTAATGGATACGTCTACGTTCTCCTTCCACATGATAGCTACACCTTCGGGAACGCTGTTAGCGCCATAGCAGTTAACCTTAGCACGAAGTCCCTCGGAATAAGCGATTCTCTCTACCTCGGTAACGGTGTTGGTGTAAGGATCATAAGAGGTCTCTACGAAAGTAAATCCGTTGATACGGGAAATGATCTTTGCAGCATCCTTACCAAGACCGTTCAGGATAACACGTAAAGGCTTCTGACGAACTTTGTTAGCCTTCTCTGCGATACCGATCGCACCTTCTGCTGCTGCGAAGGACTCATGTCCAGCCAGGAAACAGAAGCAGTCGGTATCCTCTTCCAGCAGCATCTTGCCCAGGTTACCATGGCCAAGACCTACCTTACGGGTATCAGCAACGGAACCGGGGATACAGAATGCCTGTAAACCTTCGCCGATAGCTGCTGCTGCTTCAGATGCCTTTCTGCAGCCTTTCTTGATTGCGATTGCAGCGCCTACAGTGTAAGCCCAGCAAGCATTTTCAAAACAGATGGGCTGGATCTTCTTAACCTGATCGTATACATCCAGACCAGCATCTTTCGTGATCTTCTCTGCTTCTTCGATAGAGGAGATACCATAGCTGTTCAGTACAGCGTTGATCTTATCAATACGTCTTTCATATGATTCAAATAAAGCCATTTTTTCTGTCCTCCTGTATCTTATTGTTTTCTGGGATCAATGATCTTAACTGCATCATCTACACGACCGTACTGGCCCTTAGCCTTTTCCCATGCAGTGTTAGCATCGTCACCCTTCTTGATGAAGTCAGTCATCTTGCCAAGGTTAACGAACTGGTAACCGATGATCTGATCATCCTTGTCCAGAGCGATACCGGTTACATAACCTTCTGCCATCTCAAGATAACGGGGACCCTTCTTCAGAGTACCGTACATAGTACCAACCTGGCTTCTTAAGCCCTTACCAAGGTCTTCCAGACCTGCACCGACAGGCAGACCTTCCTCAGAGAATGCACTCTGGGTACGTCCGTATACGATCTGTAAGAACAGCTCTCTCATAGCGGTATTGATTGCATCACATACGAGGTCAGTATTTAAAGCTTCCATAACGGTCAGACCGGGCAGGATCTCAGCAGCCATAGCTGCGGAGTGGGTCATACCGGAACATCCAACGGTTTCAACCAGAGCCTCCTGGATGATACCTTCCTTAACGTTCAGGGTCAGCTTACATGCACCCTGCTGAGGTGCACACCAGCCCACACCGTGAGTCAGACCGGAAATATCCTTAACTTCTTTTGCCTGCACCCATTTTGCCTCTTCGGGAATGGGAGCACAACCATGATGTACGCCCTGTGCAACGGGACACATTTCTTCAACTTCTTTTGAATAAATCATGTGAAATCTCCTTTCAATATGTACTTATAATACTATTGATAAAATAATATCATAATGGTCGTGTTCATTCTCTCATATTTCCCCAAAAAAATCTAGTGGGTTTTGACATTTTTTTCATCAATTATTTACCAGCTCTTGATAAAGGTATCAATGTAGTTATCCAGACATTTCTTGATGACTTCAATGGCTTCTTCTCTGTTACCCTTTTCATTGACTGCGGTGGTCTTGTTCTCCAGTGCCTTATATACCGTGAAGAAATGCTCCATCTCGTCCACCACATGACTGGGCAGCTCGGAAATATCATGATAGCAGTTATAATTGGGATCATTAAAAGGAACTGCAATGATCTTCTCATCGTTTTTGCCGTTGTCCAGCATGGAGATCACGCCGATCGGATACGCTCTTACCAGAGTCATGGGCTGTACCGGCTCGGAACACAGTAACAACACGTCTAACGGGTCACCGTCATCACCGTAGGTTCTGGGGATGAATCCGTAGTTTGCAGGATAATGGGTGGATGTATGCAGGATACGGTCCAGGATCAGAAGACCGGTCTCCTTGTCCAACTCATACTTGTTCTTGCTGCCCTTGGAAATCTCAATGACACAGACAAAATCTGTGGGAGTCACTCTCTGAGTGCTCATGGTATGCCAAATGCTTCCGTTTACTTCTTTCATAATCTCTCTCCTCTACTCTATAGTTATTTCCGGACAAAACATCCGGAGAATACACAGGTCATTATCCGCGGATCTGACCGTTTCCGTGGATCTTGTATTTATAGGAGGTCAGCTCCTTCAGACCCATGGGGCCTCTTGCGTGCAGCTTCTGTGTGCTGATGCCGATCTCGGCACCACATCCAAATTCAAATCCATCCGTAAAACGTGTGGATGCATTGACATAGACACAGGCAGCATCCACTTCGTTTAAGAACTTTTCCGCCGTCTGCACATTTTCCGTCACGATACATTCGGAATGCTTCGTATTATAGCGGTTAATATGAGCGATCGCCTCGTCCACACTGTCAACCGTTTTAATAGATAAAATATAGTCCAGATACTCGGTACCGTAATCTTCTTCCGTTGCCGGAATGCAGTCCGGCAGGATTTCACGGGTACTTTCGTCTCCCCGCAGTTCTACATTTTTTGTCTTCAGGGTCTCCGCCATTTTGGGAAGAAATTTATCGCGGATTGCCCGATGTACCACCAGCGACTCACAGGCGTTGCAGACGCCGATTCTCTGGGTCTTGGCATTCATCAGAATTTTTACTGCCATATCCACATCTGCGTCCCGATCCACGTAGACGTGGCAGTTACCTGTACCGGTTTCGATCACGGGAATTGTACTATTTTCCACCACACTGCGGATCAATCCCGCACCGCCTCTGGGAATCAGTACATCCACATACTCCTTCATCTTCATAAACTGCGCGGTAACCGCACGATCGGTATCTTCAATCAGCTGCACCGCTGTCCGGGGCATTTGGCAGGCATCCAGGGCATCCTGCAATACCCTTACAATTGCAATATTGGAATGAATGGCATCACTGCCGCCCTTTAAGATCACGGCATTACCGGTTTTAAAGCACAATCCGAAGGCATCCGCAGTGACATTGGGACGCGCTTCATAGATAATGCCGATGACGCCTAACGGAACCCGCACCTTATCGATCTTTAATCCGTTGGGACGCTCGAAATGATCCATAACCTCTCCGATACAGTCGGGAAGTTCGGAAATCTGGCGAAGTCCCTCCGCAATCTGGGCAATTCGATCAGATGTCAGTTTTAAACGATCCAAAAGTCCGGGATTCATTCCGTTTCTTCTGCCGTTCTCCAGATCAGACTCATTGGCGGCAAGAATCTCCGCCTGCCTGTCACACAGATAGTTTGCCGCAGTATCCAATGCCTTATTTTTTTCTTCAGTGGTCAGTTTCTGCAATATATATTTCGCAACACACGCATTTTTTCCCAATTCCGTTAACTCTGCCATAGCTATCCCCTGCCTTTCTATCCGATATTTATAATTTAAACCAGAATCACCTGATACGGCTTCACATCTGTCACTTCCACAGGTACCTGTTCCACCTGCTGGCAGCGGAAGCCGATACCGATGCTCCGCAGTCTTAAGCTTTCTTTGTCCGCAAGATATCTGTCGTAAAATCCACCGCCGTATCCCATACGGTTTCCCAGCGGGTCAAAGGCGCTTCCCGGCATCAGAAGTAAGGTTTTTTCTGCATGATCCGGTTCAAACACATACCGGTCCGTATCCCCTGCCGGTTCCGGGATTTTCTTGTAACCGTTTTTCAACTCTGACAGAGAGAACATCCGGTAAAACTCCATTTTTCCATCTTCCACTTTGGGAACGTAGACACTTTTTCCGTCTTGCAGAGCACTTTCGAGAATCTCCGTCGTACAGATCTCACTGCCATAGCTTACAAAACCTAAAATCGTATCCGACAGATAATACCACTGGTGTCCCAGAATCCGCTCCGTGATCAGCAGCTTTCCCCGTTCCCGCTCCGGTTCGGTAAGCGCATTTCTACAGGCAAGCGCTTTTCTTCGAATCTGTTTTTTCTGTTCTTTGATCATTTTTTCTTCTTATAAGTCGGCTTTAATTTCTCAATGGTGCCGTCCGGTCTCTCAATCTCGATATTATCCAGCTGAGCTTTCATATTACGTTTGATACTGTCCACATATTCCTGACGTAAAATGGTCTGTTCCAGTTTTTCTTCGTCGGTCAGTCCCTCATTCTGAGATTTATGATAAAGCTCATTGATGCGCTTTATTCTTTCATCCATATTCATAATGTGTTCTCCTTTTTGCCGGATCATTTTTTATGCAGATTCTGTACAAATTCCGGCAGATCAAAGCTTTCATCCCTGTGTGCCACGAACAGAGTTCCTTCGTTCTCTCCTTCTAACAGCCGGTGCAGCACGCCGATGTCTCTGCTGTTGGCAATGATCATATCCACGTCGGAACTGGTGGCAATTTTAGCTGCGATCATCTTGGTATTCATGCCGCCGGTACCTACATTACTACCGGTGGAAGCCTTGCCCATATTCATGAATTCATCCGTAAGTTCATCCACCTGTTCGATAAATTCTGCATCCGGATTCTGTCTGGGATCATCGGTATAGAGTCCGTCGATATCCGACAGCAGGATCAACAGGTCCGCATCGATCAGGGCTGCCACGATTGCGGACAGCGTATCGTTATCACCAATTTCGATCTCGTAGGTAGCTACAGTATCATTTTCATTCACAATGGGGACCACACCCATTTTTAATAGTTGTGTAAAGGTATTATGAGCATTGTAACGATTCAGATTATCCACAATGGTATTTTTAGTCATCAAAATCTGTGCCGCTACATGATTGTATTCCGAAAACAGTTTCTGATAAGCCATCATCAGACGGGCCTGACCGATTGCTGAACATGCCTGTTTTACAGCCATGGCCTCTGCCTGGGTCTGTCCCTCAATTGTCTTCAGATTCACTGCTTTTTTGCCCACGGCAATGGCACCGGAAGTCACAAGTACGACTTCCTTCCCCTGGTTGCTGATATCACAGAGTTCTCTCACCAGCTTTTCCAGCCGGATATAATCCAGATCTCCTGTTTCGCTGTGTTGTAAAGAAGAGGAACCGATCTTAACGACGATTTTCTTCTTATCTTTTATCTGTTCCCTTATGTTATTCACGTGACTGCCTCTCTAGCTATAAAATAAAAACTTTCGAATATCTGAATGATATACTATTTTTCTCTGTACGTCAACGCTGTGATGGAGCAAACTGTGATGCAATCATCTCCGCCACACGGATACCGTCCATCGCCGCCGAAGTAATTCC
>Ga0129311_1002032_pt1 | contig 13040 bp, 11 predicted proteins | sample Go1ome_FD_94435 | JGI IMG/M metagenome (GOLD analysis project Ga0129311, IMG submission 94435) | Western lowland gorrila individual fecal microbial communities from Wisconsin, USA - Go1022B metagenome | ecosystem: Host-associated > Mammals > Digestive system > Large intestine > Fecal | place... | reverse complement strand
CCTCTTATCCCGATTCTTGTTATGATTCTTCTGGTTGGTATTCTACAAATTGTGCTTTCCTGTGTTTTAAGCAGTAATCTGAAAAAGGAAACGCTGGTAGAAAGAATAAGGTATCAGGGATAGTAAGTATTGCTGGGGTATCCTCAGTATCATAACAGGAATTAAATCTCTTAAAACAGGTGAAATCTCAATCGGAATTTGACATTACTGGAGAAAGTGACAACCCCCGCCTGAGTCTTGAATTCAGAATCTTTTAATATAGATCCAAAAATCGGTTATATGTTTGTATCTGTAGTGGATTATATAAGAAAAAAACGAATCCGACTTGATGTAGCTTGAAAGAATGTTGAATGATCGAGATTTGGATAAGGATATATAAGAAATTCAAATATGCAAATATATTCTACGCAAATTTCATTTGCATAAAGATTTAGTCGGTTGACAATCGCCCCTCGATATTTTATCCTATTAGGGAATTAAATATAAATCGTTGATGAGGACAGTAGCGCATCGAATGTTTTAGAGAGGAGCCGGTTGCTGAAAGGCTTTACAGGAGATGATTGTGAACACCACCTCGGAGAGCTCCTTAATCGGAGACGCTGATTGCGTAACAATCATAAAAAGTGACTGCCTGTAATGGAAATTTTGCAGACGGTAAATTTGGGTGGAACCGCGTTAATTACGTCCCAATCTATCATTTGATAGGTTGGGACTTTTTTATTCAAAAGAAAAAGGAGAAAGAAAATGGCAGATAAAGAACTTTTCAAAGAAGTATATCGTCATTCACTGGCACACATTCTTGCTAAGGCTGTAATTGAACTTTACGGCGCAGATACACAGTATGCAATCGGACCTCAGATCGAGGATGGTGCATACTATGATTTCGTACTTCCAGAAGGCAAGAAGATCACAGAAGATGATTACAAGACAATCGAAGATAAGATGCGTGAAATCATCAAGAGAAGAGAAGATTGGACAAGAAAGGTCGTTACTAAGGCTGAAGCTCTTGAAATCTTTAAGAATCAGAAGTTCAAGACAGAACTTATCGTTGATCTTCCAGAAGATGAAACAATCACTCTTTACTACACAGGTGAAGATTATGTAGATCTCTGCCGTGGACCTCATGTAGATAACTCACAGGAACTTATGAATGTTTCTTTCAAGATCCATTCGAATTCTATGGCTTACTGGAGAGGTGATGAAAAGAGAGATCACCTTCAGAGAGTATATTTCTATGCATTCCCTAACAAGGATGAACTTAAAAACCATCTCAACATGATTAAGGAAGCAAGAGAGCGCGATCACAAGAAGATCGGTGCTGAACTTGATATGTTCATGTTCAGTGAGACAGCACCTGGTATGCCATACTGGCTTCCACGTGGTTGGGAATTCTATCAGACACTGCTGAAGTATTCTCGTGAAGTTCAGGCTCAGCATGAGTATTCTGAAATTTCTGCCCCACTCATCAACAACAAGAGATTGTGGCTGATTTCTGGTCACTGGGCTCATTATCTGAACAACATGTTCATCGTTCCTGGTATTGAAGGTTCTGTAAGTGCAGACGTTAATATCGACGATGTTGTTGAGAACGCACAGACATCAGACGAGTTAAAGAGAGTAACTCTTTCAGCTGGTACAATCGTTTATAATCGTGAAGCATTAGATACTATGGCTGCTAAGCCAATGAACTGTCCAAATGCTATGATGGCTTACAAGCGTAAGGTTCATTCATACAGAGATTTACCACTTCGTTACAGTGAGTACGATGTACTTCACCGTAAGGAGAAGTCAGGACAGATGAACGGACTCTTCAGAGTTCAGGAATTCCGTCAGGATGATGACCATACATTCGTAATGGAATCACAGATTAAGTCTGAAATCGCAGATATCATCTCAATCGCAGATGAAATCTACTCAACATTCGGTGTATCTTACAAGGCAGAACTTTCAACAAGACCAGATGACTTCATGGGCGATATCGAAGTTTGGAATCGTGCAGAGAAGGCTCTGAAGGAAATCCTTGATGACAAGTACGGCGAAGGCGGATATGAAATCAACGAAGGTGATGGCGCATTCTACGGTCCTAAAATCGACCTTCAGATCAAGGATGCTTTAGGACGTGAATGGCAGTGTGGTACTGTACAGCTGGACTTCCAGTTACCTCACAACTTTGGCCTTACATATACAGCACAGGACGGCACAGAGCAGATGCCAGTAGTTCTTCACAGAGCTATCTATGGTTCTCTGGAGCGCTTCATCGGTATCATCGTTGAACACTTCAAGGGTGCATTCCCATTCTGGCTGAATCCTAAGCAGGTTGCTGTCGTTCCTATTCGTGAAAGCCACAATGAGTATGCTCACAAGGTTGAGGACGCTCTGAAGGCAATCGGAATCAGAACAGAAGCTGACTACTCAGATAAGAACATGAGAAACAAGATCAAGGAGTTCAAACTCTTCAAGGATCCATATATTCTTGTTCTTGGTGATAAGGAAGCTGAAGAAAATACAGTTTCAATCAACGTACGTGGTTCTAACAAGCAGATTCAGAACGTTCCTCTGGATAAGTTCGTTGAAGTTTGTGACATGCTGAACAAGAAGCGTCAGCTGAACTTAGTTGATGAATTCTAAATTTGTGAATGGAATTTCATTTGTAAATGATATTGTCATAGATTTTACGATTTCATAAAAATTGACTCCACTCTGGAAACAGGGTGGAGTTTTTGATTTGCCTAAAATAAGTATTTCAGTTATGATATTGCAGAAAAAGTTTTACGGGAAGTGTCCCTAAATTCTAGGAAATGGGAAAAGTGTCAGGAAGAAACGCACATCTCATTTGCAAGGGTTTAGACCGAATAGGAGAAATTATGGATCAAACATTCATGAAAAACAGGAGCATTTTCCCACTCGTCATTTCTATGTCATTACCAATGGTTATTTCTATGTTGGTAAATGCTCTTTATAACATTGTGGACTCATACTTCGTGGCAAAAATCAGCGAGGATGCAATGACCGCTTTATCTCTGGTATTTCCTTTGCAAAATACTGTTGCAGCGGTATCCATCGGTTTTGGTGTGGGCGTTAATGCGGTGGTGGCCTATTTCCTGGGTGCAGGAGATCAAGAGACGGTCAATCACACAGCCAGCCTTGGTCTCTTTCTGAGTATCATTCATTCCATTATTTTGACAATTGTATTTGAACTGGGAACTCCATGGTTCTTATCCCTTTATACAGATAATGAAGAGGTGCTTTCGGCAGGTATTCTTTATGCAAGAATTGTTCTGGCATTTACCTTCCTTATGCAGTTGTATCTGGTGTATGAGAAATTATTCCAGGCCATCGGCAAGATGAAAATCACCATGGTGGGAATTGGGGCAGGAGCCCTACTGAATATCATCCTGGATCCAGTCTTGATTTTTGGCCTTGGTCCAGTTCCAGCTTTGGGTATTGCAGGTGCAGCTTATGCCACAGTTGCAGGTATGGTGCTGACACTGGCCTTCTATATAGTCCTTTACGCCAGAGGCATTATGAATCCAATTCATTTGTCATTGATCGATGGATGGAAGTCTAGAAAACTTGCTGGAAGAATCTATGCCATTGGCATTCCGGCTATTCTCAATCAGGGACTGAATTCGGTTCTGATTACTGTGATGAATGCCATCCTTGCAGGATACTCTGAAACATCAATCATGATTTTGGGAATTTATTATAAACTTCAGACCTTTATCTATCTGACTGTAAATGGAATTGTCCAAGGTATTCGTCCAATCGTTGCCTTTAACTATGGGGCAGGCGAGATGAAGAGAGTGAAGAAGATTTTCCTTACTGCTCTTGAAATGGCCTTGTTTGTGATGCTGGTGGGAACATTATTGTGCCAGCTGATGCCAGGTCGCTTGATTGGTTTCTACTCAGTTCAGCCAGCAACCATTCAGGATGGAAGTCTTGCCCTCAGAATTATTTCTGCTGGTTTTCTGATTTCAGCCATTCCAGTCATTGTTTCAGGAACCCTGGAAGGACTGAGCAAGGGCATGCAGTCCTTTGTCATTTCCATTATCCGATATGTGGGATTTATCCTGCCACTGGCTTATATTCTGAGCCGGCTCTTTGGACCAGTAGGCGTCTGGCATTCCTTCTGGATTACGGAAGTGGTCGCCATGGTGGTATCCCTCTACCTATTCAGGAAAGTCTATTGATGCCTTTTTAGGTGTAAGTGCCTATATGCTTTTTGCAGTCTTTGTCGTGAAGTGGATTGGTAAGGCAAGAATGAATTTAGTCGATATGAAAAGACAGGAGGCATAATTTGATTGCAGATGAAATGATTGCTCAACTGAAGAAGAAAGTTGATCAGGAGATGAAGATGGCAGAAACGACAATTCCTGCCATAATCGCCGATATTAAGACAAATCACCATGAGAAGGAAATCTGGATGCTCAATCCTGAAGAAGCATTTTGAAAGTGAAAAGTTCACTAATATAGGAGTGCTTGCATGCACTTCCTTCCTTTAATGCGTTATAATAATTTGGTAAATAAGTAATTATAAGGAGAATGCCAAAATGCTTATTAATAAAATTGCATCCCTGATTAATCAGAGCGTAACACCCTTTCATGCAGTAGCTACCATTGCAAATGAACTGCGCGCTGCTGGCTCCCGTGAAGTTGGTGAAAAGGAATTTTGGAATCTTGGAGTTGGTTCTTATCATGTGAAGAGAAATGATAGCAGTATCATCGCATTCCATTTGCCAGTTAAGACTCCTGAGAAAATTAATATTATCACTGCACATTCTGATTCACCTGTATTTAAATTAAAGGAAAATCCTGAGATTAAGAAGGCGGATTATTACATCAGCCTGAACACAGAGAAATATGGTGGGATGATTGTCAGCACCTGGTTGGATCGTCCCTTAGGAGTAGCTGGTCGTATTTTCCTTATGGACCAGGATGGAAATGTCAGATCAGAACTGATTGATATGAAGGACGCCTCAGTTGTGATTCCATCTCTTGCCATTCACTTCAATCCACAGGCCAATAAGGGACAGGAATTGAATCTCCAGAAGGATATGGAACCGCTTGGCGGAATCGATGCATCTGTTGTGGAAGAGGGCCTAAAGGCATATGTGAAAGAGGGAGAAGAAATCATCAGTAGTGATCTTTTCCTTTATAATAAGGACAAGACAAATGTCTGGGGCGTAAATGGAGAACTTTTTTCTGCACCACGAATTGATGACCTTGGTTCTGTATATCCTGCACTTATTGGATATATTGAGAGTGCCAAAGCTGATGCAGAGGTAATTAACCCAGAAGGCCATGATATCAATATCCTTGCTGTTTTTGATAATGAAGAGGTTGGCAGTATGACCAAGCAGGGAGCGGATTCTACTTTCCTTAGAGATGTGCTCCTTCGTATCAAGGAACATTACGATTTGAGCGAAGAGGCATTTCAGGTACTCCTTAGTAAGAGTCTGATTGTGTCAGCGGATAATGCTCAGGCACTACATCCAAATCATATGGAGAAGTCAGATCCTGTGAACAGACCTCTGCTCAATAAGGGAATTGTTCTGAAATTCAATGCAGAGCAGAAGTATGCCAGTGATGGATATTCCGCTGCTATTTTCAGAAGTATTTGTAAGAAGTATGAAATTCCAGTTCAGAATTATACAAATCGTTCAGACATTCGTGGTGGCTCAACTTTGGGCTCAATCTTAAATTCTCAGATTTCCATTCCAACTGTGGATATTGGTCTGCCACAGCTGGCCATGCATTCTGCATATGAAACTGCAGGTTCTAAAGATTTCGAATTCATGAAGGAGTTTGCAACTGCTTTTTATAGTAATAAATAAGCAACAAGATGGATAATTCCTTACTGGCTGTAAGGGTTGTTAACCATAAATATATTGTAGTAGAAAAGAAAGGCTTGTTTGAAATCTTATTTCAGCCAGGCCTTTTCTTGATGGGGGCAAGATGGATAAATATGCGCTTATTCAAATAGTAATGACATTCATTGCAGGTGCAGGTATATTTGGATTTTTAGTCTTTGTCACACGCATGATTCATTTTAAAATTAAGAAGTTTGATGGACTGGCAAAGAAGAGTGCATTTCTTGCTTTATTTGTTGACCATGGAATGGGCTACAGGCCTTTATGGATTGTAAATGCTATCCTTGCTGCCATTGCTGCGACAGCTTCTTATGCAATCCGGGAGAAAAAAGAAAAATAATAGAAATACAAGAAATAGGCTAGGCCATATGATAAGATGATGTGGCTGAGACTTAGTATGAATTAAATACATACAAGGGTTATTTGAAAAATTTATTTAAAAAGAGTATTAAAAAAAGTGTGTAAAAAAAGAGTATTAAAAAAAGTGTGTTTAAAAAAGAGTATAAAAAAAAGAGTGTTCAAAAAGAGTATTTAAATTGATTATATGAAACGGAGATCTATATGATTAAGTTCGACAAGTTTTCCTTTGGTTTTCCAGAGAAGGACTTATATGAAGATGTAAATTTAGAAATTGAGACAGGCGACCATCTTGTATTGATTGGTAGTAATGGTTCAGGGAAATCAAGCTTGATCAATCTTATTTTGCACGAAGAAAAATACACATACGAAGGTTTGATACGTATGAATCGTGATATGCGTATTGGCTATGTCAGCCAGTTCGTTGAACACGAAACTTCTGATGGTAGTGTATTTGATATCCTTGCTGCGCCGTTTAAAGAACTTTTGCAGAAGAATGATGATCTCTGTGCAAAGATGGGAAATGCAGAGGCGGATATGGATGCAGTTTATGCAGAATATCAGAAGGTCATGGACCAAATTGACGCCATTGATGCATACAACTATGAATCCAATATTGGGAAAGAACTTGCAGCAGCAGGTCTGTCTGCTCTGCGGGATAGACAGATTAGTCAGCTGAGTGGTGGAGAGTATAAACTTCTCTTTATTATGAGAAATATGCTTTTGTCACCGGAACTTCTTATTATGGATGAGCCAGATGTATTCCTGGATTTTGAAAATCTCATCGCCCTGATTAATTTGATTAATTCCTACAAGGGAACCCTTCTTACAGTCACACATAACAGACTTCTTTTGACGCAGTGTTTCGATAAGGTTTGGAATATTGAAAATAAGTCTATTATTGAATTCCCAGGTACCTTCCCTGAGTATGAAAAGTGGATGCTGGAAAATAAGATTGAAATCTTTGAAAGAGCTCGCGACTTCGATGAATTCATTAAGCAGCAGGAAGAGGTTGCCAAGAAGGTACGCCATATTGCAGAGATGACGGCTGAATCCCATTACGGAAGACAGCTCAAGGCCCGTGCATCCTATATTGAACGACTGAATAAAATGCGTGGGGATGATCCATTTCTGGAGGAGCATAAACACGAATTCCATTTGGCCTTTGGAAATCCATTAACTGAGACTAGCAGCGAATCAGACCATAACAAATCCGATGAGAATGCGTGGTTTGAAGACCATGCAGATCTTGCTGATGCCAGTGATGCAGAAAAGCAGATAGAGGCAAGTCCAATTGAAGTTCGTAATTATACACTTCAGTATGAAGATGATGATGCCCTGCTCACAGACGTTAGTTTTACAGTAGCGCCTGGCGAGAAGGTAGCTTTGGTTGGAACAAATGGTACAGGTAAGTCTTCCATGCTGAGAGATATAAGCAGAATGTTGGAAGAGAAAAATCCAGGACAGTTTGGCTATTTCAAACAGATTGTAGAGTCTGATGAAAGCTTGAAACTTTCAGGTGGTGAAAGAAACCTGGCCCAGATTGAAGAACTGTGTACAAATCCACATACAGGCCTCTTATTAGACGAGCCTACCAGCCATCTGGATATTTATGCTCAGATTGAGTTGGAGAAGGCCGTTCGTGACTATCCAGGAAGCGTATTGATGGTATCTCATGATCTCTTTGCAATCACAGGATGTGCAGACAGAATTATTATGATTGAAGATAATCAGCTTCGTGAAGTAAGTGGAAGAGCTTACCGCAAGTCCATTTACAAGAAGTATTTTGCCAGTGATATTTTTGATGCGGAAAAGCAGAGGATTGATACAGAAATTCGTGTTACAAATCTGATTCATGCAGGTAAGTATGAAGAAGCACGAAAGGCTCTGGGATTTCCCAAGGCAGATAAGTAAAGGGGACTTTTTGTTTGTATAAGTAAAAAGCAAAAGGTTTAATTATGCGTTTCAATTCGATTTAAATGATGCTATATTTACCTTTGTTATTAACGTTAATTGCTTTAATGAGTAAGAGGGTTAAGGAATGAAGGGAATTCTTGGTAAAGTACTTTTATTTGGAATCAGGAATCAGAATCGGACAGAGTGAATTGAGGACTATGCAAAGCGTTTTGTAACAGAAACTGGCAATTATCTCAGCTTTGATTCATGAATCCAAACTCTTTGTATTGGATGAACCATTTGTTGGATTCAATCCAAATGCGTCATCACATGTATAGTGGTGGCGCCTCTTTTTTTTCCGGAAAATGGATATAGGAAGCGAGAATCAATTAAGGGAAAAGCACTGTAAGAATAAGGCTTAGACGCCCATGAAAGGTTGACGTCATGGCTGTAAAGTGATATTATAATGGACGTTTTATTGATTTAACGCTTTAATGTAGTAAAGTGCAATGGATAACATAAATTTAGCGTTAAAGTACATCGATTAGGAGGACACACAAATGAAACTTAAGAAAATTTGCGCAATCGCAGCAACAGCAGCAATGGCAATGGGACTTCTCACAGGTTGTGGAAGTACTGCTGCAACATCAGAAGCAGCAAATGATGCAACTGCATCTAGCACTTCATCTGCCTCTTCAACAGATGGTGAAAAATTTACAGTTGGTATCTGTCAGCTTGTTCAGCATCCAGCTCTGGATGCAGCAACAGAAGGTTTTAAGGATGCGCTGAAAACTGAGTTTGGTGACAATGTAACATTCGATGAGCAGAACGCAGCAGGTGATGCTTCAACAGCAACTCAGATCTGCACAAACTTTGCTTCTGAGAACGTTGACTTAATTCTTGCAAATGCAACAGCTTCTCTGCAGTCTGCAGCAGCTGCTACAAATACAATTCCAATCCTTGGAACATCAATCACAGAATATGGTGTTGCACTTGAAATCGACGACTTTGACGGAACGGTTGGAGGAAACATCTCTGGTACATCTGACCTTGCTCCACTTGATCAGCAGGCAGCTATGATCCAGGAACTTTTCCCAGATGCAAAGAATGTTGGTATTCTTTACTGCTCAGCAGAACCTAACTCAAAGTATCAGGCTGAACAGGTTCAGAAGAACCTTGAAGAAGCTGGTCTTGCAGTTAAGGTTTACACATTCTCTGATTCAAACGATGTTACTTCTGTAACAGGTGAGGCTTGTAATAACAGTGATGTTCTTTACATCCCTACAGATAACACAGCAGCAAGCTGTACGGAAGCAATCAACAACGTAGCTAAGCCAGCAGGTGTTCCTATTGTTGCTGGTGAAGAAGGAATCATGGCTGGTTGTGGTGTTGCAACACTTTCAATCGACTACTATGAACTTGGTAAGACAACTGGCCAAATGGCAGTTAAGATCCTTAAGGGTGAAGCTAATATTTCTGATATGCCAATTGAGTACTACCAGAATCCTGTTAAAGAATACAATCCAGAACTTTGTGATGCTTTAAATGTAACAGTTCCAGAAGATTACACAGCATACGAAGCTGAGAGCGAGGAATAATCGGAGGAAATAAAAGGTGGCACAGTATTTTGCATCCTTAAATTTTTTAGACCTATTAGGTCGTTTACCTGCGGGTGTTGCGCAGGGACTCATCTGGGGAATTATGGCCCTGGGTGTTTATATTACATTTAGACTTTTAGATATCGCTGATCTGTCTGTAGATGGTACGTTCTCTACAGGCGGTGCGGTAACTGTTATGCTGATTCTTGCAGGCGTGGATGCTAAGATTGCTATCTTAGTTGCCATCGTTGCTGGTCTTGCCGCTGGTGCAGTGACAGGTATTCTCCATACAAGATTTGGTATTCCTGCTATTCTTGCCGGTATTCTGACACAGTATGCACTCTACTCAGTAAACCTTCTGATTATGGGCATGAGCGCCAATAAAGCAGTCAGTGTGGATAAGTACAACCTGATTATTTCAGGACGTAATGTGCCACATGCAATTCTCATTGGCGGTATCTTTACAATCATTGTAATTGCAATTCTTTACTGGTTCTTTGGAACAGAAATGGGTTCAGGACTTCGTGCAACTGGTTGTAACCAGGAAATGGCAAAGGCGCAGGGTATTAACATCAATGCCATGAAGATTCTTGGCCTTTCCGTTTCAAATGGACTTGTTGCCCTTGCAGGTGGTCTTGCTTCTCAGTATTCAGGATTCGCTGATATTAACTCTGGACGTGGTTCTATCGTTATTGGACTTGCAGCAGTTATTATTGGTGAAGTTATTGGAGAAGCTCTTCTTGGAAAGCATCTTAATTTTGCAGGAAGACTTGCCTTCGTTATTATTGGTGGAATTATCTACTATGTGGTTTACACGCTGGTTCTGTGGTTAAAGATTGACTCAAATCTCATGAAGATGTTCACAGCAATCATCGTTGCCGTATTCCTTGCAGTTCCTTACTTAAAGGGAATGGCGAGAAGTTCATTTGGCAAAGCTGGAAAGAGATCCCAGCAGGAATTAAAGAATGCTAAGGAGGAAGACTAATGCTTGAGATTAAGAATATAGCTAAGACTTTCAACCTTGGCACAATTAATGAGAAGAAGGCATTAAATGGACTTTCCCTCACTTTGAATGACGGTGATTTCGTTACAGTTATTGGTGGTAATGGTGCTGGTAAATCAACTCTTTTAAATGCGATTGCCGGTGTTTGGCCAGTTGATTCTGGTTCCATCCTTATTGATGGAGAAGATGTTACAGGACTTCAGGGATTTAAGCGTGCCAAGTTCATCGGCCGTGTGTTCCAGGATCCAATGACAGGAACAGCTGCTACCATGGAAATTGAAGAGAATCTTGCCCTCGCAATGCGTCGTGGCAAGAAGCGTACTCTTGGCTGGGGTGTAACCAAGGCTGAGAGAGAAATCTATAAAGAGAAGCTTGCAACTCTGAATCTGGGACTGGAAGAGCGTATGACAGCTAAGGTTGGACTGCTTTCTGGTGGACAGAGACAGGCACTGACGCTTCTTATGGCAACTCTGCAGAAGCCAAAACTCCTTCTTCTGGATGAGCATACAGCGGCTTTGGATCCAAAGACAGCCCAGAAGGTTCTGGACGCTACAGATAAGATCGTAAATGCAGATAAGCTCACAACACTTATGATTACTCATAATATGAAGGATGCTATCGCACACGGTAACCGTTTGATCATGCTTCATGATGGACAGGTTATTTTCGATGTATCAGGTGAAGAGAAGAAGAACCTGACAGTTAAGGACTTAATGGATAAGTTCGGTGTGGCTGCCGGTGAAGAATTCTCCAACGACAGAATGGTGCTTGGATAAGGTCCCAATTAAAAACTATATGAAGATTAGATGGCCCTGTTCACTTGTAACTGAGTAGATAGGGCCATTTCCTTTTTACTGGCAAAAATTGTTTGCAAATTGTCATTGTATTCTCCTGAATATATGTTTATAGTATGAGAAAAGTCCCCCATCTCAGCAAATGAGATTTGCATGCTTTTGGCGAAAAATAAGGAAAATACTTTTATGATTGAAGTGACTCAAAAAAAGTTAATTAATACCTTGCTGGATATTGGCGAGGCCATGCTTGATAGTGGTGCAGAAGTTCTGCGTGTAGAGGATACCATCAACCGTATTGGTTATGCTTATCAGGTAAAGCGAATGGATGTATTCGCAATCACTTCCTGCATTAATATTTCTATGGAATTTGAAGATGGGAGCAGCCTGACCCAGGTAAGACGATTCCGTAAAATGAATGGTACGGATCTTAAGAAGCTGGAGGCAATCAATGCATTAAGCCGAGATATTTGTAATAATCTGCTTTCTACGGCTGAACTAGCACACAGAGTGGAAGAAATCATACAGAAAAGAAAGAAAAAAATAAAAATGTTCGCGGGCTATATATTAGCTGCATCAGCATTTGCAATATTCTTTGGTGGCAATATTTATGATGGTATTGCAGCTGGAATCGTGGGAGCTCTTGTATGTGCTCTCCAGATTTTTATTAGCCCATTCTTCTTAAATGAAGTGATATCCCAGGGCATTATTTCTTTTGTGACGGGATTTTCAGTCGCTTTTATAAGTACAGTGTTACCAGGTTTAAATCAGGCAGAGATTATGATCGGCGTGATTATGCTTTTGGTTCCGGGGGTTGCCTTTACAAATTCTCTCCGGGATATTTTACTAGGGGATACCCTTTCGGGAATACTGAGAATGATAGAAGCTCTTTTACTGGCAGGGACCTTAGCAATTGGTATTATCGTTTCGTTTTGGTTATGTGCGAGGTGCTTTTCATGATGAATATAATTATTCAATTAGTGATGGCAGGAATTGGGGCAGTGGCCTTTGGACTCTTCTACAATGTGAATAAAAGGTATTTATTTATCATATTTTGTCTGGGGACATTTTGCTGGGGAAGCTGGTTATTCACGAAAATGATGGTTACAGAAAGTATTTTTGTAGCCGCTCTTCAGACAGGACTTTTGGTGGCCATCGCTGCAGAGATCGTGTCTAGAATAATGAGGGCGCCATCTACTATATTTTTTCTTACGGCAAGCATACCCATTGTTCCAGGTGGTCAGCTTTACCGTTTCATGACAGCTATTGTGGAAAAGAATAGAGGGGATACAGTATTATATGGCTTACAGGCACTCTATATTGCCTTTGGTATAGCAGTTGGAATGAGTATTGCCTGGGCTATATGCGACTTTTGTAGAAAGATAAGCAGAAATATAAAAAAGGGGGCTGTGAAATAATCAGTCCATGAAAAAAAGAGAAGTAATAGCTGGAAACAGCCAATTACTTCTCTTTTTTCATGGTAAAATATTACCATGAACAATCAAACCAATTCTTATATTACTCT
>Ga0129311_1002029_pt1 | contig 13055 bp, 18 predicted proteins | sample Go1ome_FD_94435 | JGI IMG/M metagenome (GOLD analysis project Ga0129311, IMG submission 94435) | Western lowland gorrila individual fecal microbial communities from Wisconsin, USA - Go1022B metagenome | ecosystem: Host-associated > Mammals > Digestive system > Large intestine > Fecal | place... | reverse complement strand
TGACAAAAAGTTGTAAATGATCTAATATAGCAACAATTAAAAAGCGCTTGTCTCGGCATGTAAGAAGACTATAGATTTTGCTGTTTCTGAACACAACAGTTTTATCTATAGTCTTTTTATTTGACAATAGGAGGTTGTATGAGTAAAAGAGAGTGGATAAAGAAGATAGCTGTTATAATAATTGGTTCAGTTATTGCCGCGTATGGTATAACCCTGGCATTGTATGCCGGATTTGGCGGTGCGACTCTGGCGGTATTATGGCAGGGAATATCTGGAACGTTTCATGTGAGTATCGGAGCAGCGTCGTTCATAGTGGCGGTTATAATGATCCTTTTTGTTCTCGTATATGACAGATCACAGATACATATAGGAACGATACTTTACCAGATCGTTTATAGCCTGTGTGTTGATCTGTTCGCGCAAATGCATGTCTACAGCAAATACATGTGGCTCAATATGTTGATCATGCTTGTCGGAATTGTGCTGTTTGCGGTGGGAACAGGGCTGTATGCGGCGGCAGACCTTGGGCGTGGTTCTTATGAGGCTGTGACATTTGCACTTGCAGAGAAGAATCACTGGCAGGTGAAGGTAGTCAGGATGATACTTGATGCTGCCATGGTTGTGATAGGCGTGATCCTTGGGGGAAAGTTTGGTGTGTGTACGGTTGTTACTGTGATTGTATCGGGGCCGGTAATTCAGGGGACTGTTGCGAGGGCGAAGAAAGTTATAAAGCTATAAATTCTCTTTCCTATATTCAGTTGGCGTGATCCCATAATGCCTGTGAAAGAGTTCACAGAAATAGCTTGTACCAGAAAATCCACAGGCGTATGCCACATCGGTCACGGACATAGAAGAGTTTCTAAGCATAGCACATCCTTTTTCAAGGCGATAGTTGTTCAGGTATTGCATAGGCGATACTGACAGGTATCTCTGGAAAAGGGATGTGCATTTTGTTTTGCAGCAGTTTCCGGCGCTTGAGATGTCTTTGAGCAACAGTTTGCCCGGATAATTTTTCTGTATGAATCCGATCATGGCGGTGAGTGGCAGGAGGTCATCTGAATTTTCTACATTCTTATTTTGCGTGTCCATGTTCTCCGACAGCAGTTCCATGATATGGGCAAATTTTTCGATGACGGAGAATGGTCTTAATACGTCATGGCTGGTATCGTAAATTGCCTGTATATCCCTAAGTATCATATTCTGCCATAAAATGGCGGGAGTAAGCTTCTGGTAAGGATATCCGGTATTGCCGGTGAGCGGCTCCAGATAGTTCTTGGTAAAATATTCATTTGCGGACAGGAGGGATAGAGACATTCGCAGACAGATGAAATGGCAGTCTGCATGTGCAGCTGAGTAGCCGTAGTGCAGACACCTACTGTTGACAAAGATGCCTTCCCCGGTCTGCATGTAAATGCTCTGTCCATTTATATCATATGTCATCTGGCCATCCATCATCATAATAAACTCAACATCGTCATGCCAGTGGCTGACACCTCTGTAGTCGGGATAGAGGTAAGCTGCTGAAGCAAACATTTTACTGAAAAGACGAGGAGAACTGAAAAATGAGTATGGACATGAGAAAGAGAAGAAACATGCAGATGGCGTATATATCAGATGAGGCAGTCATGGAGGAGCAGGCTGAGTGCAGAAAGATATTGCAGAAGCTGAACTTTATGGATCGCTCGGATTTTGATGGCATATCAGCGGTAGTAAATGAATTGTTCGGCAAGTCTGATGGAGCCTGTGTCAATCCGCCATTCTACTGCGATTACGGCTCACACATAGAGGTTGGCAAGAACTTCTTTGCAAATTACAACTGTACGATCCTTGACGTTGCAAAGGTGACCATAGGTGACAATTGTTTCATGGCACCAAATGTAGCGATATACACAGCAGGTCATCCGATATATCCTGATGTGCGCAGTGCTATGTGGGAGTATGGCAAGGAAGTTACCATTGGAGACAACGTGTGGATTGGCGGCAACACTGTGATCTGCCCTGGCGTGAATATTGGAAGTAACGTTATAATTGGTGCAGGAAGTGTTGTTACAAAGGATATCCCTGACTGGGCAGTTGCAGCGGGAAATCCATGTAAGGTGCTTCGTATGATCACAGAGGATGACAAGAGGAGACTTTTCCGCGATGAGGAGATAGACGATGAAGCCTGGGCTGAGATTTGCCAGAAACTGGGCTGGTAATATTTAAAAAAGCTATCTTCGTATTGATTTTATAATTTAGCGTATAAGTGGATAGAAAACCTTCCTCCACTTATATAAAGCCGGTTCTGTGTGCTTGGACCGGCTTTTTTTGTATGTTTGTGACCTATCCTGTTGCGAAAGATACAGGACGCTGGCATGCAACGAAAAAACTTGCTCCAATGCCGAACGTAAGGGTCGGTCTCATTGTTCGGACAACAGAAAAATCAGTCACTAGAGGGTGGGAGTATTGCTGAGGCAATACACCACCCTCTTAAATTTTGTGTAAATTATTATTTTTATGCTAGTCATCATACTTAATATAACTTATGAATTTGTCTGATTGAATTTAAAACAATAAGTGCTAAAATGAAACTGGTTAGAAAAAACTAACTAGATGAGTATACAGACGAAAGGTGGCTATATTTATGATGAGCATTTTACTGAGTATAGGTCTTGTTGTTTATGTAATATTACTTATAATAAGTTGTAAGAATAAGGATAATAAGAAGGTACAGATTGCAACGCAGTTGGTTCAGGGCGCACTATGGACTTTGCTTGCGGTTGAGAACTGGCAGAATGGACACTTGATTACATGGATCGTATATGTGGCGATCGTTGTACTGTCATTTGCAGGGGCGGTCCATATGATTGTGAAGAAGTAGGAGAGACTCAGATTAATATTGATTTGAGGTTGTGTTAGAGGAGATGATGTGGTTATGTCATATGAAGAGTATGAAAACATGAATGTTCGTATAGAACTGCTAGAAATTCTGGCTGAGGCAGAAGATGATGTGAGAAATGTCAGGGTTGCCCCTGCATCCGAGACGTTTGGTGATTTGAGAAAAATGCTTCAAGAGAGATGATCTGTTTAAAAGTCTGCTCAGGCGGTTGGCGGTGCTGTTGGTCACAATCCAATATCAATCGTCATCCCATGTCACAGAGTAGTCGGTACAAATGGAAGTCTGACCGGTTATGCAGGTGGAATAGACAAGAAGATCAAGCTGCTGGAGATAGAGAAAACAGATATGAAAGATTTATTCAGACCTAAGAAAGGAACAGCACTATGAGACTGGTTGATATGGTCGGTGACAGCAAAACGGGATTTTTACCATGTTTGTAACATGGTGAAAATCCCGTTTTACACATAGATGGCTGATGACAATAGGTCGTAAAATTAAAAAGGAGCAGATCAGTTTATGCCGCACACCCTGCAGACCTCATGGATCCAACGGTCAGCGTCAAGCAGCAGTTCTTCGTGCTGCAGATCAAATTCACAGATATCCGGATCAGCGAAACACTTCCTGTAACGTTCAAGATATTTCTCACCCATTTTCTTGGCGTAGAATACGTGGATAGTCGTTCCGGGCACGCTTATGTGTTCTCCAACGCTTGTGTATAGGTCGGTGCAGAACTGATTTTTCATGGACTCCTTGGATATGAATGAAAAGTCTATTCCGCTCCCTTTGCCCATGATCTCCATGAATTTCTTCATATATTCAGAACTGTCATTTCCCTCGTTCATTTTCTTCTCAAATACTTTTTTCAGAAGACCACTTTCCTTGCCCATGATAAAAGGATAGAACATAGGCATCATGATGGCTGCCTCAAGCTTTGCAAGCCACTTTGGCGCCTGATCCATGTCGCTTGAACCTATGATCCCGTGATCTATATGTATATTCTGTCGTCCGATCAGAAGAGAGACAAATGAACCTCCGAGGGAACAGCCGTATGCTGCAAACAGCTTTCCGTCAAGCTTATCTTTGATGTAGTTCTCAACCTTCTGAACTTCATCAAGCTCTGAAATAAATGTAGAATTCTCCGTATCGTCAAATCCACTGTAGCTGACAACCAGAGTGTGAAAGTGTTCCTGAAGTCCACCGAGAACGTGTCCAAAGTTGGTTTTCCAATAGCAGCATGTGCCAGGAAAGAGCATGATGCTCGGTTTATTTTTATCCCCGAATTCGTAAACTTTCATAAAAATATTCTCCCAAATGTTTGATAATATGCTAAAATTAAAAATGTTAGATATGTCTAACCAATACAGATACTAGCACTGGCAAAAGAGGCTGTCAATGTAAACATGATGAGTTTGTCTAGATGCATGATACAGTGCAATACAAAGAATATGGGAGGAATTAATATGGAGAACAAAGTTGACAAAAAGACATTGGTATTGGCTATGATATGCGGAATACTAGGCTGCTTTTGTTATGGCGGAGGAGACTGGCTGATGATATATGGTGACACAATGAGTAGTGGCGAGTTGTTCTGGCTTACCCAGGGCGCATCACAGATAGCACCGTGGAGAAATGGGCTTGCAATGTTTCTGGCATTTCCGGGAATCATTTTCTATGGCATCGCTTTGTTTTACATAGGAAGATTTATTTGCGGGGAGAAGGAGCGCAAGATATATCACTATCTGAATGCATTTGGCCTTACGCCATGGATGTGCCTGCATCTTTTCTATATCATGATACTTTACCTCTACAACTGGATGACAAATAACGGTTATTCAGAGGCGGCACTGCCTGCATGTGAGGCTTTGTATTCCCATCTGTCATGGGTTATAATGGTCAGTGAAGTTTTGATGCTTCCTGTATTCTTATACTGGTTTTATGTTGTGGTACGTGGCAAAACCACACTTCCAAGATGGATGGCAGCGGGAAATGTCCTTGTGTTCTATGTAGTATTGTTAGTGGTCAAGAGCCTTCTTCCTGACACGCCATTCCGTATCGGATTTACAAATGGATTGATGAGTGAAAGTATGATATTTTTCTTTCTGCTCATCTGGATCGTTGGAAGAAAGAATGAGAAAGTTTCTTGAGAAAATAAGAATGCCTGAATACGGGGATTCTCTAAAAAACAGGTTTGCTATCAAATTTATTAGTAACTCATAAATTTGCCGATATCTTACCAGATGGGAGCAGATATAATATCATGAGTGCATCAAATACAAAGGAGCAACCGCAAAAGGAGCCCTCATTATCAATCCGGAGAAAGTGATCGTGACAACTCCAGGAGCCGACAATAAAAAAGAGCTTTAAGATCAATAAAATAAAAGTTACTAAAATGAATGCAGAGATGTATAAAAATTTGGAATATGCACCTCTGCATTTTATATAGAAAGTCACTAATAAATCTCATAGTTACTTTATCTTTGAAAGTCATGAAGTTATAATATTTGCAATCAATGTAGATTTCAAAACAAAAAATAGAAAAGAGATGTATATATGGCAAAGTACAAGAAAAAACTGGATGAAGATATACGCTGTCCGCTGGAATATGGACTTGCAATATTCGGTGGCAAATGGAAATCAAGGATTATCTGTGTCCTGACAGCAAAGGATACTTTGAGGTACAGTGAACTCACAGACTGTCCTTACCGCATGGGACGGTGAGCGTCTTGTCGGGCTTGCAAGAGTGTTGGATGATTCAGAGCTGGTGGCATTTGTACACTATGTTCTTGTGCATCCTGAATATCAGGGACAGAAATAGCTGGAAATATGGTAGAATATATCAGAGACAAATATAAGAATGCAATTTTTCGGATAAGAGGTAAAGCGGATGCACGATTACTTGGCAGAGACAAAGATGCTCGACTATTCAAATGAAAATATCAAGCGGCTCATCAGAGAGAGAAAGTGGAATGACATGGCAGAGTTTGAACGCCTGAAGTCCATTTACACATTTGTCAGAGATGAGATATTATTTGGATACAATGTGGATGACAGTGTTCCGGCATCCAGAGTGCTACGGGATGGCTATGGACAGTGCAACACTAAGGGAACGCTGTTTATGGCATTGCTGAGAGCTTGCGATATCCCTTGCAGAGTGCATGGATTTACCATTGATAAAAAGCTGCAGAAGGGCGCAATGACAGGAATTGTATACAGAAATGCGCCGCAGAATGTGTTCCATAGCTGGGTAGAAGTGTATTTTGAAAACAGGTGGTATGAGCTTGAGGCGTTTATTCTGGATAGTGGATATCTGAAAAAGCTGCAGGCGAAATACAGTGAGTGTACGGGTGCATTTTGCGGATTTGGAGTGGCAGTTAAGGACTTTAAGAATCCTGTTGTAGATTTTGACAGAAATAATACATATATCCAGAGTGAAGGTATCAATCAGGACTTCGGCGTGTATGATTCGCCTGATGAACTGCTAAAAGAACACCATCAGGAGATGTCAAGGGTGAAAGCGTTCCTGTACAGAAATTGGGGAAGACATATGATGAACAGGAATGTAAGGAAGATCAGAAATAAGTAGAATGGAACATGTGTGTGCAGTTCAGGGCGAGGTCGATTACAGAAGGTAAATCACTTACTGTGACTTCCGTCCATAGCGGAAGTCGCAGTAAGCTCCATTTTCGGCAAGGGTCTGTGTCCTTGTGAGCTTCATGTCCATCATGTCGGCGAGAACGTAATCCATACGGCACAGATACTTTGCCAGTTCAAAGCACCCCTCGTCACGGCAGAGATTACAGATTCCACAGTTGTGATAATCATAGCCGAGTACAAAGTCATCGTTTGGCCCTCCCTCGATGATGTCAAGAACCCAATCATTCTTATAGCGTCTCAGATGAGATTCCTCAGACCATTTCTTTCTTCCAGGAAGCTTTTTCTCGTCGAGATAGCTGTCTGCATTCCCAATCACCATATGAAAAAGTTTATTATTGCATAGCCCGTCTTTGTACAGGCTGAAACATTCCTCCGGTGAAAGAGAAGTCTTTCTGTTTAATGCGATGAAATATGCGCCCATGCAGAATGAGCTCATGAGGTGTGATTTCCCTATGTCATCGGCACGCTCAAGGATTGCCTTGTACTCGTTCTTTATTGCTTTGCTGTCAATGCTCAAATGCTGTGCTTTTGCCTGTTTCATACATGAATTGTGATAGAAATAGCCAAATAATTTCTGCGTAAATCCATATTCCATAGTTACATTTCCTTTCTATTTGACACCAGTCAAATTATCTATTTATGTGAACGTGGCAGATCGGCGAAGAGAGTTAGTGTTATTCACCTTGTTCATCGGGCACTCTGCCTATCTGCAGTTCTGCCTCTATTCCGTGCAGCAGAACATTCATAGATTCATTAAATGCGATTTTCATCTCCGCTGTGACTCCATTTCGGCACGAGTCATCTGCGATCATTTCACAGATTATTGAGAATTCAGCCAGAGAGAGCATGTACACGGTTTTATCAGATAATTTTCTGGCCGTGATTCCACGTTTGTATAACTCGTCATAGTACTTAAGCGCAAAGCCGGCGCTTCTTTCTATGTAGATGCTGCGGAATTTCTCCAGACATTTGCCGGAGTCATTTTTCAGCAGCATATGAAAGAGCTGCATGTCGCCTTCAAGCATATGGAAGATCCGCGCAGATACTCTGGAATATAACACATTGAGCAGCTCGTCATCTGACATGGCAGTGAAGTCTATTCTGATCATGGAATCAGTGACTTCCATGAGCTTTCTGCCGCTTTCCTCAAATATCTCATTGAACATTTCTTCTTTGCCTGAGAAATGCTTGTATATTGCGCCTGCGGTTATACCCGCTCTTGCGGCAATCTTACGCATGGACGCCTCCTGATATCCGGCCTCAAGAAAAACTTCCATGGCACTTTTCAGTATTGATGTTCTTGTCTCTTCTGTACTTTTCCGAATAATAATCACCTCCATTTACTATTTGGTAAACAGTGTTTACTTTATATCACATGAGATTTGTAAAATCAAGCGGCCAGAAGATTAAATGAGTTAATTGAAAATTTCTATCATTAAGCGACCGATGTAACAATATGCCTTTGAGGCATAGTTGATAATTCAATATAGGTATTCGACATATAGACGTATTAGGACTAAAATAAGCATGTATGCAAAAGTACATGCTTATTTTTATGCTCAGACATACATCGGATTGATGTTTAGTTAAAGGAGGTTTACATAATGTCAAAGAAACTCCTTGAGAAATACGACTTCACAGGTAAAAAGATCACACTGTTTGCAACATCGGGCGGAAGTGGATTTGGCAACACGATCAATGAACTCCAGCCGTCAGCACCGGGAGCTGAGTTTGTAGAAGGCGGACTGCTTAACAGGGCAAACAGACAGGAGATCGAAAAGTGGGTTGACAAAACACTCGCGTAGGACATAGAAACAGAGTTACATTTGGAGGAGAAAAATATGGCAAAGATAGTACAGACAGCGGGAAGAAATGCACTCGGAGAGTTTGCTCCTGAGTTCGCACATTTTAATGACGATGTTCTCTTTGGAGAGAACTGGAACAACAATGACATCGATGTAAAGACCAGAAGTATAATAACTGTTGTGGCACTCATGGCACAGGGAATCACTGACTCATCGCTCAAGTTCCATCTTCAGAATGCGAAGGATCACGGCGTATCACAGAAGGAGATCGCAGCGGTTATCACACATGTAGGTTTCTATGCCGGCTGGCCAAAGGCGTGGGCAGTATTCAATCTGGCAAAGGAAGTGTGGAATGTAAATGAGGGCGATCAGCCATATGAGGACGAGGCCATGAGAGCACATGCAAAGAGCATGGTATTCCCTATCGGACAGCCAAATGATGCATTTGCCCAGTATTTCATAGGACACAGCTATTTGGCTCCAGTATCGACAAGCCAGGTTGGAGTGTTCAACGTGACATTTGAGCCGGGCTGCCGTAACAACTGGCATATCCATCATGCAAAGAGCGGCGGCGGACAGATACTTGTATGTGTCGGCGGACGCGGATACTATCAGGAGGAGGGCAAGCCTGCAGTTGAGATGAAACCGGGCGACTGCATCAACATTCCTGCTGAGGTAAAACACTGGCACGGCGCAGCTCCTGATAGTTGGTTCAGCCATCTTGCAATCGAGGTTCCTGGCGAGAAGACATCAAATGAGTGGTGTGAGCCTGTGACGGATGAGGAGTACGGAAAGCTGCAGTAAATCTGTAGTAAATAACGCAAGTGACAATATCATATGAATATATATAGGCCATCCTGGTATAAATATGATTCGCGGTTGAATGCAAATGGATATTTATATTCAGGTGGCTTTTTATTTGGACATTGGTCACAGATCTAGATTAAGCAGAATCATAGGCAGACATGATGACAAAATTTCTCAATAAAACCGGTGACAGAGATTAACTGATTGACAAATCACCCAAGTCTAAGGCATATAGATGGTGATATTTGAAGAACCAATGACAGAATTATGGATAACGCCATAGATATGCATATTAATATGGGAGGACAGAAGAGATGAGATTATATACAATAGAGACAAATGGAATGGCAAAGGTGGCAGTGGGGATGGATGATGCACTGCACCGGAAGATTATATACCGAACTATGATTTTGTGGATAAACTGGATTATGAAGTTGAGCTTGGTGTGATACTCGGCAGAGATGCGTTTCAGGTGGATGCTGAGTCGGCGGATGATTACATATTTGGCTATACAATAATCAACGATGTGAGCGCAAGAGATATACAGTTAAAGCATCAGCAGTGGTACTTAGGGAAGAGCCTTGACGGATATACCCCGATGGGACCTTGTATAGTGACTGCAGATGAGATTGACAATGTGCATGATCTTGATATAACCTGTTATGTAAATGATGAAAAGCGACAGTCGAGCAACACCGGATATATGATAACCACAGTTGAGGAGGCGATAGCGGAGCTCTCTCGGGGAATGACTCTCTCCGCCGGAACTGTGATCGCAACCGGAACTCCGGGTGGTGTAGGTATGGGCATGAAACCACCTGTGTACCTGGAGAGCGGTGATGTGGTGAGATGTGAGATAGAGAATATCGGTGTGCTGGAAAATACTGTGGAATAATATAGTATCGAGGATAAGACAAATGGATGAAAAAAAGACATACAATTTCTGGGGATGGGAGAATGCGGATGCGCCAGCCATCACAGATGAATATCCGGGGATAAATACCCCAACAGATCTATACGATGCATTGAGTCATATCTGGTGTGCGGATACCTGTGCTCCGAGGATGAGGGACAGATGGACAAATGAGAATATGACGCTGGGACAGTGCTCAATCACTGCGTTCCTGGCACAGGATATATTTGGCGGAAAAGTATACGGTATAAAGAGACCGGGAGGAAATTATCATTGTTACAATGTGGTAGGCGACCTCGCATTTGATCTCACAAGTGAGCAGTTTGGCGATGAAGTTCTGGATTATGAGAATAATCCGGAGCAGCAGCGAGAGGTACATTTTGCAAAGGAAGAGAAAAGACTGAGGTATGAGTATCTGAAGGCGGCGCTTGCGGAATATATAAAAGGATGTAGATAACAAATATGACATATGGTATGTAGAGTGCACTATAAATCTATAGACTGTAGAATGGCATACAGAATGTATAGAAACAGCAGGATGGAGAAATGGCAGAGATAGAGAAATGGCAGAGATAGAGAAAGTAATATTCATGAATATGTGCATGGTGTATGACCACGATGGGCGTGTACTTGCACTTGATAAAGTTAGCAAAAGCTATTCAGGAACCACATTTCCCGGTGGACATGTGGAACCCGGAGAGACATTCACAGAATCTGTGCTACGCGAGATATACGAAGAAACGGGACTTACCATAAGCAACCCGAAGCTCACCGGTATATATCACTGGATGACTGGCGATGTAAGAAACGTTGGATTCCTGTACAAGACGGATGAGTTCCAGGGAGAACTTATATCTTCAGAAGAGGGCAGAGTGTACTGGATGTCGGGAGAAGATTTCCTGCATAAACCGCTTGCGCCGGGGATGGAACAGGTGTGGCAGATGATGCACGATGACAGCGCATCTGAATGTCTTCAGACACTGACAGAGAATGGCATAGTGTCAAAGATACAATAACAATAAAAGGTTACTGAGATTTTATGGGGAAAAGAAAATGTCAATATTTTCAGATATATCAAATCTGACAAGAAAAGAACGCAAATTAGAAGTGCCAACGCCAGATACAAAATTGCTCGTGAGGGGGATAGTGTTGTTGGCATTGGGGCTTCTTGGTGCCTCAGTCTGCACAACTGAGGATATAGACAAGACACCGGCTATTATTTTCCTATGTATTGGATCGGTGATGATCATAGCTGCTGTAATTTTTTTGATACGATATGAAAAACAGGTGGCAGCATTTAAGAAATATACTCCGACATGGGAAAAACATAGAAGTATATTTGATGATTTCGCTATAGAATTGAATCATTGGTATGATTCTGACATGCGCCCGGGCAGCTGTGATGGGGATACCTCATATATCCTCCGCCTGCAGAAAGACAGAATGGCGCGAAAGGGTATTCGCATGATACAGCATACATCGCCAGTTAAGAGAGAATCGTTTGGAACAGCAAGAGTGCCGCGAAAAACGATGTGGTATACCGTAGATCTTATGTACGAGAGCGTTGCAAGACGTCTGCAATTCCAGAATTCGTCTGGAATAATATATGAGCGTGTTACTGAAGATACGATGTATGAGACAGTTGTCCATACTCCAAATGAACAGGAACTTACACATATGACAATGACATGTCCAAGCTGTGGAGCCGTGAGCCCTGTGGCAGCCCTCACGGAAGGTTGTCCGTATTGCAGTACGGTTTTTCGCATCAATGATCTGTTCCCCTGTGTAACAAATACTTTTTTTATTCGGGAGAATTCTTCTACAAAGAATCAAAAGAAAATTGGAAAGACTACAGGAATAACTATGCTGATCGTATTTCTGGCAAGTGCAATTCCTCTTTTGCTTGATAGGGAAACTCCGATACCGCAGGATCTGTTCATGTCATATTTTTTAGCACTCATTCTGGGTGGGATATTTGGCTATGTAATTTCTATTATTATAGTAATGGTAAATCAGTTCAACAGGGATGGACGAAAGAGGATACCGTTCTGGTCATATGTGACAACCAAAGGAAAGATCAAAAGAGCATTTGCACAGTATGATCCGTATTTTTCATTTGAGAAGTTTGAGGGTCAGATCATATCTCTTATCCGTATGGCAATTATGTCAGATCACCCGGAGAATCTGGCTTCATATTGTGGAGGACCCTTGAATCCATATTTTCAGGATATTATAGAAATGACATATATGCAGGCTATGACGGTGAAGAATATACATATGGAGGGTAGTCATCTGTGCCTGACACTCAGGACATGGTGGATAAATTACAGCGAGAAAAATGGACGCGTCAACAGGCGTGGAGATTGTATAGACGTTACACTTCGGAGAAATACTGCATACATGGAACCTCCTGGATTTTCTATTACATCTGTCCATTGCCGTAACTGTGGTGGAAGTTTTGATTCTGTCCGTCAGAGAAAATGTCCATATTGTGGAACGACATATCACATGGAGAATGAAGGCTTTATAATTGAAAGACTTGAGCTGGTATAGGCAAAGTGGATAAATACAATAGATATAAAACAGACACAGTTATTTATAACAGGTGTAAATAATGTGGTATGAATTAGTAAAAAAGTGCTTGACTTTGCAAAATGATGGTGGTATCTTATAAAAGCTGTCGCGTGAGACAGTGTCAAAAACTTCTATAAAGTATCAGATTTCGAGATTTATTCGATTTATAATCACCCGGTTATGAGACGAAAGCGGTTCATAAGAACTGAAAAAAATAGCTTGAAAAAAGATGAAAAAAGTTGTTGACACATAGAAATGAATGTGATAGTATTTAGAAGTTGTCGCTGAGAGGCGAGAACGCAAAGAACCTTGAAAAATTAACAACATGACAACCCTGAAATTCCAAACAAGAATTTCAAGAACGTCGGATCGAAAGATCCAACAAACCAATAACAGTAAAGATGGTTAGGAAAAATACAGCTAG
>Ga0129311_1002028_pt1 | contig 13069 bp, 10 predicted proteins | sample Go1ome_FD_94435 | JGI IMG/M metagenome (GOLD analysis project Ga0129311, IMG submission 94435) | Western lowland gorrila individual fecal microbial communities from Wisconsin, USA - Go1022B metagenome | ecosystem: Host-associated > Mammals > Digestive system > Large intestine > Fecal | place... | reverse complement strand
TTTCCGCATCCTGATAAATTCACTTAAGGGTTTGGGGTATTGAAGGTATTTATCTGTAACAGTTAAGCCCGTATTTATATAGAGAGGGGATCGGGGCAAAACTATTGCATTCTATTTTGCTTCTTCCGCTGCCAGCTGTTTCTTTAAGAAAGATAACTGTCCGCCGCTTAATACAACGGCGATCTCGTTGTCTGTGAGGTCTAAGCGGGCGCGGAAAGTAAAGTCTTTTGTCTTGTCCTTGATGAGAATGGATCTTGTCGGGATCTGGTCGAGGAGGTTCTCAAATTCCAGCTCATCATTCTGGTCAAGACGGTCATAGTCAGCCGGATCCTCGAATAACATCGGGATCACGCCGTGGTTTACAAGGTTGCCCTTGTGGATACGCGCGATGCTCTTCGCGATAACAGCCTTTACGCCTAGGTACATCGGGTTGATCGCCGCATGCTCACGGGAAGAACCCTGTCCATAGTTCTCGCCGCCGATGATGATGCTCTTGCCCATGGTTTTCGCGCGGGCTGCGAACTCCGGATCATAGCGGTGGTAGCAGTACTGGGACATCAGCGGGATATTGGAGCGCATGCTGGAGAATTCAGCGCTGGCCGGGGTGATGTCATCGGTGGAGATATTGTCGCGTCCCTTTAAGCTGATCGGAGCGCAGAGGTACTGGGTCGGAGCTTCCGGAACCGGGAGGAACTTGATGTTCGGTCCGCGGACGATCTCAACCTTCTTCGCTTCCTCCTCGGAGAGCGGCGGGATGATCATGGAATCGTCAACGATGTACTGCTCCGGCTCCTTGATATCACCGAGGATCTTCACATTCTCTCCCATGATATCTTCCGCGGTCGCGAATGTGCCCACGATAGCGGTCGCAGCAGCACTCTCCGGGCTCACAAGGTAGATCTTAGCGGTCGGGTTTCCGGCACGTCCCTTGAAGTTACGGTTGGAGGTGCGGACAGCGACGCCGTCTGTCGCCGGTGTCTGGCCGATGGCACAGCACGGACCGCATGCGATCTCAAGAATGCGGACGCCTGCAGCAAGCAGCATATCGATATAACCGTCACGCAGCAGCTCACGGTAGGTCTGTTTGGAGGCGATGGCACATGTACAGCTTACGTCCTCGTTGACATGATGGCCGTTAAATACAAGAGCGGCTTTCGCGATATCCGCGTAGCTTGCGTTTGTGCAGCTTCCGATGAATACCTGCTGAACGCGCTTCTTCTCTGCATCCTTCAATGGGATGACGTTGTCCGGCTGATGCGGACATGAGATCAGCGGCTCAAGCTCACTTAAGTTGATGTCGATGTACTCGTCGTACTCAGCATCCTCGTCCGGCAGCATCTCCACATACTGGTCACCGCGGCCCTGTGCAGTCATGAATTTCTTGACCTGCGCGTCAGCCGGGAAGATTGATGTGGTCGCGCCCATCTCAGCGCCCATGTTTGCGATGGTGGCTCTCGCCGGAACCTCCAGGGCGGCAGTGCCAGGTCCAACATACTCATACACATTTCCGAGGCCGCCCTTGATGGTTACGAGCTGAAGCATCTTTAAGATAACTTCCTTCGGGTTGCATCCAGGTTTTAAGGAACCTGTGAGGTTTACTTTTACGATCCGCGGCATGGTGAGACGCATCGGAACACCGGTCATGGCTGTCGCAACGTCCATTCCGCCGACACCGATACAGAGCATGCCGATGGCGCCTCCGTGCGGGGTATGGCTGTCACCGCCCATGCTGATCTTCCCCGGGATACCGAATCTTGCCACATGTACCGCATGGCAGATACCGTTGCCCGGTCTGGAAACATGGACACCAAAACGCTTTGCAGCGGACTGTAAGTAGATGTGGTCATCCGGTGTCTTATTATCGACATAGAGCAGGTTGTGGTCTAAGTAGCTGACGCTGCACTCTGTGCGGATCCGGTCAAGGCCGATGGCCTCGAATGCCAGGTATGTCATAACGGCGTTGATGTCGTGTGTTAAAGTCTGGTCAACTTTGATGAAAACTTCCTCACCCGGAGTCATGCTGCCGGATACATAGTGAGACTCAATAATTTTTCTTGTTAATGATTTTCCCATGTTGGAACCTCCATAATGAATTTAGCGGTTTTGCAGCGGCGTGGCTGCTGTTTATCTTTGCTTCATCCGGAACTGCCGGATAACGGAATCTTTTTGTGGTTAGGAATCTTTGATCTGGTTTTAGCATAGCATCGGCGGCGGGAAAAATAAAATTGAAAGGTGGAATGAAATGATTCAAAAGTGGAATGGGGCAGAGCTATAGATCGGGGTAGCCTTAGAAAAATTTCAGGTAAATTTTGCCACAGGAATGCCACTTAAATTCCGAGAAAACTGATTGTATAATAGATATGTATGGTGCTATACTATAAAAGCCGCATTGTGTGCTGATGACCGCGTGGTGCGGGCAGCAGACGATGGGTAACTGGTGTAAACACTGAGATTGGAGGCATCATGGAACAGATCTATGACTTGATCATTATCGGTTCCGGTCCGGCGGGACTCGGGGCTGCGATCTACGCGAAACGCGCGGAATTAAAGACCCTCGTGATCGAAAAAGAGATGATGAGCGGCGGACAGGTGCTTACGACATATGAGGTAGATAATTATGCCGGTCTTCCAGGGATCGGCGGCTTTGACCTGGGAATGAAATTCCGGGAACATGCCGATAAGCTGGGCGTGGAGTTTGCGAAGGACACGGTTTTAAAAATTGAGGACGCGGACCTTGCGGAAGAGAACGAAGTCTTAGAGGCGGCAGAAGCGGGAGCGGGACACCCGCCTGTGCTCCGTCAGGTAGTGGGCAAAAAGGAGATGAGGCTCGCGAAAGCAGTCATCATCGCTTCTGGCGCGCACCACAGAAAGCTTGGGATCCCAGGCGAGGCAGAATTTACCGGAAAAGGTGTTTCCTACTGCGCGACCTGCGACGGCGCGTTCTTCCGGAAAAAAATAACGGCGGTGATCGGCGGCGGTGATGTTGCCCTTGAGGATGCGATCTTTCTTGCAAGACTCTGCGAGAGGGTCTATGTGATCCACAGGAGAGACGAATTCCGCGGTGCAAAGAGCCTGCAGAAGCGGCTTATGGAGCTTCCGAACGTGGAAATTCTCTGGGATACTGTGCCGGAGGAGATCTGCGGAGCGGAGAAGGTGGAGACACTGAAGCTTCTCAATAAAAAGACTGGGGAAAAGAGAGACCTGGTTGTGGACGGTGTGTTCGTCGCGGTGGGAATCACCCCGAACAGCGAAGAATTTAAGGGATCCGTAGATATGGATCCGGCAGGATATATTGTGGCCGGGGAGGACGGAAAGACGAATGTTCCGGGAATCTTCGCGGCAGGAGATGTCCGTACAAAGGAGCTCCGCCAGATCGTTACGGCAGTGGCAGACGGGGCAAATTGCGTTGCGTCTGTAGAACAGTACCTGTACGGTATAGAGTAGGAATTCTCTGAACTGAAAATTCCGTATGATACGGCAGCGGCAGCAGATAGACAGGAGAAAAAACAATCTATGAACAGAGCAGGAAGAATCATCGCGGTCTGCGGTCTGAGCGTGGCGCTCATGATGCCGCAGGCTGCTTATGCGGCGGAAACACTTTCGGTGCAGGTAAGTGAGAGAACAGGACTTACCACCGTCGGAAATAAACAGTCGGCTTATGACAACGTGGCAATCTCCCACGTCAGCAACTATGTAAATATCCGTTCCGAGGCGAATACATCCAGCAGTATCGTCGGCAAGATCTACAATAACTGCGCAGCGACGATCTTAGCTACGGTGGATGGCGAAGGCGGAACCTGGTACCAGATCAAGTCCGGTAACGTGACCGGTTACATAAAATCTGAATATTTCATCACCGGTGCGGACGCGGAGAAGATTGCTAAAAATGTAGGTACGGTTTATGTGACGGTAAGCGCTGACAGCTTAAGACTCCGCGAGCAGCCGAGTACCGACAGCGCGATCCTCACCACACTTTCCAAAGATGCCGAGTATCTGGAAGTGAAGGAAGAGGGAGACTTCATCGAGATCCAGGTCGATGAATCCCTGAGCGGATATGTACATAAAGATTATGTCACCCAGCGCGTGGAGTTCAAGCAGGCCGTGAGCGTCGAGGAAGAGCGCCAGAAAGCGGAAGAGGACGCGAGGATCAGGAAAGAGGCGGAGGACGCTATCGCGAAGGTCGAGGCGTTAAAGAAAGAAGCAGGACAGGAGACTGCGTCTGCAAATAAGGACACCCCGTCCTCCACGATCGGAATGATTGCCCAGAATCCGAACGCGGATAACGGAACGACGAAAGAACAGAATAGTCAGGGCAGCCAGAGCACCCAGACCGGCACAAGCCAGAATACCGGAAATCAGGATACCGGTAGTACTGCAGGCCCCGGCGGAAGCGGAACTTTCACCGGCAGCAGCACAGGAACCTCCGGCTCATATCAGAATACCCAGAACGGTCCGGGAAGCGCAGTTTACAATTCTGCAGTCCGCACTGCGATCGTTGCATATGCGAAACAGTTCCTTGGCAATCCGTATGTATACGGTGGGACAAGCTTAACGAACGGAGCCGACTGTTCCGGATTTACGATGCGTATCTTTGAGCATTTCGGTGTGACGACCGGACGTACCTCAAGAGACCAGGCGGCAAACGGCAAGGAAATCTCCCTCGACCAGATCCAGCCGGGCGATCTGTTATTCTACGCAAGCGGAAAGACGATCAACCACGTTGCCCTCTACATCGGAGACGGAAAGATCATCCACGCCAGCACATCAAAGACAGGTATTATCATCTCCACGGCGTACTACCGTACTCCGGCGAAAGCGGTTACCTTCTTAGATTAAGGGCTGCAGGAATTTATTATGCAGCAATCTGTTCCAGCAGCAGATGTCCATTGATCTTCAGGATAACTGGGCAAAAGATAAAAGAAAAGATCATAAAGAAAAAATAAGGAGCTGTGGAAAAACAGCTCCTTATTGTGTATAATAAGAAATAGTGCAGTGTGTAAAAATCCAAAATATGAAGGCAGAAGATATAACTTCTCAGTGCCTTTAAAGTTGTATGTAAAAATTCATTTTAGATAGGAATTTTTGCTTTTCAGCTTATGTTTTTATAGTCAGCGCGGCAGGTGCGCAGACCTGCGGAACAACAAAATACAATATGTAAAAGTGAGGAAACACGTATGAATGAGATCGGAACGTTCGACATTCTGGGACCGAACATGATCGGACCATCAAGCTCACACACGGCTGGGGCACTGAGGATCGCTTTTATTGCCGGAAAAATGGTGGAGAAGCCGGCGGCGGTGCGCTTTGTGCTTTACGGATCCTTCGCCCGTACCTACCATGGACACGGAACAGACCGTGCATTAGTCGGCGGAATCCTTGGATATCACCCGGATGATGAAAGAATCCGCGATTCCTTTGAGTACGCGAAAGAGGCAGGGCTTGACTTTACCTTCGAGGAAAACTTCACAGATAAGGAGATCTATCCGAATACGGTGGACATCTATGTAAAGGACGAAAATGGAAATGAGATGTCCCTGCGCGGAAAGTCCATTGGCGGCGGAAATGCAGTCATCACGCGGTTAAACGGCGTCGATGTTGACCTTACCGGAAATTACAGCACCATCGTTGTCCAGCACATCGACAAAAAGGGTACGCTGGCGTTCGTGACGGCTGTTTTGAGTGCTTACGACTTAAATATCGGTTCCCTGCGCCTCTACCGCGAGAGCAAGGGCAAGATGGCCTACGCGATCATCGAGGTGGATACCATGGTCACCAGCCAGGTGATTAACGCGCTGAGGGGCTTTGAGGCTGTGAAAAATGTACTTCTGGTACCGGCGATCGATCTGGACTGAGGGGAGGAGAAACGATGAATTTTACGAATGGTGCAGAACTTTTAGAGTACTGCGAAAAGGAAAATAAAAAGATCTCCGAGGCTATGTTCGAGCGGGAAACCACGTTTCTGGAGCAGGATCCGGAGAAGACAAAAGCGAAGATGAAGAAAGCCTGGTCTATCATGCAGGCGTCGGCGAAGAAGCCGTTAAAAGAAAATATCGTCAGCATGGGCGGCATGATCGGCGGAGAGAGCAGAAAGCTCCACACGCTGAGGGAAAATAAGAAGAATCTCTGTGGGGATGTCGTTTCAAAGGCGATCGCCTATGCGGTGGGCGTTCTTGAGGTCAACGCGTCCATGGGACTTATCGTTGCGGCACCGACGGCTGGTTCTTCTGGTGTAATTCCGGGAGTCTGCTGTTCCCTGCAGGAAAACTACGGATTTACGGATGAGGAGATCTGCCAGGCGTTATTTAACGCGGCGGCAGTGGGATACCTCATTACGAGAAACGCCACGACAGCCGGAGCAGAGGGTGGATGTCAGGCGGAGGTGGGAGCGGCCAGTGCCATGGCAGCGTCAGCGGCTGTGGAGCTTTTCGGCGGAACACCGGCACAGTGTCTCGACGCGGCATCCTTCGCGATCGTGAATATTCTGGGACTTGTTTGTGATCCCATCGGAGGACTTGTGGAAAATCCATGCCAGAACCGGAATGCCATGGGGGCGTCAAATGCCCTGATCTCCGCGGAACTTTCTATGGCGGGAATCAAGAGCATCACCCCGATCGACGAGACCATCGGTGTCATGTATGCGGTGGGACGGTCGATTCCGTCAGAACTCAGGGAGACTTCCATGGGCGGTATGGCGGTCGCAAAGAGCGCATGTGAGGCTTGCGCGGCATGTGAGAAGCAGACCCAAAAATGAAGAAAAGAATAGTTGATAACCGATAAAGGGCATCTAAACATAATAAACAGGCGGTACTTAATCTAAAATCAAGTACCGCCTGTATTTCTGCTGCCGGCATTTCAGTCGCTGTGCGGTTTCCCACATCAGCGCTGCCGCCTGGCTATTCATTCTTATTAAGTTTCAGAATTCTTTAGAACTCCGGCTCAATGAGTCCGTAAGAGTTTCCTTTTCTCTTATAAACGACATTGACTTCGTTTGTATCAGCGTTGAGGAACATAAAGAAGCTGTGTCCTAAGAGTTCCATCTGTACGCAGGCCTCCTCGGCATCCATCGGTTTCATTGCGAAACGTTTTGTCTTTACGATATTAACGGTCTCCTCCGGCTCGGATTCTTCCTGAAGGAAGGCTTCGTTAAATGCTAAGGCGTTCTGTTTTTTGTCAACGATCTTTGTCTTATATTTCTTGATCTGACGCTCGATAATTTCTTCAACGAGATCAACAGATACATACATATCGTTGGAATCCTGCTCAGCTCGGATAATGCTGCCTTTAACAGGAATCGTAACCTCTATTTTCTGACGTCCTTTCTCTACGCTCAATGTTACCTGTACTTCAGTATCAGGAGAAAAATAGCGCTCCAGTTTTCCTAATTTACTTTCCACGGCATCTTTTAAGCCTGGTGTAATGTTGATATTTTTTCCGCTGATCGTGTAACGCATAAAATCAACTCCTTTGTTTGGGATGACTTAAGTATAACACAAAATTCTGTAAAAGACAACCAAAATACATGAAAAATGAGAAAATTTAAAAAGGTAAAAAAAGGTGTATAAAAGCTCAAAAACTATATGAAGCCTTCCCGGTTTGTCAATGGGATCAGGCAAAAAAGTTGTCGGAAATGTAAATTTTATAAGATGTTCACAAAAATAAAACAAATATTAAGGAACCGTAAAATCCACCGATGGGGAGGAAAAAACTTGTGGATAATGTGGATAACTTGGTGTATAACTGCGAAATGGCGTGAAATCGGCATTTCTCGAGGTGGACAACTTTCCACATAGTTTTGGTGGATTAATGTGGATAAAGTGGATAACTGTTAAATCGAATGTATGGTTTGTGCAAGTTGTACATTTAAAGGGAAAAAGCGACAGGAAGAGTGGGAAATAGGCGGGGACAGTGGAGAGGCAGAGAGAGTGATGAGGGAACGCGTCGAAGAAGAAAGAAATGGAATTGTCGAAAAATTTAGAGAAAAAAGCTGCAGACAAAACAGCAGAATCAATGGTCAGACGACGATTCCCGCAAGGATTTATGTACGAAATGTTAAAATTACAGGAAGTCATTGAATAAAACCCCGGAAGGTGTTAAAATATTAAGGATTGTACGATGCAGACGTATGCGGTTATGCAGAAATATCCGCCGGACGAAGCATGGGAGATCAAAAATGATTAAAAATAGAAACTTGTATGCAGCAGTCTAAATAGGAGACAAGCCCGGTATCATGTGGATAAAGAGCAGACTCCGGTATTTGCCGCACCGCGCATCCGTGGATAACTTCAGATGCCGGGCGCAAAAGGGATAACAGCTGCATGTGTATATTTATTTATGTAGGAGAACAAAAAGAATGAATTTTGTTGAAAAAGTATTTGGTACGCACAGTGACCGGGAATTAAAGTATATCTACCCGATCGTCGATAAGATCGAAAAGCTGCGTCCGACCATGCAGGCGATGTCTGATGAAGAATTAAAAGATCAGACAAGAAAATTCAAAGAGCGCCTCGCGCAGGGTGAGACCCTGGACGATATTCTGCCGGAGGCATTCGCAACCGTCAGAGAGGCGGCCAAGAGAGTTTTAAAGATGGAGCACTACCCGGTACAGCTCATCGGTGGTATCGTCCTTCACCAGGGACGTATCGCTGAGATGAAGACAGGTGAAGGTAAAACTCTTGTTTCCACCTGTCCGGCATACTTAAATGCCCTGGCTGGAAAAGGTGTTCAGATCGTAACTGTCAACGACTACCTGGCAAAACGTGATGCTGAGTGGATGGGACAGGTTCATGAGTTCCTCGGCTTAAAGGTCGGCGTGGTATTAAACTCCATGACCTCCGAGGAGAGAAAAGCCGCTTACCAGTGCGACATTACTTACGTGACAAACAACGAACTCGGTTTCGATTACCTTCGTGACAATATGGCGATCTACAAAGAGCAGATGGTACTCCGTGATCTTGACTACTGCATCATCGATGAGGTCGACTCCGTATTGATCGATGAGGCGAGAACCCCGCTTATCATTTCCGGACAGAGCGGAAAGTCCACAAAGCTCTATGAGGTCTGCGATGTCCTCGCAAAGCAGTTAGTCCGCGGTGAGGAATCCGGCGAGTTCAATAAGCTCAACGCCATCATGGGCGAGGAGATCACCGAGACAGGCGATTTCATCGTAAATGAGAAAGAGAAGGTCGTAAACCTGACAGAACAGGGCGTTAAGAAGGTCGAGGCATTCTTCCATATCGACAACCTCGCCGATGCTGAGAACCTTGAGATCCAGCACAACATTATCCTTGCGCTCCGCGCCCACAACCTCATGTTCCGCGATAAGGACTACGTGGTTAAGGATGATGAGGTCCTGATCGTCGACGAGTTCACAGGACGTATCATGCCGGGCCGCCGTTACTCTGACGGTCTCCACCAGGCCATCGAGGCGAAGGAGCATGTAAACGTTAAGAGAGAGTCCAGAACCCTCGCAACGATCACATTCCAGAACTTCTTTAATAAGTATGCGAAAAAAGGCGGCATGACCGGTACAGCCCAGACTGAGGAGAAAGAGTTCCGCAATATCTATGGCATGGACGTTATCGTGATCCCGACAAACCGTCCGGTTATCCGTAAAGACTTAAATGATGCTGTATACAAGACAAAGAAAGAGAAATTCCACGCAGTTGTTGAGGAGATCGTAAAGGCACACGAGAAAGGCCAGCCGGTCCTCGTCGGCACGATCACCATCGAGACATCTGAGATGTTGAGCCAGATGCTTAAGAAGCGCGGAGTTCCGCATAAAGTCTTAAACGCGAAGTACCATGAGCTGGAGGCTGAGATCGTAGCGGACGCAGGTGTTCACGGCGCGGTAACCATCGCGACGAACATGGCAGGCCGTGGTACCGATATCAAGCTTGACGACGAGTCAAAGGCTCTCGGCGGCTTAAAGATCATCGGTACAGAGCGCCACGAATCCAGACGTATCGATAACCAGCTCCGCGGACGTGCAGGACGTCAGGGAGACCCGGGTGAGTCCCGCTTCTATATTTCCCTCGAGGATGACCTGATGCGCCTCTTCGGTTCCGACAAGTTAATGAGCATGTTCAATGCCCTCGGTGTTCCGGAGAACGAGCAGATCGAACACAAGATGTTATCTTCCGCGATCGAGAAAGCGCAGCAGAAGATTGAGACAAACAACTACGGCATCCGTGAGAATCTCTTAAAGTACGACGAGGTCAACAACGAGCAGCGTGAGGTCGTATACGCTGAGCGCCGCCAGGTACTTGACGGTGAGAACATGCGTGAGCTGATCATGAAGATGCTCAACGATATCGTTGAGGGCGCTGTGGATATGTCCGTCAGCGACGAGCAGACGCCGGAGAACTGGGGATTCAAGGAATTAAACGATCTTCTTCTTCCGATCATCCCGTTAAAGCCGATCGAGCTGACAGACGAGATCAGCAAGATGAACAAAGAAGAGTTTAAGCACATGTTAAAAGAAATGGCGACGAAGTTCTACGAGTCCAAGGAAGCAGAATTCCCGGATGCAGAGCAGGTTCGTGAGATCGAGCGTGTCGTACTCTTAAAGGTGATCGACAATAAGTGGATGTCCCATATCGACGATATGGATCAGCTCCGCGAAGGTATCGGTTTACAGGCATACGGCAACCGTGATCCGCTGGTTGAGTACAAGATGAACGCTTACGAGATGTTCGACGACATGACAGCGGCGATCCGTGAAGATACGATCCGTATTCTCTGCCATATCCGTGTAGAGGAGAAGGTCGAGAGAGAGCCGGCAGCCAAGGTTACAGGTACAAACCGTGACGATTCCGCGGCAAGAGCTCCGCAGAGACGTCAGACCCAGAAGATCTACCCGAACGATCCGTGTCCGTGCGGATCCGGCAAGAAGTACAAACAGTGCTGCGGAAGAAAGCCGTTAGCATAGGATCAACTGCTAATTGATTCATGATATTATGGTCAGCGCGGAACCCTGCGCTGACCTTGTTGAATATTTATAAGAAAAGTGACATTCCTGTATGGTCAGCACAGACCTGTTGGACAGTTACTGGAAAGGACAGATTCTATGGTTGAGTTAGACCAGTTTAAATATACATTATCCACATATGAAACTCCACTGAAGGAGGTCAGGGACTCCCTGAATCTGGAAGCGAAGATCAGAAGGATCGACGAGTTGGACAAGACCATGGAGGAGCCGAGCTTCTGGGAGGATGCGGAGAAATCCACGAGACTCGTGAAGGAAGCGAAAAACCTGAAAGATACGGTCGCAGAGTACAACAAGCTCCAGAATCAGTACGAGGAGATCGGTCTGATGATCGAGATGGGGTACGAGGAAAATGATCCGGAAATCGTTCCAGAGATCCAGGAGATGCTCGACGAGTTCACATCTGAGCTCGACGCACTCCGTCTCCGCACACTTCTCACAGGGGAGTACGATAACAACAACGCGATCTTAAGACTGAACGCCGGAGCGGGCGGAACAGAGTCCTGTGACTGGTGCAGCATGCTATACCGTATGTACTGCCGTTGGGCAGAGAGAAAAGGATACCAGGTGGAGGTGCTCGACTTCTTAGACGGCGAGGAAGCCGGAATCAAGTCCGTTACGATCCAGATCAACGGAGAGAATGCTTTCGGCTACTTAAAGTCCGAGAGAGGCGTACACCGCCTTGTAAGAATTTCCCCGTTCAACGCAAACGGAAAGAGACAGACATCCTTCGTATCCTGCGATGTAATGCCGGATATCGAGGAAGACCTTGATATCGAGATCAACCCGGATGATCTGAGGATCGATACCTACCGCTCCAGCGGTGCCGGTGGACAGCACATCAACAAGACATCCTCCGCGGTCCGTATCACCCATATCCCGACTGGCGTTGTTGTACAGTGCCAGAATGAGCGTTCCCAGTTCCAGAACAAGGATAAGGCGATGCAGATGTTAAAAGCAAAGCTGTATATGTTAAAGCAGCAGGCAAACGCTGAGAAGCTCTCCGACATCCGCGGTGACGTGAAGGATATCGGATGGGGCAGCCAGATCCGCTCCTACGTGCTTCAGCCGTACACGATGGTAAAAGACCACCGCACCGGCTTTGAGAGCGGAAACGTGAACGCTGTGCTTGACGGCGGACTCGACGGATTCATCAGCGCCTTCTTAAAATGGGAAAGCCTCGGACGGCCGCAGGTGAAGGGCGGACAGGATGTAGAATAAGAGAGGACAGGGATGCCCGTTGGGCGAAACTGTTGTTATAAGAAAAGCGTATCGGCAGATAGAAAATTTTATCTGTTGGTACGCTTTTTTATGCATAGTCGCGAGAAAATACAGGTCATCACAAGCGATTGCGTGGTATGTCTGAACACATCTGTAAAAGATGTTGATGACCCTGCCGATAAGCGCGGAGAAAGAGAGCACCCGGTTCTTTTTTAAAACCGGGTGCAAAGGGCAGATTATGAGATTTTATCTTTTGCAGAAACCAGGTTTCCGCTATGAAGGTATAACTGTATTGGAAATTATTCTCTGATGTAGGTCTTGTCATTTACGATAATGGTATCGTAGTCCACGATCGTCATAGTGCGGGAACGGGAGGAATCACGGTACTTTGTGTCATTTACCTTTGCGAAACTGTATACATGGCTCTCTCCGTCGGTATCATAGTAGATTGCTGCGATGGAGTCGCCTGCGCCCTGTACAAGCTCGTAGTAGTCATCACGGTCCTCATCGTTGATCTGGAAGGTTCCGACCATGTCCTCGTTGGTGTAAACAGTCGTATCGGAGGTATCGCTGCTGTTGGAAGAAGAACTGTTGTCAGTTGCCTCATTCTGCATATCTTTCGCGAACTTCAACTGTACGGAGTTTCCGATGGTCCATGCGCCGTCTTTATTTACTGTGTAGCCGTCCGGAGTTGTTGTGTTGGAGTACATATATCCGTTGGCGTCGAATGAGTAGCACTCATAGATGCCGTCTTTATTTCCGTCAAGCCATTTCCACTGGGATACCGGGTAGGAACCGTTATCTTCCTGCCACCACCAGCCTGTGGTGTTCTGTACCCACTGTCCTGCGAAAGCGGTCATTCCC
>Ga0129311_1002026_pt1 | contig 13077 bp, 14 predicted proteins | sample Go1ome_FD_94435 | JGI IMG/M metagenome (GOLD analysis project Ga0129311, IMG submission 94435) | Western lowland gorrila individual fecal microbial communities from Wisconsin, USA - Go1022B metagenome | ecosystem: Host-associated > Mammals > Digestive system > Large intestine > Fecal | place... | reverse complement strand
TATCTTCAGAAAACCGATCCAGCCCATAGCATTCTAAAAGTGCAGTCCCGCCTTTTAGAATGAACTGATCTGTTTTGCTGTTCAGATAAAGCAGAAACCGATCAATCACATCTCCATGCATTTCCTTCCAATCTTTCATGAATGCTTCTCCTTGTAATTTCTCCATTTTCGATAATACTCTCTTTGCATAAAGTGGTCAATATCCTCCCAGTTTGGCGAGTCTTTCAGAAGCAGTACTTTTGCAAATATTTCATCGTCATATTTGTCGTTGCAAATAAAATCGTCTCGCATGCCTTGCGCAATAGAAAATCGTCCTTCTTCTAAAAGGTCAAGCAATGCCCGAATGTGGTTTGCCGTGTGATACCGTTTCTCATGCTCCGGTATTTTTTTGTTTTTTTCGATTCCGTAATCACCAAACAAGCTGCCGTTTGATTCTCGCATCAAAGGCCTTTTCCATTGCAAGGCAGAAGTATGCCAATCTCCGCAGGTTTCAAGCTCGCACGGCAGATTCAATGCGTGAATTCCTGATATATATTCCATCTCTGTTGTTCTCCTTCCTGTCGAGAATATTTTGCCGACATCTCAATATCACCGATATTTTCGTAAACAATTACAAGGAATTCCCTTGCTATCTGAAAAAAATACTTTCCGACATCCATCACAGTGGCTAGTAAAATTGCACCCAAAAGTGCAACGGTAACATTTCGGCGATATTCGTATTTTGTGATTATTTCGGCAGCCGCATTTACCGCTACAAACCGTGATAGGTATACGCTTTGCGAAATTGATTTTCCGTTTTCGGAAAGGTTTCGAGTAGCTGTTCTAATTCGTCCTGCGAAAACACTGCGTGTTCAAAGTGGTCTAAAAACTCCGGCTGAAAGTCTGCTTCGCTGTTTGGAAACGTTTCTCTCATAATTGCAAGGATTTGTCTGCCTGTATAGCGCTTATCCATTGTAATCCCACCATTTCTGTCTGTAATCTCTATGCATAGTATAGCATGTTTTCTTCCTGCACACAATGAAAAATGCCCGTTCTTGCCGCTATATTTCCCAGTCTTTGTCTTTTTCATAAGCGATATTGCCATCGCAGATGGCGTCTGCGCGCTTTCCGATTTCTCGCAGCGTTTCAAACTGTACCTCTGTTGGCGGTACGGTAACCGTTTCCTGCACGACATCCGGCGTATCCAGGCTTAGCATATCCGCTGTTTTGATGTCTGCAATTTCACCGAATGTACGCATAAGCTCCGGCAGATTGAAGAACTTTGCAAATCGGGTTCCGGCACGATAGCCGGTACCCTCGGGAAGCACTTTGTCAAGATGATTTCTGTTTGTTTTCTAAAATTAACGGATTGTTCAAAACAAAATCGCCCGATACTTCGTGTCTGCAAATGTCTTGAAACAGCGTATCTAAAGGCTTTTTCGCATTTTCGGCTTGTTTTACATTTACGATAAAAGTTGTATTGCCTATGCGTGTTGAATAAGAAAAATTGTTTTTTGTCATAGAGTTCGCTCCTCCTTTCCAAGATTCGATTGTTGGGTATTCAACTTAGAACAGCCAACAATCAGCATTTCAACATATCAAGAAGTCATAAAGTTGTGAGTATAGTCGAAGCGTTTATCTTTCCATACCACGCTTGTTTTTACGAGCCTTGATACGCTCCTGCCTTGCTTTTTCCTTTGCTTCTTTTTCGGCTTGTAACTCCCTCTTTGGCAAGGGCAGTAAGCTGTGAATAATCATCTTTGGACATTGCTATTTTGCCTGTAATGGTTTTCTGTCCCATCTCATCAATCTCATTGACCGTCTTAAAGACATTGTGTGCAGGCTTGTACTTCACTTGTTCGCTCTGTATTCGCTCTTGAATCTCAGATAATCGCTCCTTAAGTCTTGAAATTGTTTTCTTAACTTACACACTTTATTTTACACCCTCACATGATTAAGTATACAGATCATGAATTCAAGGCTTTTGACCCCAACATCATGATATTTAATTGGTAGCATATTCAATATAACTTTGAATTTTATTTCTTAGCAAGTTTTTACTATATTTTTCCATATATTCATAGTCAGGTGTTCCATATTCATTTACAGGTAACATAATTCCGCTTCTCAGCAATCGCTCTTTAGTCCATTTATATCCGTGACTATATTTTTCTTGCGACATATCAGAACAGGTAGTTATAAACAATCCAATATGTCTATTGAGCCAATTCGAATATGCAAATATTACATCAGAAGTAGAAATGAAACTTTCATATTTGTATATTGCATATCCAGCAGAACCATTACCATTCTTAATAAATCCAACAGCATTCCCTCTTTGTATTAGTTTTTTATCCGCTTGCACAAAAGATAAAACACCATTATTACGATTTGTTGCACCTATATATGATTTGCCTAACAACTTATCTTCTTCAAGATGATTTAATCCTTTAGATTTTCCGGGAACAAAGTAATCAAAAATCTCTCCAATAAAAAACGATTTCCATTCTTTATTTTTCAGAGGTATCAGGTCGTACCCCCCCCCGACAATTTTTAGCTGTTCTTTGCAGTAATCAAGATATTGTTTGCGTTTCATTGCTTCACGCTCTTTAATAAATTCTTCCATAAACACATAATCAGGCTGACCATTGTCTGAAACAGGCAACAGCAGTTGCATACGCTTTAATCGACCTAATGTTGCACCATTTCCTCCCCAAGATAATTTAGAAACCTGCATTTTAAGTAATGGAATTATAAATTTGGCAACATACTTATTCAGATATTCGTTATAAAGCACCTGTATATTTTGTCCTGTATAGAATGAATGTGGTTGATAAAAAACGGTCTGTGTATCTAATCCAATGGTAATAACATTACCCTCATCAATTTTATATTTTGCTTTCTGTTCCTTGCCAACAAACATAGCAACCCCATTATTGAAATCAGAACGAGTAATATATGGAATAATTTGGTCTTTACAATCAACCAATTTGTTCTTATCTATCCCAGATAATGAAGCTCTCAATTTGAATATACCATTGTCCTTTTCATCAGATATATAAAATGCCTTCCACTCTCTATCCATTAACTTCATCATCGGTTTTCACCTCCTCGAATAGATACTGCTTTCCTTTCATAATCATTGAAAATTCAAAACTTAGATAATCCCCAATCGTTTTATCAAAGTCTGCTTCTGTCGGTATTTCGTCATTGAAATAGTAAAAACTATGTAGCCATTCATCATCAGCTTCAACAGTTGTATTAACACAGAATTTTGTTTCGCTATCAATTCGATTAAGCCATACATCAAGCAAATGCTGTTTCTTATCTTTTGCCGACTCAGTTTCTAATAATCCTATATGAGGAGCAACCTTGTAACCATCATCTTCAAAATTGATAAACTTGCATATTTTATCAGCAAGGTGTGGTTCTCCCGCTGTAAATATAGCGATACAAGGCATTGTCCCTACCCCATAGAAAGTGTCTTTATTCAAAGTAATAACGCCCTCTAAAGTATGTTTTTTTAGAATATTAGCTTTTATAGCTGCTTCCTCTTTGGATTTTCCGGTCATTGTAGATTGTGGAACAATGACCGCACATCTCGCACCTACAGCCAAAGAGTTAAGTAAATGCTCTGTAAATGCTATTTCATACAAATCCGTATTCTGTTTTGACCCTTGAGAATATGGCGGATTCATCATTCCTACAGTTGCTTGCTTCAATTGCAATTTATTTGGGTCTTGCTTTATGAAATCATCATTTATAAGATTACTCTTTCCATCGCCACGCAAAATCATATTTGTTGTAGCAATAGTAAACATATTAGGTCTTAATTCTATTCCGTGTAATTGATTTTGTCGTATGCTCTTTTTCTGAACATCATTATCTGCCTTTTTTAGCATATTGTGCATTGCTGCAATCAAAAATCCCGCAGTTCCACAACAAGGGTCAAAGACAACATCATCAGGCTTTAAGTCAAGTAAATCACAGAACAACTGAGTTATATGCTTTGGTGTAAGGATAATACCAAGTGTCTGTCCATCTCCGCCGGAATAACTCATAAATTCGCCATAAAATCGACCGATATAATCTTCTGCTGATTTTGAGAAGCGAATAGAACGATATATTTTGCTATATAAAAACTCTGCAAAATGTTTAAGTGGTGTTTTGTTTAATTTTTCATCGACTTCATTTAATTTTACAGTGTCCTTGATAAAAGTAAACTGCCCTAATATTTTGTCTTTCTTTACCGCAGGGGAAACATTCGCTCTTTTCAAATTAGCGTCGATAGCGTCATATATTTTTTGACCATCTGTTTTAATGGTATCGCCCGTTAAATCGCTAATAGAAAAATTCTTAAACTCCGCTTCACGAAGTGCAAGCATAATTCCTGATACGATTAACGGCTTTTCAGTGTCAAGAAGATTACCATAATTTCTTAGATCTTCGTGCAATATCGCAGCATCTTTCAAAATTTCAGCTGTTTCTTTTTCAGTGTCAGTATCCTCTTTCAAAACCTCTCGTGTATAGTATTCGTCAATATTATCCTCGTTAAAGGAAATAAAAGACTGTACTTCAGGAAGTTCCCTATAAAATTCCGTTTCATCTACATATAACGGTGAAATCTTATGCTTTTTTTCATCTCCTGATACACCAAACGCAAGGATTTTTTTGTAAGTAGTATTTCTTGCAAGGTGCTTTGCATAGAATAATGCTCCATTTACTGCATAATCACGCACTGCATTAACTTCAATACTAATGCAATTCTTATCATCTAATTTGATATGTTTGTCTAATGCCGCTTTATCTTCTATAACCAAAAGATAATCCTTAACAACACCCACATATTCAGGAAATCCTACATTACCCGTACCTTTTTTTGAGGCAGTTTTCAATGCGTCATCAATTTCTTTTATATTACTTCCTTGTGCATCTAACTGTATCTCTGCTTGTTTCAAGAGGTCATAGACCCACAAATCAGTTTTAACTTCTTTTTTAGCCATTTATTTACACCCCCTTTGAATATTCAAGCCATTCTTTTTCGATTGGTTTGTATTTAATTTTGTTCTTATCACAAAAAGCTTTTATCGCTTTCATGCCTTTTAAATTAGGTCTACTTTCATTTAACTCCCATCGTTTAACTGTTGAAATTCCAACATTAAGTTCAGAAGCAAATTCGCCTTGTGTTAGGAACATTGTTTGTCTTGCTTGCTTAATCAGTTTTCCCAATTCCATCGCCACTCCCTCCGACCAAGTATCATAAAAGTACTATTATTGTATCATAAAAGTATCATTTTGTCAATTTGACAACTTCCATTATAATCACAACTTTATGACTTCTCAAAAACGCATTTGCCCATTGATCGGTTAAGTGATTCGGCACCACCAGCATGGCCTTATGGCATAATCCAAGGCGCTTTTTCTCCATGATGGCAGTTGCCATCTCAAAAGTCTTCCCTGCACCAACGGTATGCGCAAGCAGTGTATTTGCGCCAAAATCTGCCTTGCAACGGCGTCCTTTTGATGCGGCTTTAAGGTAATTGCCGCATTCATCCCGGGAAAATGGACAAAAGTGCGCATAACGAAATCAGAGATTTCTATGCGCTCATGGCTGAGCGCCATGAGCGCCGCTTCGCAAGGTGCTTTTGTCGTTATTCCGGAAATATCGCTGCGCGATATTTCCGGAATAATAAGAAAGCTTCCTTTTTTAACACCTTTTTTACGCCTTTTATCGTCAAAACAAGGAAGATTCACGAAAATACAGAAGGCTTCCCTCACGCCGGCGTCATCAGATGCCGAACAGTAAAGCTGCCGCCCCGCTGACAAGAATACAGAGACTGCCGCCGCACAAGGTCGGGATCAAGGCCGCGGCTCCTGTCCATTTCCAACTGCCTGTTTCCTTGTAGACAGTCAGCAGCGTGGTCGAACATGGCCAATGCATCAAGGAAAACAGCATGAAGCAGAGCGCTGTCACCTCAGTCCAGCCATTTTCGATCAAAAGCGCGCGCAGCGTCACCAGATTCTCCATACCGCTTAGATTGCCCTGTGTGAGGTAAATCATGATCACGATGGGAATCACGATTTCATTCGCGGGAAGCCCCAAAATAAAGGCCGCCAGGACAGCACCGTCCAGTCCCAGCAGCGTGCCGGCCGGTTCCAAAAAGGACACGATATGCTGCAGGACGCTTACGGAACCGATATTTACGTTTGCGAGCAGCCAGATCAAAAGACCCGCGGGCGCGGCCACAGCCGCCGCCCGCGCGAGGACAAACAGCGTTCGGTCCAAAACCGAACGAACGATCACGCTGCCGACCTGCGGGACGCGATAAGGTGGCAGCTCCAGAGTAAAAAAAGATGGCAGACCGCGCAGCAAGGTCTTGGATAGAATTCCGGTCACCAGCAGGGTGACCGCCACGCCGCCCAAGATGACTGTTGTCAGAAGCAGCGCCGCGAGCGCGGAGTTGCCTGCTCCCGCCGCTGCTTCTCCGCAGCCGGCGAAAAACATAGTCAAAACCGCGATCAGGGCCGGAAACCGACCATTGCAGGGCACAAAACTGTTGGTCAGAATCGCCAGCATGCGCTCGCGCGGAGAATCGATGATACGGCAGCCGGTCACGCCGGCCGCGTTGCAGCCAAAGCCCATGCACATCGTCAGTGCCTGCTTGCCGCAAGCGTTGCAGCGTTGAAACGGTTTATCCAGATTATAGGCGACGCGCGGCAAATAGCCCATGTCCTCCAGCAGGGTGAAGAATGGAAAAAAAATCGCCATCGGCGGCAGCATGACAGCCACCACCCACGCCAGCACGCGGTAGGCGCCTTGAATCAGACAGCCGGACAACCAATCCGGCGCGCGCAAGGCAGCCATGAGGGACAGGAGGATACCCTCCAGTTCGTTGAAACCAGCTGACAGGAGACGGGAAGGATAGTTTGCGCCGACAATGGTGACCCAAAAAACGACAGCCAGCAGAAGCAGCATGCAAGGGTAGGCTGTATACCTTCCCGTCAACAGACGGTCAACACGTCCGTCTGTGTTATGATACAGATTTTCCGGAACCCGCACGATACTGTCGCAAACACGTTCCGCTTGCCGCAGAATCGTTTCGGCTATGACATCGCTTACTGCCCGCGGTGTCATCTCCTCTGTCCCGGAATCAGAAAACTCCCATTCCCCTGTTTTTCGCTCCTCCTCACTTCCTCTCAAACATCGCTCCGCTTTCATTTTCGCGTTTCGGACCGCCGAGTCCTCCCGCCAATCGATACCGATTTTATCCCTTATGCTTGTCAACAGCGCTTCGTTTCCCTCCAGCACGCGAAGCGCCAGCCAGCGCGCGGGCAATCGCCCCGCGAGACGTTCTGCGAGCACCGGCGCGAGTATCTCCGCTCCTGCTTCGATCGCGGCCGGATAGCGAAACGGCAGCGCAGCAGCACCCGCCCTGCCTTCGGCTTGCGGCGCGGTTTTTAAGGCAGCGCCCGCCTCGTCCGGCAAGCCGCCTTCCGCTGCCGCGCTCGCTGCTTTCGTAAAGCCGTCTGCCTCCGCCGGATTTTTACGTGAAACTTCCGCGGCGTGGCTCACGTTCTCATCCTGCAGCACCGCGTCAACCGTTCGCAGGAGTTTTTTCAGTTCGCGCTTTTGGCGCGCGCAAATGCCGACGACCGGGATGCCAAGGCGCGCGGAGAGCTGTTCCAAATCAATCCGAATGCCGCGCGCCTTGGCCTCATCCATCATATTCACGCAGAGAATCACAGAAGGACAGAGCTCCATGATCTGCAGTGCGAGATTGAGATTACGCGTAAGGCAAGTCGCGTCGCAGACTACTATCACCGCGTCCGGCCGCTCAAAGCACAAAAAATCCCGCGCGGCTGTTTCTTCCGCGGAGCGTGTCAACAGCGAGTAAGTGCCCGGGAGATCCACGATCTGATACGCAGTCTCTCGATTTTCGCAGGTACCGAAGGCGCTTCCGACCGTCTTGCCGGCCCAGTTTCCCGTATGCTGGCGCAGCCCTGTCAGCGCATTGAAGAGCGTCGATTTTCCGACGTTCGGGTTTCCTGCCAGCGCGATTGTTTTTTTTCGACGTGTTTCCGCTTCGACCACGACAGCCTCACAATCCGCTTCGCGAATCGCGATTGCAGCGCCGCGGATCAGAAAACAGCGAGGATCACCAAGCGGGCTTTGACCGACACACGCAATCTTTGTTCCCTCAATCAGGCCAAGATCCTGCAGCCTGCGCCGCATACCGCTCTCCGCCTTGAGGCCGCGAACCGTCCCCTTTTCTCTGGGTAAAAGATCCGCCATAGTTTTCTGTTTTTCCATATCAAAAATCCTTTCGATTGTGTTTTCACATACAATTCTGTAACATCGTATGCGTGCTCGAAAGGATTCGTTCTTGTATGTTTTTGTCCTGTCGGTCCGTCCCTAAAGCGGTTCTGCTTTCATTTACATGCCTGGGAGCAAGCGCGAAATCTCGCGTTTTACAGTACTTTGGAAAGAAAATTCTGCGTGCGTTCTTCTTTTGGCGTATCGAAAATTTCGTGCGGCGTGCCTTCCTCGACAATGCTGCCGTCCGCCATGAAGATCACCCTGTCGGCAACCTCCCGCGCGAAGCCCATCTCGTGCGTGACGACGATCATGGTCATACCGTCACGCGCCAATTCCCGCATGACATCCAATACCTCGCCGACCATCTCCGGATCGAGCGCGGATGTCGGTTCGTCAAAGAGCATGACCTCCGGCTCCATCGCCAACGCACGCACGATCGCGATACGCTGCTTTTGTCCGCCGGAAAGCATGTTTGGATATTCGTCTTTTTTATCCGCCAATCCGACACGCTCCAGCAGTTTCAAAGCCTGCGCCTGTGCCTCCCGCGGCGTTTTGAGTTTGAGGGTCACCGGTGCCATCATGATGTTTTCGATTACGGTCTTATGCGGAAAAAGGTTGAAGTGCTGGAACACCATTCCCATCTTCTGGCGATGCCGGTTGATGTCGATCTTTTTGGAGACCAGATGAACCCCTTCAAAGTCGATCTCGCCGGAAGTCGGTTCCTCGAGCAGATTGAGACTCCTTAGCAGAGTCGACTTGCCGGATCCGGACGGCCCGATAATCGCGACCACCTCACCTTTTTTTACATCCAGATCGCAGTGATCCAGCGCCACGACGTCCCCATGATTGTATGCTTTGACTAGATCTTTGACCGAGATGATGATATCAGTGTTTGTCTCCACGACGCATCCTCCTTTCGATGTGTTCGATGACTTTGGATGTCGGATAGTTGATGGCAAAATAGATGATCGCCGCCAACATGTACGGGCCGATGGTAATATAGGTGCTGCCGCTGATGGTCTGCGCCGCGAACATGATCTCACCCATGCCGAGCATCATGCAGATGGAGCTTTCCTTGATCATCGTTACAACCTCATTCGCCAGTGCCGGCAGGACATTTTTAATTGCCTGCGGCAGGATAACCAGACGCATGCTCTGCGCCTGCGAAAGCCCCAGCGAGCGCGCGGCTTCCATCTGCCCGCTGTCCACAGCCAAAATACCGGCACGAAAAATTTCCGCGACATAAGCCGAGCTGTTGAGGGCCAGCGCCACGACACCCGGAATGAAGCGCGTGGAGTCGATGAAGCCAAAAATCAGGAATTTCGGCACCAGAATCGCGTTAAAAACGCCGTAATAAATGATGATCAGCTGCACCAGCATCGGCGTCGAGCGAAATGCCGCGATATACGCGCCGGACAGCCAGCGCACCGGCGCGCATTTGCTCAGACGCATGGTCGCGAGCATCAGCGCCGGCAGGACTGCCAGCAGGACAGATACGACAGAAAGAATCAGGGTGTATTCCACACCCTGAATCACCGCGTATCCATACTTGGGTAAAAATTTAAAGTTAAAAAACGCGTACGCGGGCATGTCTGTAAACAGACTTTGCCACCAATCCCAAAACATAGATACAAGTTCCTTTCTATTCAGAGGTTCAATTTCCGGATAAATTTTTCCTGCTTATGCATTATTCTTCTTCCGGAGCGCTGACTTCCTGCCATACATCCGCGAGTGCATTCGCGTTCTGCTTGAATTCCTCAACTTTGTTTTCTTCAGTCATCTTCGCGATTGCTTCATTGATTTTTGGCAGCAGTCCCTTTGGGTCACCCTTGGCGACCGCGACGCAGACATCCGCGGATGTGCCAAGTTCATCGAAGCTCAGAGCTATCAGATCATCATTGGTTGCCTGATACTGCTGCGCGACGGAACCATCTACAAGGATCGCGTCAACCTTGCCGTAGGAAACTTCTTTGATCAGGTCAAGAACGCTCTGCAGGGAAACCGCGTTGACATCCGGAATCTCACTGATGATTTCCAGCTTCGTCGTTGCTGCCTGCGCGCCGATGGTCTTACCTTCAAAATCGCTGTAGGACTTGTACTGATCCGCGTTTTCCTTTTTTACCAGGAACTGCGGCGCGAGCTCTGTCAGATACGGATTCGAGAAATCAGCTGCTTCTTTTCTCTCGTCAGTGGCTTCGATGTCAGCCAGTACGATGTCAAACTGTCCTTTGTTCAGCGCGGTCAACAGGTTATTGAAAGACATGTTTTCGGTCTGCAGTTTCACACCCATGTAATCGGCGATGTACTGCGCGACTTCTACATCGATGCCGCCGTAAACCATATCGCCGTTTTCATCCGGATACATAAATTCAAACGGCGCGTAGTCCGCGGAGGTCCCGAATACGAGCGTGGTCATTTCTTCCTTCTCGGTATCTGCGCCCGCATTCGCGTCATCACTGCCGCCGCATGCGGTGAGTGTAAAAATACATAAGGTCATGATCATAACGATGGATAATACTTTTGTGATTTTTTTCATTTTGTTTTCGTTCCTTCCTGTTCTTTATTTGAACTTTTTTATTTCATAAACAATTTCGCGCGTCGGGTTATGCTCTCTTTCCTTGCCTTTCCCCAACAACAGGTTTGATTATACAGCGTTATGAATAAAAATGCAATACCTTTTTTCATATTTTTATCGATTTTTTCAATATTTTTTTATATTTTTTGTTTACATAAATAAAAAAAATCATCAAACTTACGGTTTTTAATCTTTTTATCCGTAAGCTTGATGATTATAAAATTAAGATTATGTATATTTTTTCACAGATTTTTAGCGCAAAACCCACCATACCGCAAGCCCGATCTGCACGAGCAGGATCAGCGGTACGCCGACGGTAAACTTCGGATGCTTCGTCTTGTGCCGGAAAATCTGCATACCAAGCAGCGCGCCGACCGAGCCGCCGGCCGCCGCCAGAAGCAGCAGCGTAGATTCTTTGATACGCCAGGCGTTTTTTTGTGCCTTCCGCTTGTCGATACCGTAGGCCGCAAAGGTCAACAGATTGATCAGTGCAAGGTAAACAGCAATCTTTTTCATACCGCCGCCTCCGGTTCTGCCTTGTCATCGGCCTTTCGCGCCGCAGCTTTAATCATTGTACCCCTCTAAGAATCCTTCTTTTTCCTGTGTCTCCCGAATGATTTCGTCCGCAAGATCAGAAAAGTTCGCAAATCTGGCAACCAGTTCCTCCAGACTGCCGGCGGCGTCCGCGTTCTCCTTCGGCTGCGGCACGCCGAGGATCGTCCGTCCAAGTTCATACGCCTGATCCGGATATTCGGTGTTGACCACGTCTTCCGCAGTATAACACCCTTTCGCCGCGATCACATCCGCGATTTCCCAGCCCAGATAGTCCGCCATGCCATAGAACGGCGATGCCGCACATTCTGCGGATTCCATGGTGTTGTCGCCGCAAGCCATCAAAAGCGCCGTCTTTTTCGCCGCGCGAAGCTGCTCGTTGATGGCATAGAAACGGTCGATCACTGCCTTAAGCTGCGCAGTCAAGCCATAATAATAAATTGGCGAAGCGAAAACAACAGCATCCGCCTCAATCAGCTTATCCCGTATCTCATCAAAATCATCGCGGAACACGCACGCCGATACCGCGCTGTGGCATCGTTCACAGGCGATGCACGGATGTACTTCCTTCTGTCCGGCGTTGAAATGATAAACCTCGTGGCCGGAACTCTCCGCTCCTTTGGTAAAAGCTTTGGTCAGTACCGAAGTGGTACCCTCCGGATGCGGGCTTCCCGAAATCAATAAAATCTTCATTTTGTCACCTCATCATGTATTTTTTTCTTTTTGTGAAAAGGAAATTATTTTTACTGTCTGCCCTTGTATTCTACCACATCTGACATAAAACCGAAAGTCCTTTCTCTCCTCTGGTCGAAAAACGATTGACGGCACTGCCGCCGCGGTAGTAAGATAGTTGCAGGCGGATTTTTTTGCCCGCGTCTCCGCGAAAACATCGAGGCTCATTCGCGGATATATATCAAAATTCTACAATAAGCAAAGGAAGTATCATAAATATGAACCAAAAAGAAGTCAGAGAAATCAAAAAACGTCTGAATCCGGAGAAGGACAGCATCAGCCGCATCTACGGCTGCTATGTCAATGCCGCCAGGGAAATCGTCACCACCTTGGACATGTCAGTCGGCCTGATGGAACAGGAGGAAGCAAAGCTTTACTTCAAATTGCTCAAAAAAACGCTTTCCGGCACCCTCGGCAAGAACCTGTTAGACATTGCATTCAGCACTGCACAGGTCGAAAACAGTGACGAACACCGCCTGCTGCAGGGGCTGCGCAGCTCTCATCTGCGCGACGCGGGGCTGCGCGACGCGCTCTATCAGCGCATCATTGAATCGCTGGATTTCGGCGAGGACAGCTATGTTATTCTGCTGACCGCCGACTCCTACGATGTTCCATTCAAGGGCAGCGATGACGAAATCTTTGAGGAGGGATCCGGTGAAGTCTTCGATTACATCCTCTGCTGCATCTGTCCGGTCAAGGACGCCAAATCTGCCCTGCGCTACATCGCTGACGAGCATAATTTTCGCGGCGCTTCTACCGGTCACGTGCTTAGCGCGCCGGAGCTGGGCTTCCTCTTCCCGGCCTTTGACGATCGTAGCACCAACATCTACAACGCGCTGTACTACAGCCGCGGGCTGGTCGATATTCATGAAGAATTTCTCACCGGCGTCTTTCGCGCCGAAAAAGTTCCGATGTCTTCGGG
>Ga0129311_1002024_pt1 | contig 13081 bp, 10 predicted proteins | sample Go1ome_FD_94435 | JGI IMG/M metagenome (GOLD analysis project Ga0129311, IMG submission 94435) | Western lowland gorrila individual fecal microbial communities from Wisconsin, USA - Go1022B metagenome | ecosystem: Host-associated > Mammals > Digestive system > Large intestine > Fecal | place... | reverse complement strand
TGAACCAGATGGCACATGCGGCAAACGCGACAGGTGCCATGCCGGAGCTACGGAGAATTCAGGAGCTGCAGGAGGACATCAGCTATTACGGAATGGAGGTGGATGACGTATGGCAATCTTTAAAGCTGTGGCAAAACCGCCGAAGACCAAAGGGGGATTGAGAAACCTTCTTCACTATGTCCTGCAGGAAGAGAAGACAGAAGAAAGGCTCGTGGACGGAACCGGGGATTTCCATGATTTCGAGTACGGATATCACTATGATCCGGACCGGGTGCTTCGGGAGTACGAAAGAGTACAGGAAGAGTATGGGAAGAAAGGCGGGAGGCTTGCCGCTCACTACATCCTGTCCTTCCCGCCGGGGGAGGTTTCGGCTGCACAGGCACATGAACTGGGGCTTGCCCTTGCAGAGAAGCTGTGGCCAGATCATCAGGTCCTTGTGGTGACACACATCGATAAGGAACATCTGCACGATCATTTCATTATCAACAGCGTTGCCTATGCGGACGGACATAAACTTCACACAACGAAGCAGGATCTAAAAGTAATGAAGAAGGCTTGCGATGAGCTGTGTGAGAAGAATGGTCTGAGCGTTGTGCGGAAAGGACATCACGCGGATGGAATGCCGCTGGAAGAAGGAGAGATCAGTACCGGGAACCGGAATCTGTGGAAGCTGCTGGAGACAGGAAAGAAAAGCTATCTTGCGGAGTGTGCAGCCTGTGTCCGGAGAGAGATCCAAAGAGCGATATCCCGGGAGGACTTTATTGCCAGGATGGAGTCCTGCGGCTGGAAGGTGAACTGGAAAGACAGCAGAAAGCACATCACCTTTGAGGACCCGGAAGGTCACCGCGTCCGGGACAGCAAAATCAGCAGCGTTTTCCACCTAGAAGTCTCCAAGGAGGGCCTTATTCATGAATTTGAACGAAATGCCGCAGTATCGGCAGCCGGAGACAGAAGCAGATTTGCAGAAACGGCTGGCGGAGCTGGAAAAGACGATATCGAAGCAGCGTATGACAATCGAAGAGGACGCGAAGAAGCTCTTGACGCTGCAAGACGAGAACGAGAAGCTGCTGAAGCAGAGCGAGAGCGCAGAAAGGGAACTTCAAGACACCGCTAAACTACGAGAAGAGAACCAAAGATTCCGGAAAGTGCAGGAGGACCTCGAAAGAGAACACGCCTCACTCAGGAAGAAACTCGAAGAAGCAAAGGCGGGTCAGAAGATGGTTTACCGGGACCGCATCGTCCGGGCGATGGCCTGTCAGGACTGCAGAAAATCGGAGTATGAGAGAGAAATCCTGCATCTGAGGACGCTTCGCTGTATGAACTGGTGTCTCTGGGGAGCGGTTGCACTCTTAATCTTCCTGATCCTTTATCTGCTGAACCGGTAAAAGTGGGAGATTCAGGTGCTGCATTTCGTGCATGAGCTACATTTCCTACACCGGGGCTGGGATCATGTAGGAGGTGTAGGAAATGCAGGAGATTTTACAGGGGAAGACCATGATCTGACAGAATGCGCAAGGCATTGTTGTGCCCATGAAAATTCCTTTGAAAAAAGTAGTGGAAAATCAGGTTTCATAAAAATCAGAAGTTTCCTATCTGGTATCTTATCATCATCAGCAAGCGGCGATGGGAATCACACAGGAGCTAAGGACCAGCCGGGCGGCCTCCGCCAGGCTTGATGATCTCATTGACAACTGAATAATCAGAAAGTCACAGGCAGCCGGGAAAAGAACCTACTATCTAATATAGTGACAGAATTATCTGCACAGGAATCATTCTCCTAAGAGAGACTACAGGCGGCGACAGATGTCGCCGTCACACCAATCACACCGATGGAAGAAAGGAGATTTTTCCATGCGAAACACAATTTTTAAGGGGAACAAAGCTGTTACCATCTCCGCCCCGGATGGCATTTCTGCAGAAGATCTGATGAAAGCGAAGATTATGGAACCGGACTGGCTGATTCCAGACTGGGTTCCCTCCGGATTATGTGTACTGGGGGCAGGACCGAAGAGTGGCAAAACCATTTTTGCCATGCAGCTGGCATATTCGATTGCAACAGGAACTCCGTTTCTGGAGAAGGATGTCACCAAGGGAACCGTTGTCTACATGGATCTCGAGTCGAGTCCCCGAAGATCACGGGACCGGATTGTCAAGATGGGAATGGACATCGAGAATGTGGATAACCTCATCATTGTCAATGAAGGAATCAATTCCCTTGACGATGGATTTAAAGAGCAGCTGGAAGCATACAAGCACGCTTACCCAGACCTGAGACTTGTGGTGGTAGACACCTGGCAGAAGATTGCTCCGGAGAGGGCCCTTAGCTACCTTAAGGACAGCACGATGTTCCATGAGATGCGCGAACTGACAACAAAACTTGGGATTACACTGATGCTGATCCATCATCTGAGCAAGGCCAAACATAAGGATGATCCCAGCCAGCGCCTGTACGGAACCAATGCGATGTATGCAAATGTGGACACGTTGATGCTGCTGACAACAGATGATCGGAGCAGTGATGTCTTTGACCTTTCGATTACCGGTAATGATATCGAGCCGGTCAATGAGAAACTGCAGCTGGGATTGATGCATTGGTCTCTTCTGGAAGACGGATCGCCCAATGATTCACTGATGAAGCGGGTCAGGGAAACGCCGCATTACTTCTGTTTGAAGAAGATGTTGGAAGAAAATGGCGGGAAGAGTGTCCACTTCCAGCCCTCAGAGTTTGCCAGATATGCAGAGAAGCTGGGAATCGGGAATCTCGGGGGAGCAAAGAACGTAGCTGGCTGGTTCCGGAGCAACGCATCGACACTGCAGGAGATCATGAATGTCTTTATCTGCGAGTCGCGTGTTGCAGAAGGAGTCCGGTTTTCTGTTCTGGTCCGGCAGGACAATGTGGTACTTCCGGTAAAGAAAGAGCCTGATAAGCCCGAAAGAGAACAGGCATAAAGGAAATATTGGAGAGGGGAGACGAGAAATCGTCTCCCTTTTTCATATCAGTACTTCTTTATAAGAGAATAAACAAGATATGACTAACAAAGACATATGAATGACAATATTAGTGGAATTTGCAGAAATTTTGTGCTGCAGGTGGAGCAATTAATTTGCTGCGTGACAGTTTGTTGGGCGGAGGGTAGAATGCACCTCCGCTTTTTTGATTATAGATAGAGCTTTTGAGCACAAATGATCCTTGAACAGGCTGCAGATGAGCTATAATTGCAGATAGAAATGGCAGAAATGATGGATGATTTTGCAAAATTGAGGCACCTCTTTGTGGAGCATTAATGATTGAGTGCATCTGGGAAGGAACGCAACAATGGCGGATAAGAATACGGCAAACATCGGTTTTGAAAAACAGATATGGGATGCTGCGTGTGTATTGCGGGGAAATATGGATGCCTCCGAATACAAAAACGTTGTGTTAGGTCTGATCTTTCTGAAGTATATCTCTGACCGATTCGAAGAGAAACATAAGGAACTGGTGGAAGACGGGGATGGATTTGAAGAAGATATCGATGAATACACTTCCGAAGGCATCTTCTTTGTACCGGCGGGAGCCAGATGGAGCGAGATTGCGGCTAAGGCACATACGCCGGAAATTGGGACGGTGATCGATGATGCCATGCGTGCTATCGAAAAAGAAAATAAACGCCTGAAGGATATTCTTCCTAAGAACTTTGCCCGTCCAGAACTGGATAAGCGCAGACTTGGAGAGGTTGTAGATCTGTTCACGAACATCCAGATGATTGAACACGGCAGTGAAAAAGACATTCTGGGTCGTACCTATGAATATTGTCTGTCTATGTTTGCGGAACAAGAGGGAAAGCGCGGCGGTGAATTCTTTACACCCTCCTGTGTTGTTCGCACATTGGTAGAGGTCCTGAAACCATTCAAGGGAAGAGTGTATGATCCGTGCTGCGGATCTGGTGGTATGTTTGTACAGTCTGCGCGGTTTGTAGAACAGCACAGCGGGAATATCAGTAACATTTCGATCTACGGGCAGGATTCGAATCCGACGACCTGGAAGATGGCTCAGATGAATCTGGCAATTCGTGGGATTGAACCGGATCTTGGCGCATATGCGGCAGATACTTTCCTGGATGATCGTCATCCTACTTTGCGGGCAGATTATATCATGGCGAATCCTCCGTTCAATCTGTCTGATTGGGGAGCAGATAAGCTGAAAGATGATGTGCGTTGGCAATACGGAATGCCGCCTGCAGGAAATGCCAACTTTGCATGGCTACAGCATATGATTTATCACCTTGCTCCGGCAGGCAGGATCGGTATGGTGCTTGCCAACGGTTCGCTTTCTTCCCAATCCGGCGGGGAGGGTGAAATTCGCAAGAATATTATCAATGCGGACTTGGTAGAATGCATTGTTGCAATGCCTACACAGCTGTTCTATACAACACAGATTCCGGTTTCTCTCTGGTTCCTCAATAAGCAGAAGAAACAGACAGGAAAGACACTGTTCATTGATGCCCGTAAGATGGGGACAATGGTGAGTCGCAAGCTGCGTGAACTGACAGAGGGAGATATCCGGAAGATTGCAGACACTTATACAGCTTTCGTAGATGGAAACTTGGAAGATGTGAAAGGCTATTGCGCAGTAGCGGATACTGCGGAAATCGAAAAGCAGGATTATATTCTTACTCCAGGCAGATATGTCGGCATTGAAGAGCAGGAAGACGATGGTGAGCCGTTTGAGGAAAAAATGGACCGTCTGACATCGGAGCTTTCGGAGATGTTTGCCAAGAGCCATGAGCTGGAAGATGAGATCAGGAAGAAGCTGGGAGCGATCGGGTATGAAATTTAAAACTTATACAATGGAAGATGCCCTAGAAGCAATCATTGATTACAGAGGGAAAACACCCAAAAAATCAGACTCAGGAATTCCCACACTTAGTGCAAAATCAGTAAAAAAAAACCATATTGATTATTCATTGTGTTATTACATATCACCTGATGAGTACAAACGCTTTATGGTACGTGGGTTTCCTAAAATCGGAGATGTGCTATTAACAACAGAAGCGCCTATGGGGGTAGTTGCAAGACTTGATCGCGATGATGTTGCCATAGCGCAGCGCCTATTGACGCTTAGGGGGAAGGAAAATGTTCTGGATAACGAGTATCTACTTTATTTTTTACAATCTTCTAGTGGCCAATCCTTATTGAAGGCTCGTGAAACAGGAACAACAGTAACGGGAATAAAACAAGCCGAATTTAGAAAAATACAAATAAATGTCCCGGAAATTAGCGCTCAAAAAGAAATTGGCGGATTTTTAAGAACATTAGATGAAAAAATAGAAATTAATAGCAAAATAAATGAGAATTTAGAGCAGCAAGCACAAGCAATTTTTGTAAATATGTTTAATGAAAGTAATACTACCCAAGCAACGATAAGTGATGTATCACTTAATGTTACCGACGGAGTGCACAATACAGTGCATGATGATTCAGCGGGTGAATATTTGCTTTTAAGTTGCAAGAATATCAAGGGAGGATCCCTTAATATAGGAGCATCCGAACGCCGAATTAGTCGTGATACCTTTGAAAAACTTCGTCGTCGCACAAAACTATCGAAAGGAGATATTCTCATTTCGTCTGTTGGCACAATAGGTGAACTACTATTGCTTAATAAAGATCCTTTAAACTATGAATTTCAGAGGAGTGTCGCAATGGTAAAACCAAATCCTGCAGTTGTTAGTTCTGCTTATTTATATGAATCTCTGCTGTCCAACAGAGCAAAACTTATAAATTCCGCTCATGGAGCCGTACAACAATGCTTATTTATATCAGATATTGCTGAATTTCCTATCAGAATTCCACAACAAGATATCCTGATTGAATTTGATGCCATTGTTACACCGATGCTAAATACTATTACGGCTAATGAGAATGAAAATCTCAAGCTATCACAGCTTAGGGACACATTACTTCCAAAACTAATGTCTGGTGAGATGGATGTCTCAGATCTGGAACTTTAAGCTGCTAAATTCTCATTTAACCTAATAACTCCTACCAACGGCAGGAGTAAAACCCAACGGAACCGCCGTTGATTCGTTCTCTGGAAAAAGATAAGGAGAACGAATTATGAAACAAAGAATTATGGAAGAGATTGTGCAGCAAATGTTGCCGCATCTCGACAACGTACAACTACAGAAATTACAGGAGGCCTTGGAGTATTCACTTTATAATTACGAGATTTCCGGCAAGGTTACTGAGGTAGAGGATGACAGCCAAAAGCTGATTGACTCCTTTGTGTATGCGAAACGTATTGAGGGTTGCTCAGAGAAAACGCTGAAGTATTATCGAACTACGATAGAAGCAATGACGGAAGCCATAGATAAAGGGGTGCGCCATATGCAAACGGATGATCTAAGAGCATACCTCACGGAATATCAGGAGAAGCATGGATCAAGCCGCGTAACAATAGATAACATCCGAAGAATTTTGTCCAGCTTCTTTTCATGGTTGGAAGATGAGGACCATATTTTGAAAAGTCCGGTGCGTAGAATTCATAAGGTAAAAACAGCAACCAATATTAAGGAAACCTATACAGATGAGGAACTGGAGAAGATGCGTGATAACTGCGAAGAACTTCGTGATCTTGCGATTGTCGATATGCTGGCTTCCACAGGTATGCGTATCGGAGAAATGGTGTTGCTAAATAAAGCGGATATCAATTTCAATGAGCGTGAATGTGTTGTATTTGGTAAGGGTGATAAGGAACGAGTGGTTTACTTTGATGCCAGGACAAAGATTCATCTACAGAACTATATCGCTAGCAGAAGTGATGATGATCCTGCGCTTTTCGTTACACTGAGATCACCGCATACAAGGATAAAGATTAGAGGCATAGAATCACGACTGCGAGAAATGGGGAGAGCATTAGAAATCGAAAAAGTCCATCCGCATAAGTTCAGAAGAACACTTGCAACGATGGCAATTGATAAAGGAATGCCGATAGAGCAACTTCAGCAGCTCTTAGGACATAAACGAATCGATACGACCTTGCAATATGCAATGGTCAAACAGAGCAACGTGAAACAGGCTCATAGGAAGTATATAGGGTAGATTAGAGGGCAAGAATATGAATCATTGGATTACTGCTGAACTTGGCAGTATATGTGAGATTGTTAGAGGTGGTTCGCCACGACCGATAATCGATTATATAACAGATGCACCTGAAGGTGTAAATTGGCTCAAAATAGGAGATGTGAAAGAGACAGATAAATATTTCTTACATGCTAATGAAAAAATTAAACCTTCAGGAATTTCCAAGACTCGAGAAGTTAAAGTGGGCGACCTCATTTTATCCAATTCAATGAGCTTTGGCAGAGCATTTATAACGCTGATAGATGGCTATATTCATGACGGTTGGTTAAGATTGCGATGTGATGAAACTAAATTAGATAAAGAATATTTATATTATTTTTTGACATCAAACCTTGCACAAAATCAATTTAAAGCTGTTGCTACAGGATCGGTTGTCAATAACTTAAAATCTGATACTGTTAAAACGGTGAAAATAGCACTACCGCCACTCGAGGAACAGAAAAAAATAGCAAAGGCACTTGCATTGTTTGACGATAAAATCAAATGCAATACAGAAATAAATGAGAATTTAGCGGCTTAAATCTCAATGTCGGAGATATCTAATTCACCGGACATAAGCTTTGGTAGCAAGGAATCTCGTAAATGAATAAGCCTTTCATTTTCGTTTAGATTCGAAAACACCATAGAAAACATAGCAGCTGTAGTATCATCGAAAGTTTTCATTTCGTCCGGTGAAGGAAGTTGGAATTCAAATTCCGTGAAATCCTTTTGATACAGATGTGGAATGACACTTCCTTCTGTCCTGCTAGTGATAAAAGCTTTAAACAACCGCGATTTCAACAAATAGTAAATAAATTGTGTTGAAACTTCAGCTTGTCTGGTATTTCTAATGACAAAAATCCCAGATGCAACACTTGTTGGAGTCTCCAGCTTATCGACATATCCGATCTTTCCAATTGTTCCATCTTTTGAAAGAAGGATATCACCGATATTAAGCATTATTTCGGGAGATTCCTCGTATCTTTCGGCGGATATGTAACCAGCTTTATTCCAATCAATTCCAGATAGAGTGAGACTTTCGCCGTTGATGATACGGTAATCTGAAACAGGCAGGTATTCTGATTTTTTTAGGCCTTTCCATCCAATGCGACCTTTGATATAAAGGTAATCGCCAAGCTTTACCGGCTGAGTATTAGCATTATCAATGGTTCTGAGCAGGATTGTCTCAATTTGCTGCTCTAAATTCTCATTTGTCATAACAGAAACAAAGGAGGCAATCATGCCAAGTCTTTTTACAGAAGATACATACGAACAAGCCATTATAGAACTGTTCGAGAATATGGGCTATGATCACCTCTATGCCCCGGATATGGACCGGGACTATAGCAGTCCGCTGCTGGATTCGGTATTGAGAGACAGTCTGATTCGAATTAACCGTGGCCTGCCTGCGGATGCTATTGATGAGGCGTTGGCGAAACTGAAGAATTTTGATACGGGGAGTCTGCTGCAGAAGAACATGATCTTTATGGATTATCTGCAGAACGGAATCACGGTGAAGTTCTTTGACAATGGAGAGGAGCAATCTTCCATCGTGCGTCTGATTGATTATCAGCGAGTGGCGAGCAACTCTTTTTATGTCGTCAATCAATTTACCTTTGTGGAAAATGGCAACAATCGAAGACCAGATGTGATCCTGTTCATTAACGGCATGCCTCTTGTGCTCATGGAACTGAAAAGTCCTGCCAAGGATGAAGTGGGGGCGGAGAATGCGTACCATCAGATTCGGAATTATATGCAGGACATCCCCTCTATGTTTTACTATAACGCGATCTGTGTGATCAGTGATTTGTCCTCAAACAAGGCCGGAACCATTACGTCAGGCCTGGATCGGTTTATGGAATGGAAGACAAAGGACGGGAAATACGAAGATACGACATATGCATCCTTTGAAACATTTTATGAGGGAATGTTCCAGAAGGCACGTTTGCTGGATATTCTGAAAAATTTTATTCTGTTTTCAGGAACCAGCAACAGTCGATTTAAGGTTCTGGCGGCATATCATCAGTATTTTGCTGTACGCAAGGCAATTGAAAAGGCAAAAGTGGCAACCAGAACAGACGGAAAGGGTGGTGTATTCTGGCACACGCAGGGATCAGGGAAATCGCTGTCGATGGTTTTCTATGCGCATTTGTTGCAAGATGCACTGGATAGTCCAACGATTGTGGTTATGACGGACCGAATTGATCTGGATGATCAGCTCTATACCCAATTTTCTCAGTGTGCAGATTTTCTTCGTCAGACTCCGGTACAGGCAGAGAGTAAGGAAAACCTGAAATCATTGCTCGAAGGCAGAAGTGCCAATGGAATTATTTTTACTACCATGTTCAAGTTTGAACGTGGTGAAAAGCCCCTTTCAGATCGCAGAAATATTGTTGTGATGGCTGATGAAGCTCACCGTGGTCAGTATGGCTTCGATGAGAAAATTATCATGTCCGAAAATGAATCCGGAGAAAAGGAAGCGCATACTGTTGTAGGGAATGCCAGAATTATTCATGACGCACTTCCTAATGCCACATTTATTGGATTCACGGGAACACCGATTTCAACCAAGGATAGAAATACTCGCGAAGTGTTTGGCGACTATATTGACGTCTATGATATGACACAGGCCGTAGAGGATGGAGCAACAAGGCCTGTTTATTATGAGAACCGTGTCGTTCATTTGAAGCTGGATGAAAATACACTGGCACTGATCGATTCTACTTATGACATTCTGGAGCATCAGTCGGATCAGCAAACTATCGAAAAGAGTAAGAAGATGCTGGGCCAGATGGAAAGCGTTCTGGGGGCGGATTCTACAATTACATCTCTCTGTGATGACATTGTGGAACACTATGAAAAATACAGGGCGGGCCTTCTGACCGGCAAAGCCATGATCGTAGCTTATTCCCGACCGATTGCAATCAAAATCTATCGACGAATTCTGGAGATCCGACCTGCATGGAAGGATAAAATTGCCGTGGTTATGACCAGCGGCAACAATGATCCGGAAGATTGGAAGGAGATCATAGGAACTAAAGCGCATAAAGAAGAACTGGCCCGGAAGTTTAAGGATAATAATGATCCGCTCAAGATTGCCATAGTTGTGGATATGTGGCTCACCGGATTTGATGTGCCGTCACTGGCTACAATGTACGTCTATAAGCCGATGCATGGATATAATCTGATGCAGGCGATTGCCCGGGTAAATCGTGTATTCAAGGACAAAGAAGGCGGGTTAATTGTAGACTATGTCGGAATTGCATCCGCTTTGAAGATGGCCATGAAGGAATATACGAAGCGGGATCAGTCGAAGTATGGGGATATGAATATCGCCAAGGTAGCATATCCGAAATTTCAGGAGAAACTTCAGGTTTGCAAGGATCTTCTGCATGGCTTTGATTTCAGTGGCTTTGTGGGGGGCTCTCCACTTACCATGGCGAAATTGATCACTGGCGGCGTGAACTTTATTTTAGATCCGCAGGATCCGGAACGGAAAGACCTGTTCCTGAAGGAAGCGATGCTTTTGAAGCAATCACACTCCCTTTGCTCCAGTATGACAACGGAACGGGAACGTCACGAAGCTGCTTATATGGAAGCATTGCGTTCTACGGTTATTAAGATTACCTATGGAGGCACCGGCGGAAAGAACTTGTCTCTGAATGAGATCAATGATCAGATCAATGATCTGTTAAAATCTGCAGTACAAAGTGAAGGGGTGATCAATCTCTTCGACAGCAGCAAGACTGGCGGTGAGAACTTCAGCCTGTTTGACCCGGCAGTTTTGGACGAGATTTCCAAAATGAAAGAGAAGAACATTGCTGTTGAGATCCTGAAAAGGCTGATGGCGGAACAGGTGTCTATATATAAGAAAACCAATGTGGTGCAGTCGCAAAAGTTCTCGGAGAAAATCACGCAGCTGATGAATTCTTATTATAATGGCCTTATTACGAATGAAGAGGTCATCAAAGAACTGCTGAAGACTGCGGAGGAAATAACCAATCTTTACAAGAACGGGAAGAAGCTGGGACTTTCTCAGGAAGAGCTGGCTTTCTACGATGCACTTACAAAGCCAGAGCATATCAAGGACTTTTATACAAATGATCAACTGATTGCTTTGACTCGGGAACTGACGGAGATGCTCCGTAAGAATCGCACCATTGATTGGCAGAAGAAAGAAACAGCCCGGGCACAGATGCGTAAAATGGTGAAACATCTGCTCAAAAAGTATAAATATCCGCCGGAAGATTACGACTATGCGATCAATACGGTGATCAGTCAATGCGAACTTTGGACAGATAATGTGGACGCTTCAGGAGAGACAAAGGTTTACACATTTAGTTCCGGACGTGAGCTTAGCAAAGTGGCAGAAGAGGGGGCACCGCGCTATGGGAAGTAATGGTGACTTTCTTGAACAATAATTCTTGAGAATGAGCGAGCTTTCCATTCTGGAGCTCATGAAGAGCACAGCGGATGTCAATGTGGTGGTGAATTATAAATACCAAGGTTCAAAGTACCAAATGTTGATTCCGGCAAACTCAGCAGAGAAGATGTCCACATTGTTTGGAACGAGCAAATTTTGCGGATTCCGAAATATGAGTAGTATTTTTGCTACAACCAATGAATGAGGGAGATTTCAATGGATGCAGATTACAGGAAATGGGTCGAATCTATCAGTTCAAGATACAGGCAATGTCAGATTAAGGCGGCTGTTTCCGTAAACAGAGAACTTGTTTCCTTCTATTGGTCTTTGGGAGAGGAAATTATCGAGCGCGAGTCGGAAAGGAAGTATGGCAGCGGTTTTTACTCGGCTTTAAGTAGAGATTTAAAAAGAACTCTTCCGGGGGTAAATGGTTTTGCGAGCACAAATCTTCGCTATATGGCCAAATTCTATTTGCTGTATACTGCGAGAAATTTTCCACAAGCTGTGGTAAATTCTGCAGCTCCAAATTTCCCACAACTTGTAGGAGATTTGAAACCGGATGAATTATCCTCAGTTCCATGGGGGCATCACAGGTTGATCATAGACCGATGCAAAGATGATTCGGAGAAGGCAATTTTCTTTGTCAGAAAGACCATTCAGAACAACTGGTCGCGTGCTGTTCTCGAAAATTTTCTCGATACAGACCTTTATAAACGTCAGGGGAAAGCAATATCTAATTTTGCTTATGCACTTCCGGCGCAGCAGAGCGATCTTGCTCAGGAGATGACGAAAGATCCGTATAATTTTGATTTCCTGACTATTCAAGAGAACTATGATGAAAAACAGTTGAAGGAAGCTCTCGTTGATAACGTGATTAAATTCCTGCTCGAACTTGGCAGAGGATTTGCGTTTGTGGGAAAAGAGTACCCGCTCCCGATAGATGGTACAGAAGAGTATATCGACTTGCTTTTTTATCACCTCTGGCTTCACTGCTATGTCGTGATTGAGGTAAAGATAAGAGCATTTCATTCGGTGGATATCGGACAGACCGCTACGTATGTCGCCATGGCAGATGATTTGATTCGCAGAGAGGGTGACAACAAGACCATTGGACTCATTATATGCAAGAGCAAGAACAATGTTCTGGCAAAATATGCGGTTGGGACTTCAAAGGAACCTATTGGCATATCAGAATATGAACTGTCGAATTTGTTGCCGTCTACGGAGGAGATAGAACAGAGTCTTAACAATGAAAAAGATGATAAGTCTCAGGAAACAAATTGATTGTTGACGGTATTGGTGGGAATTCACTTTCTCTGGGAGGTGAGTATATTTCTGGAGTCGCATGCCTCTCGATACGGAAAACGGAGGGCTGAAAAACAGGTAAAAGTGGGTAAACTGAGTGCCTCAAACCTCCTATTTTCAACAAAATTTTGCCTTCAAATCTGGTTGGCACCTCTGAGTAGTTCCCGGAAATGTTGAGTTTTCAACGTTTTTCGGGTTCTTTTTTTGTCTGATCATCTGCGGTGCGATGGCGAACAATAAAAACGATGGGGT
>Ga0129311_1002023_pt1 | contig 13083 bp, 7 predicted proteins | sample Go1ome_FD_94435 | JGI IMG/M metagenome (GOLD analysis project Ga0129311, IMG submission 94435) | Western lowland gorrila individual fecal microbial communities from Wisconsin, USA - Go1022B metagenome | ecosystem: Host-associated > Mammals > Digestive system > Large intestine > Fecal | place... | reverse complement strand
TCGAGGATAGATCTATTTTCGAAGAAGGAGTGTGCCGGTGGCACATGACTGATGAGAAAACAGATATAGACCGAAAAGATTCCTTAAGATGAGGCAGGTTATTTTTTGAAGGTTACTAAGTAAGCGTTAAAAAATAAGTTGAACTAAACTTTGTGTCAGATTTATGAGGATAGATTTCTTTTGGAGGGATGAGTGTGCCGATGGCACATGACTGACGTGGAAAAGACATCTAGACTCACCCCTTCAGACAAGCAAATCAAAACAGTTTCTTAGGCATCAGTACCAGACCGTCCGTTCCGGCCCCATCCTGAAGACTAGCTCGCCGCCTTTGACGATCTCGGAGTAGTCAATGTAAGGGCTGACGAGAGGACTCCCGTTCAAGGTGACGCTCTGGATGTAGCGGTTCTCATCGCTCAGACCGGAGGCCTTTATCTTAAAGGTGCCGCCGGCGACATTCAGATCCACCTCGTCAAAGGCCGGAGCGCCGAACCAGTACCTCGTGGAGGCAGGCTCTATCTCGTAGAAACCTAAAGCGGAGAGGACATACCAGGCGGACATCTGGCCGGCGTCCTCATTGCCGCAAAGGCCGTCATCGGCGTTCTTGTAGAATCCTGAATAGATCCGGCGAGCCAGATCAGCGGTCTTGTACGGCTCTTCAGCCATAGTATAGAAGTAAATAACGTGGTGGCTTGGCTCGTTGCCGTGGGCGTACTGGCCGATCAGGCCTGAGATGTCAGGAGAGGCATCCTCACCGTCGATCCGGGAATCAGCCGAGAAAAGCGAATCCAGTCTCGCGACGAATCCCTCGCGGGAGCCGTAGAAATCGACAAGGCCTGAATAGTCATGAGGGGCGAGCCAAGAATATTGCCAGGCATTGCCCTCGCAATAATCATTGGCGCGATGCTCCGAGGAATATGGATTGAACGGAGTCCTCCAACTGCCGTCGGAGAAACGGCCCCTGGCGAATAATGTCGTGGAATCCATGTAGTTGCGATAGGAATGACTGCGGTTGCGGAAATATTCAGCATCCTCGCTCCTGCCAAGGCGGTCAGCGGCGGCGGCCACGGCGGCGTCCGCTATGGCATATTCCATGTCATAGGCGATCGACTCAAGCATCTTGTCTGAAGGAATATACCCGTACTTCTGACGGTAGTCAAGGCCGCGGGTGTTGCCCATCATCGTTGTCTTGAGAGCCTCCCAGGCCAAGTCACGGTCGAAGCCGTCGAAGCCTTTCACTACAGCGTCGGCGACGGCGATCACGCCCGGATTGCCGACCATGCAGTCGGTCTCGTTGCCGACCAGGTGCCAGACAGGAAGCCGCCCTTGCCTTTTGTAGATCTCCAACATCGTGGCGATCATGTCGTTCTCCCTGTCGGGATGCAGAATCGTCATCAGCGGCATCTGCGCGCGATAGGTGTCCCAAAGGGAGAAGGAGGTATATTCCGTTCTCGGAGCATCCACATCGCTGAAGGTCGAAGGCATGATCATCGTGTGGTAAAGCGCTGTGTAGAAGATGGTTCTGGTATCGGTATCAGCAGTCGAGACCTTTGCCTTGGAGAGTTCGGCGTTCCAGGCCTCGCGGGCAGCCACGGCAGTCGCGTCGAAGTCCCAGCCCGGAAGTTCCGCGGACATATTCAAAGCCGCCTTTTCCTCGCTGACCGGAGAGACCGCGACCTTCACCATCACCTGCTCCCCCTCGGCGGTGCGGAAGCCGGCGCGGAAATAGTTGACTGAATATTCCTGCCCATCAACGGCATATTCCTTGACAGCCACCTCGTCGATGGAGTCGAAAGGCTTCGAGAATTGGGCGCGGAAGTAGATTTTCTGGTCTTTTGCCCAGCCGGTCGAGAATCGGTAACCATCTATGGTACAACTGTCCACGACGGTAAACTTTGTGTCATAGGCCTTGTCCCAGCAGCCGCCGTTCTCAAGGTCGATCACCACCGCGGAGCTGTCCGAGGCCGGGAAGGTGTAGCGGCTGAGGCCGACTCTGGTGGTGGCGGTCATTTCGGCGGAGATGCCGTAGCGGGTCAGCGGAACACTGTAGTAGCCGGGTCTCGCCACCTCTCTGGTTCTGTCGGCGTAGGACCACATCCCCGTGGCCTGCGCAGCGGCGATCGCTTCCGGAGTTGAATCCTTCGGCTCCTCCCCTCTTGAATATCTCACCGCGCCCACCACCGGCATCAACGTGATGTCGAAGAGGTCGCCGATTCCCGTTCCGCTCAGATGCGTGTGCGAGAATCCGATGACCGTGGAGTCGCTGGAATGGTACCCTGAGCACCAGTCCCACGACTGTGGAATGCTCGTAGGCCCCAACTGCACCGCACCGAATGGCACGCTCGCCCCGACAAACACATGTCCGTGCCCGCCCGAGCCTATTCTTACATTGACATAACTGGTGAAGTCCTCCTGGCTCGTCGCCGCAGGAGAACATGCCGCCAAAATTCCAAGTGCGGCAAAGATGACTGTCCTTATGGTTTTCATCGATGATGACTTAATGTTATCGTTCCGCTAATATACCGATTCTTTTTTGTTGACACAAACACGGACACATCAGACTAAAAACACGACCATAACCGCACAAGACAAAAAACCTGAAAAGATTATCCCATTTAAACGTATTATTTTAAAACAATTCGTATCTTGTGAGCGATAACTCAGTTGTATTATAGACATTAACCCCAAAACACACGTCATGAAAAAAGCCATTCCGATCATCACCGCGTTGCTGGCGCTTGCCAGCGTACCTCTCCACGCCCAACTTCCTGAGCTTGAGCGTCCGGACGTGATCCCGCCGTCTCCCGAGGCGTCGAAGCTGGCCGCGTACATCAGCTACCCGGTGAATCTGAGCAACGGCCTGGTGCAGACCAGCATTCCGCTCTACGAGATCGTGGACGGCGACATCCGGATCCCGATAACGCTGAGCTACCACGCCTCGGGTCTGAAGCCGAACATGCGGTCCAGCCACTGGCTGGGTGACGGCTGGAGCCTCACGACGGGGCCGACGCTGTCGCGGACGATCAACGGGGTGGCGGACGAGATAAACTATAACGCTCAGATCGCGCTTTCCGACTCCCTGACCTACGAGCAGTTGAACGCGATATACACACAGGCGGTGGACGTGGCGCTGGATGAGTTCCATTACTCGCTCCCCGGTGGCGGCGGGCGCATGTACCTCCGCCGTATGACGGACGGTTCAATCACGCCAGTGACGATCCCGAGGGACAACATCAAGGTGAAGCCCTTAGGCGGGAAGTCCATGCCCGTGTTCCGGATTACGGACGGCGACGGGATGACCTACACGTTCGGCGGCAGTGAAAACCGCTACCACGACCGCGTCACGCACAAGTTCGGGATCTCCGCGCTTGAGGTGCCGACCTCGTGGAAGATCCGCGAGATCCGTTCGGCGACCACGGGGCGGAGCGTGACATTCGACTACACAGCGAACATCATGGAGATCTTCTGCGGCAGGTACGCCGATGCGCTGGTCATGATTGACAACTTCATTAGCGCGTCATCCGACCAAGCCGCCTGCACTATCCCACTTGTCAATGTCTCTACCTATCAGAGTTTTGACAACAAGATCTACCAGTACGACAGCGACTCGGGATGTCTTGTGGAGGCGGACATGGGGGTGGTGAAATTTCCGGACGGATACACGTTCCCGATGCCATCGAAGGTTGAAGTGACGCAGTACAACTCTTACGTCAGGCGGATCGACTTCAGCGGCGGGCATGTGCTCTTCAACTTAAGTCCGGACATCAACGAGGGCCTGAGGTCAATGGAGGTGTATGACCTTTCCGGGAACCTTGTGAAGAGGGTGATGTTCAACCAAACCTACACGGGAACCACCTTCTCCCTGCGACTCGACTCGGTCAGCATCGAGTCTCCCGACGGGGAGGAGTCGGAGACCTACTCGTTCGCCTACAACGGCGTGAGCCCGCCGCGTGACACACGTTCGATAGACAAATGGGGCTATTACAACGGCCGGGAGAACTCCACGCTCGTCCCGACCGTGACGACTGACGTCATGGTCAACAACTACCCTTACACCGACCAGACCGTGACGCTCACCATCCCTGGTGGTGACCGCAGTCCGGACGAGACTGCGATGCAGGCTGGCATCCTGACGTCCGTGACATATCCCACGGGCGGGCGAACCGAGTTCAGCTACGAGGCGCACCGCTACATAGACGACTATGGGGCGTCCCACATGGCGGGCGGACTGAGGATAAGGCAGATCCGCGACGTGGAATCCGACGGGAATGTGTTGTACCGGAACTTCCGCTACAGCACCTATGCGACACACATTGACGGAGGAGGAGTCCTAAGCGTCATCCCAGCATCGTCCTCATACCCGACTGACACGAACGAAATCTATTATAGGGAGACGGCGTGCGCCGGCTATGGGGCCACTCTCATGTCTCCCGTCCCAACCCTCATGACGACCTACAAGGAGCGTGTGTGGACAGATAACTCAATGGTGGGCCTCGTGTCATCGGACGGTTCCAGCGTGAGCTACCCCTACGTGTTCGAGAGCAGGTCAAGCGACGCGGCGGGCACTCAGACCACCGGCGAGACCCTGCACGCATTCGACGTCACGGCGTCGCATCCGATCAAGAGGCCGGGCACGAGCCTCATACACGATAACCGCCAGGAGTGGACGCATGGACACAAGGTGTCGGAGACCGCCTACGGCCTCGATTCCGACGGAAGCCTGCGCGAGGCAAGACGGACATCCTACGGCCACACCACCGAACTGGACTACGGCACGGACACCACGTCCCTCAGGCTGAGGCGCGTCTACAAGGCGGCCCGCGTGTACGGCACGGACGAGTCCTCGGTCCCCGAACAGTACAGGGAGATCCTGTGCCAGACTACGACCCTCACCCAGGGAAGAAAGTTGCTTGCGTCCGTGACGGAGAAGGCTACGGAGACCAACGGCACGCTGACGAAGACGACGCTGTACGCCTACGACTCCTACGGCAACGTGGTCACGAAGACTGAGGACGTGGGGCTTCCCGGCCACGACAGGAGGGTGACGGCGTACTCCTACCCCCAGGACATGACCGGAGGCGGATACACCGCGATGGCGTCCGCCGGCATGACGGGCGTCCCGGTCGAGACGAGGGTATATAAGAACTCGATCAGCGGCGCGAACCTGCTGACCACGCTGTCCACTGAATACTCGTCCCATCCGTGCGCCTCGGGGACGTTCATCGCGCCGTCGTCGCGCTCCCTCACCGTACGGGGCGACGCGTCGACCGGGCGGAGGATCCTGCTCAACGAATATGACCGGAGGGGCAACCTCCTCGAGTTCGAGGACAACGACGGCCGCAGGACGGTGTACCTGTGGGGTTACAACGGACGCTATCCAGTGTCAGCCATCTCCGGCAGTGACTGGTCCTCGGTCAAGGCGCGGATTGACACCTCGGTCCTCAACACCGGCACCACTGATGTCATAAGGCAGTCGCTCGACGCGTTCCGTGACGGCTGGTCCCAGACCCCGGGCGTGCATGTCTCGACCTACACGCACAACTCCCTCGTCGGCCTCTCCACGGCCACGGACCCCTCCGGCAGGACGACGGGTTACGGGTACGACGGACTCGGAAGGCTCTCGCGGACATATCTGGCGGACGGGGACGCGGAGGAGACCGTCTCCACACACTCCTACCGCTACGGCGCTTACGCGGGCGGCAACCGGATCCAGACCCGCGAGTACCTTGACGCATCCGGAGCTTCCTTCCGCGAGACGAACCTCTACCACGACCGCCTCGGGAGGCCGGTGGAGACGGTGCGGACCGCCGCGTCGCCCGACGGGAGGGACATCGCCGAGCTGAGCGAACACGACGCCTTCGGCAGGCCGTGCAGGGAGTACCGTCCCGTTCCTCTGACGACCTCCACGGGGGCCTACGCCCCGTTCTCCGCCGTCCACCCCGAGATCCTCAAGTTCTACAATTGGGAGGTCTACGCCTTCTCCAAGACGCTCTACGAGGCCTCGCCACTCGACCGCGTGACGGAGGAGTACGGCCCCGGCTCGCCTTGGCACACGCGGGGGAGGTCCGTGAGGACCTCGTATCTGGTTAACGATGGCTCGGGACTTCTTTCGTGTTCGGGGTATCTTGTGGAATCCGACACGTCTGTGACCTGCATCGGGACTTTGTCTTCCGGAAACCTCAATGTTGTGGAGGTGACTGATGAAGACGGAAATGTCTCGTTGACGTTTACTGACAAACTCGGACGTAAGACTCTGGAAAGAACGGTTGACGGCGAACGGTATCAGGACACCTATTACGTGTATGATGATTTGGGATTGCTCAGGTATGTCCTCACCCCGGAGGCTTCAGCCGTGATGTCTTCGACAGGAACGTTCGGTGATTCTTCGTCTCCATTGTCAATGCAGGCTTATGTCTACAAATATGATGGCAAAGGACGGTGCGTCAGCGAGAGGCGGCCGGGGTGCGCCCACGTCCTTTACCGGTATGATAAAGGCGACGTCCCCGTGTTCACGCAGGACGGGGAGATGAGGAAGAAAGGGGAATGGCGTTTTTCATTCCGTGATGTTCTTGGACGTGGGGCTGTGAGCGGAATGTGGCCATCTCAAAACGCTCCTTCATCAGTCAATATTCCGGTGGTTGCCACATATTCTGGTTCATCCTCGCTCGGAGGTTATTCACTCAATATTCCGAGACCGCCTAATAATAGGCTTTTGTCCGTCAACTACTACGATGATTACTCGTTCATGGATGACCTTTTGATCTCTGACACAAAGCGGGTCCTGTCCTGTGACACGCTATCCAGCTATGGGATCCCGGTCGCGGGGGCAGACAAGGCCAAAGGGTTTCTGACCGGAACCGCTGTCCATTCCATGATCGACCCGGCATCCAAGACAGTGTCGGCCTTCTATTACGACTATCAAGGCCGCCTTATTCAAAGCCATCGCAAGGAAGCGCTTGGCGGGTACAGGCATACTCATCAGTCCCTCACCTTCACAGGGAAGCCGTCAAAGACAAGAGAATCCGTTACCCTTCCGGACGGCCACATAGACTCCCTCGTCACGTTGATGTCCTACGACCCACAAGAGCGCCTTGTCTCGGAGACCTCGTCACTCAACGGGAAGACGCAGACCGTGTCCTACGCCTACGACGGCATAGGCAGGCTGACGGGGAGGACCCACGGGCTCGGGGACAATCCGTCCGGACTGACGGAGACCCTGACGTACAACATAAGGGACCAACTGACAGGACTGAACTCGAATGTGTTCGGCATGACCCTCAGGCATCATGACCCGGTGCTCGGCAGCTCGCCGAGGTACAACGGCTCCGTCTCCGAGTGGGAGTGGAACCGGGGCTCCGGCACGCAGGCGCACGCGTGGTCCCTGTCCTATGACGGGGTAGGCCGCCTCACGGACGCGCGGCGGTTCACGGGCGGCGTGTCCACGGACGCGTTCGGCGAGCGCTCCGTCACCTATGACCGGAACGGCAACGTCCTGACGCTGACAAGATACGGGGCCGACACCACAGGCCCGGAGGAGGCACTGGCGTATTCGTATAATGGCGACCTGTTGATCGGCATCTCCAACACGGGCACGTCCGGCGGCGGAGGAACCTACATGCACGACACTAACGGCAACATGACCCGTGACGGCCTGTCCGGCCTCGACATCGAGTACGATGAGATGAACCTGACAAGGCGGATCTCATCCGACGGGACGACGCTGGCGGGGTATGAGCATCTCGCGGACGGCACGAAGTTCAGCGCCGTTGACGGCAGCGGCGACGGGTACCAGTACAGGGGATCCATGATTTACTCCCAGACCGCGACATCCTCCGGTGCCCCGACCCTGGCCCTCGACTGCGCCCTGACCTCCGCCGGCAGGATAGCCCGCGTGACAGGGGATGACGGTTCGGCCTCCTACAGATCCCTCATCCACCTCCGCGACCACCTCGGCAGCGTCCGCGCCATCGTCGATGGTGACACCGGCTCTGTGATCGAGGAGAACGACTACTACCCGTTCGGCAAGCGCATTCAGGTCGCAGGTCCGGTCGCTTCGACGCGCTCAGCGACCGGAGGAGGCACTGTGCCAACGGTCACTTCGGTAATCTCAGCGGTCTCCCCTAACCGCTGGCGTTTCTCCGGCAAGGAGGACCAGTCCTGCCTGAGCGCGGCCATCCCGCTACTCGACTTCGGCGCGCGCATGTACAACCCGGTCACCGCCCGATGGACAGCCGCAGATCCGATGGCGGAAAAGTACTATGGCGCCAGCCCGTATGCCTATTGTTTAGGTGATCCTGTATGCATGGCGGATTTGTATGGACTGACATCATACAATGTAAACGGCACCATTCACGAAATACATGACGGCTATGATGAAGTCATCAATGTGACCAGAAGGGAATTCAGGGCCGTCAGGCGTGACTGGAACAGAGGATATGGCGGTGCCTATGACGACAGGCGCCAAGGCCTCATGGACAAACATGGGTATGTTGATGCCGGCGGCAACATGGTTCTCGCCGCGGCCACTTCAATTTCATCCCAAAGCGGCTTGCGTGATCAATTGTATTCCACGTTCGCCCTCATGGTGGCGATTGATCTTCCAGCACCGGATCCGACGGATCTCTTCCCACACAAGTGGGCGGGATACGCTGTTGGGGCAACTGCCTTAGGGACGGATTACTTTTTAAGGAAGATGAACGCGGAAATCACCGGAATCGGCAACCGGCCCGATGGTCCTTCTGGGGTGCAGTATGCCCTCATCGCGACAACGTCTGGTGATTATCCGAACACGAAAGGTGGGAAAACGGCTCTTAAAGCCGGCGAGGTTTGGAAATACGGAGAGACCACGCAGTCTCCTCCGGAGAAAAGATATGGTGGGAAAGATGCTCTAAAAAAAAGACATTTAGAAATGGAGATAAATTACTCGGGCTCTCAAAAACAGATAAAAATTGAGGAGAAACGGAAGTTGTATTCTTATTTCCTCAAACACGGACATTTGCCTCCGGGAAATTCGATTTTTAGATAAAATTCAGATAAAAGGAATATGGATATCGGACTATCAATCGTTGTTGATACGAATTCGACACACAAGTCATCATGTATGCAGTACGTCTCTGATCTTTTGGAGAACAGTCTGAAAGATAGAGATTATCATGTGATCAATCATTATTGGATAATATGCCAAGCGGTAAAAACCATACCAGGTTTTGAGCGTTTCACGGCGATTCCACGACACCGATTTGTCGAGCATCGTCGCCTGCGCAATCTTGACAACACGTTCACTGATTATTATGGAGTCTATTCCTGTGGATTCAAGATCGACAACGAGGAGTACGACCGTTTCATCGCGTCCTCGGACAAGGAGGCCACACGAACCATAGCGCGGAAGGTAGTGGAATCCCTCTCGAACCTCGACCGCCTCTCGAAGAAGGCCGCCGGATTCGACAAGGAACGCTTCAAGTCGGACGTCATACAACTCTTCCAGGAACATGACCTGCTTTGACGCGTCTCATGACAGAAACCAACATCGCGTTAGAATCCCATATGGAAAAGGAGCTTATATCAATATTTGACTCAGGAACAGTTGTGTCAAGTCCTGCCTGTATTTATGACGGCAATTTTAAAGGGAAGGCCACACAAATGCTTAAAATTAAATATAAAAGGAATATTTTCAGATGCTTCCCCTTTGAGAATATTTTATCAATAAATCTCAATGGCCATTTTTGATGTCTGTTTTGCTGTAAACAGACCTGATGTAGCGGATAGACATACGATATAAAACAGACTTGAGCCATTCGGTTTACATTGGCATGATAGACCAACCAGGCTTGGATCTAACTATAAAGAAAATTGAACGACAAATTGGACCGACTTGCGGAACTTTATGCCGAGATGCAATGATCGCATCAGTAAAATAATAAGTGACAAGATAGAATGGAAGATCGTACAAGGTGCTTTAAATTACGAATATGCATTGTATTGGCTGTGGTCATATTCTTACTCTGTGATTTGTGTTCAACTGACAGGGTCTGTCTGGGCGGTGGGTACCATTTTTATAAGGAAAGGAAAGATATCTTAGGCGACAAGATAAATGGTATTCCACCAGTTGTTGAATGTTATTGGAAGAACCGTAGGTATATTATTGCCAGACAACATCCTGAATGGCCTCCGGAAGCCATTTATGGCACTGTGGATTACCATCATGGCTATGGAATGGATTATTATTGGATTATAGATAAAACAAACGACTCCGTTCAAGGGCCATTGGATTCGGCTACGTTTTACAGGTATATTCATATGAAGGGCATCGATTACAAATTGAAGTAATAGGCAAAATTTATAATGGTGCTACGATAAGAATCTCAGTAATCTGAATAATTGATTACTTTTCCAATGATGAGAACAATACTTATATTAAATTTGATGCGTGAAGAAGCCAAACTTCCATTAAGAACTCACTATGCCATTATTGTTGTCGGTGAAAATAAGAAGCCATTTGAGCCTTCAAGGTTGATAAATAGAAAAGGCGAGAGCGTTGTATTACCTAACGTCCATTATACTCCAATAAAGAAACGAAAATGAACTATTTCAGAATATTAATAACGTCTCTGTTTTGTGCGTTGATTCTTCCTGCTAACGCGCAAGACAAGGATTGTTTTGCTGATCTTGAGAATGAATTGTCATACATACTGAAAAAAAACTCCAAATCCTCAAGAATATTAAAGATAGGATCAAAATCGTCAAGAATACCGAGAAAAGTTGTTAGATGGAATAGGGAAAAGATTTGCAAGCAATTTAATATGATATTTGCCAATATGTGCCAGTCTGATTTTATATCAAGTGACACAATCATTGTCGTAAGAAAGTCCCAAGAGTACCTATATCTAGGGGAAGACAAGGCATTCTTTGCGGTAAAATGTCTGCCGAATCAACGGCTTTATCGATTCATAATAATCAATACTGCGAAAAAAGATACTATTATAAATAAAGATATCAATAGCTTTGACAGATTTAGTTGTATAATCAATCTTGCCTTGAAAGACAGTTCAGAATTGTTTAATAAAAATAATTTCGGGACGGTATTCACTGATGATCTATATCTGTACTCTATTTGTATGATAATAAGAAGAGACGACCTCTTTCACATAAATTATTATAGAACACTTGGCCAAGAGATATTCTTACAGAATAAGGACGCATATCCGCAAGAGCACAGCTTTTGACGCAGGATTCACTGGTATTTATATGACAAATAGCGTGATACAAAAGATAGTAAAATTATGCGGTTACTGTTTAACCGCCTTGACCGTTGCGTTTCTCCTTGAGGTGACCTTTGAGATCATGTATGAGAAACTCGGTAAAACGGCTGAATATAACGGAGTCTATTACTTACCAAGCATTGACACATATATGGAGATATGTTATGGCGTAAAGGACACTTGCGCTCTAATCTATTTTGAACGTGGAACCATGCCTGAACATTCAAGATGCTCAGACATCCTGCAAATCAGCAAGAGTAGGAACGGACCTTCGAAGAATCAGAAAGGCTATTGTGATCTTCAACTGTTTTTCACACAATCCAATGCTTGTTACATCTCGTGCAACGAGCAATGGCGGGAGAAATCATTGTCTTTGATCACCAATGGATTAGACAAAGAGAAGGTATTCAAAAATAAATTATCTTTTGTTCTTAAACACCCTGATTTATATAAAGAACAAAGTTCCCTCCGAGACTCATGTAAGGTAACTATTTTCTTAAGCAATGAACTCCAGACGGCCAATGTCGCTTATAAAGGCAGTCTATATGGGGAAAATCTGTCAACAGTCAAAGAACGAAAGACATCACGGTTCAGGTCCTTTCTGTCGAATACAGTACACGTTATTGATTAAGGTAATGTTTGCATAGCTATCATGATGAAAAAGAGCAGAATAGTCAAATTGGTGTTTTTTGTTATCGCAGTCCTATATTTATTTAATAGTTGGAGCGGAAGAGAAAGCCTATACTATATTCCTTCGGAGAATCTATACATAAGCATTTGCCTATCACCCATTTCCAACAATTATTATCTATTCTTCAGTAAAGATTATATCTCAGATACAACTTTTGCGACCAACTGGATAAAATGCAAGAATTATGGCAGGAATCAGTTTCTTACATTACAGTTTGATCCGGCTGCTCCAGACTATGTCTATAATTGGATGTACAAGAGCTTTCCAGCTCAAGGGTTCACTAGAAAGCCCCGTGGCTCGAATATCATCTATATCCAAGGCAGTGTGGATGCGATAACAAAAGTTCATAGTGAATCATTAAGATTCATGCTGTTCCATTCTGTTGAGAATTGGTCAGGGCCACAGGAATTCCCCGAATATGACATAGGGGATTATCCACTTTATGACAACCACACTTTCGAGTTGCTTATGTACGATGATAGGTCACCAAATGACACTGTTAATATTATCAAAATGACCCCAATATGGAGTAAAAGACTGACTAAAACCGGTTGGATTCGTAAAGCGTCAAGGCGAAGTTTGGAAATACGGAGAAACCACGCAGTCTCCACCGGAGAACAGATATGGGGGAAAAGAAGCCCTCAAAAAAAGACATTTAAAAATGATGACAGAATCTTCCGGCACTCAAAAACAGATGAAAATTGAGGAGAAACGGAAGTTGTATTCTTATTTCCTCAAACATGGGCATCTGCCTCCAGGAAACTCAATTTTTAGATAAACCCTTAAAATTCAACAAATACTATGGATATAGGAATATCAATCTCAGTGGATTTGAAGTCAGACTGCAAGTCTTCATGTATTCAATACGTCTCTGATCTTTTGGAGAACAGCCTGAAAGATAGAAATTATCACGTGATCAATCATTATTGGTTGTTATGCGAGGCGGTAAAAACCATACCAGGTTTTGAGCGTTTCACGGCTATTCGAAGACCGCGATTTGTCGAACATCGTCGCCTGCGCAATCTTGACAACACGTTCACTGATTATTATGGAGTCTATTCCTGTGGATTCAAGATCGACAACGAGGAGTACGACCGTTTCATCGCGTCCTCGGACGAGGAGGCCACAAGGACCATA
>Ga0129311_1002017_pt1 | contig 13102 bp, 3 predicted proteins | sample Go1ome_FD_94435 | JGI IMG/M metagenome (GOLD analysis project Ga0129311, IMG submission 94435) | Western lowland gorrila individual fecal microbial communities from Wisconsin, USA - Go1022B metagenome | ecosystem: Host-associated > Mammals > Digestive system > Large intestine > Fecal | place... | reverse complement strand
TGAACCGACGCCGGAGGAAACGCCTGCGCCGACGGAGGAAGCAACGGTTGAACCGACGCCGGAAGAAACACCTGCGCCGACGGAGGAAGCAACGGTTGAACCGACGCCGGAGGAAACACCTGCGCCGACGGAGGAAGCAACGGTTGAACCGACACCGGGGACGCAGTTTGAAGCGGGATATCGTCTCTGCCGTGTCGGAACGCGAATTTATACCCATAGCAGCCTGCGGGGCGAGCACGTCACGCTGGAGGAAGACGGGCTGGTTTATGCCTATGCGCAGACGGAAGACAGTGAAGGCTATGAAGTCGCTTACGTGGTCGACGGACAAACGGAAACAGGCTTCGTTCGGCAGGACAACTGCGGCGAGAATCTGGAAAACCCCAACAAGCAAGGGACGGTATTCAGCGTCGTCGGTTTTTCCGGCGTGACGCTTCCTTCGCTTGCCCTGAAAAACGCGGAGGATCAGACGGAAAGCCCAAATGAATCCGATGCAGACAAGACGGAGGAAAAGCCGTTTGATGAAGCTGAACAGCAGGAATCACCGGCGAATGAGGCGGTGACGCAGGAGGCGAAAGAAGGAGAGAACGCTGTTTGGGCGGCCAATGTGGTCAGAGTGACAGCGGATCGAACGGAAGCCATAGATGGCGAAATCGTGACGTTTACCATTGAAGCACCCGGCGCAACTCGGTTGCGTGTCCGAGGATGGGAAAACGAAGAATGGGATGTCGCAGACGGCGGATTTACTTTCCAATGGAAGGCATGGGGCAGCGCAAATCCGGAATTTTGGTTTGCGGCGCTTATCGATGGAGAATGGATTGAGTGCAGCCAGCCTGTTCAGATTCAATGCCGCTATTTGGGTGAGCTTGCACAGACTGTGATCACTGCGCCGGATGAAATCGATGTCGAACAAGCGATAGAGGTCAGCTTTATCCCTGTTGAGCATGCAACAGAGTATTATGTTCGTTTGATGCAGGGAGAAAGCTACATACAGACAGAGTATATTGATGATGAAACAACGAACGTGACATTTGATAAAAAATATGAATTCGGAGAATACACTTTAACTGTGACAGCACGGGGCGAAGGTTATCAAGAAAGCGTGACGACAAAGGCACTGAAAATTCTGCCGCTTGTCGGGGATGCGGCTTACCAGACTGAAGCAGCTTATAACGGAGATGGCGTTCGGATTACACGTTATCTGGGAGGAGAAACGGAAGTGGTTGTGCCTGAAACGCTAAACGATCAAAAGGTTTCAGCGATTGATTATGGTGCGTTTACCTCCTCGAAGATTACAAGTGTTCAAATTCCGGAAGGAATTGCTGTAGGCTACAATGCGTTTGGAAAATGTACTTCGCTAAGGGATGTGTATCTGCCGAAAAATTTGAGCGACATTTCGAAGGACAGCTTTCCCCAGAATGCGACGTGGCATGTGTATCAAAATACAGCACTTCATATGAAAGCGCTTGCATGGGGGATTCCGGTTGAGCTGTATGACCAGAGGGAAGATCAATCCGGCATCCGTTTCACGATTGCCCCCGGTGAATATTACGAAGGAGACAGCGTTGACCTTTCGGTGGATGTTCCTGAAGGAACGACACAGCTGCGTCTATATGTCAACGGGGCAAGCTCTACTATATGGCAGGTTGAAAATCAAACCGGCGGATTTGAATGCGGCTTTATGCTGAATCGGGAATGTACGCGGTATGTCATGCAGTTTGATGCGTTGGTCGGAGAAACGTGGACGGAAAAGTGCGATGGTCAGGTGATTGAATCGACCTATTTGGGGCGGTTGGACAAGCCGGAATTGACTGCTCCTTCGGAGGTTACTGCGCTTCAGCCGTTTTCTGTCAGTTGGACCGAGGTAGAAGGCGCGGAAAAATACGCCGTAGCACTTCTCATGGTGGGCGAAGATGGAATTGAAGACACTGTAGTTGAATGGATCACCACGGAGAATACATATACATTTTCCGATTACTACACACAGCAAACGGGAAGTGCGCGTGTTCGCGTTTATGCGATGGGTCGAGGCTATACAAGTTCCATGGATGATGTGGCGGATGTAACGATTCGGGCTGAAAGCGAATGGGCGACGAAATTTTACTATGGAGATAAGGTGGAGCTCACAAAATATCTGGGCGAGGATGAAAATGTAGTTGTGCCGGATGAAATCGATGGGAAGAAGCTGGCGAGCATCGGTCATTCTGCTTTCGCCAAGAACACGTTGATTCGAAGCGTAACGCTGGGAACAAACGTGACAGAAATTTGGTATGGCGCTTTTTCGTGGTGTACTTCGCTGGAAAAAATTGTAATTCCTGCCAGTATTGAAACAATCAATGAAAACGCATTCTTGGGTTCAAACGGCGTAACGATTTACGGCTATACGGGCAGTTATGCAGAAACCTTTGCGAAAAAGAACAATATCCCGTTTGAATCGATAGGATCTGTGGATGCCGGAAACATTGTCATTGAATTGGAAAGCGACGAGGTTTGGCAGCACGGCTATGCACACTTGACCGTTACGGCACCGAATGCTGAAAAAATTCGGTTGTATGTGAATGACCAGCGGTATCAGGGTGATTACACCTTGACGAACGGCATCGTCCGGATTCGAACAGAACGCCTGAATGAATTGGGCGAATATACGATTGCTGTTGCGCAGCGTGTGAATGGTGCATGGCAGGTGCGCACGCCTGAAAAGACAATCACGGTGAAAAAGGTGAGCGTTCCGGAGATTGAGCCGATTGATCCGGTGAAAATGGGTGAAAAGCTCATCGTTCGCTGGAAGCCTGTGGATCAGGCATGCAGCTATGATGTGCTGTGCAATGTGCCCGATGCGGTGTGGGCTGAAGGGTATACGGCAGAACCGGATGAACAGGGATATATTGCCTTTGAAGCGGATGAATCGTGGACGAAGGCGCTTGGCGAGAACGAGGTTAGCATTTTAGCCAATATGAGCGACGGCGGTTATGGCGAATATGCGAAGGCAGTTTATAACGTGACGGGCAATCTGCAAAAGCCGATGTTTACGTTGTCGCAAACCCGATTTGCATGCAATCAGCCAATCAAAATTACCATGTCCGGCGCGGAAAAAGAAGAATTTGGCCATACGGTAGTCTTCGAATTGACAAATGCAATGAATGAAGTGCAGAAATGGGCATTCCTTGCAGATGAAGGGGATTGGGTTACCTTTGATTATGCGTATGCAGGCGTATTTGATCTGACCGGACGATATGCTCAAGGAGATGTTTGGAGCGAAAAGAGTGATCCGATTCGCGTAGAAATTTTGAAAGAGGCGTCGCCGGATGACAGCATTCCGGTTCCGACCTATAGGACGAAAGCAGAATGGGAACAACCGGACGAAAAGCCTCATTTGATTATCGATATCGATAAGAGCGATGCGGATATTGTAAGTGTTGTGTGGGTTGAGGAGAATGGATCAAGACACAGCATGTCGCGCGAACCCGGTCTGGGCTTGGCGATAGAATGTGAACCGCTTAAAACATATCGCCTTTTCATGCAGGCGTGGAAAGATGGAAAATGCTCGCCGTATAGTCCGGAGCAGACAATCACCATTCCGGAACATAAGCTGGATGCGCCGGTGATTGAGCCGGTTGAAGATATTCTGCTGCATCAGGATGAATTGACAGTGCGCTGGAATGCGGTCGAAAACGCAGAAAAATATCGGGTTTCTCTGTATTCAAACGATGATCCGGTATCTCGCTTCACGGGCAGCGGATATTTGATGGAAGCAGGCGAATATGTATTCCAAGGGTTGAGCGATTGGGAAGCTGGCACATATACGGTCGAAGTGAAAGCCTACGGGAAACAGTATTATGGGGACTCAACGGCGACAACCACGGCCCAAATTATATGCTACGGCGATTTGGAAGCGTCGAAGCTGGTTCTGCCTGAAAAGATTGTAGAGCGGTGCTTTGCTGATTTGGAAGTTGGAAAGGTGCAGAACGCCGAAAGATATCGCGTTGTCGTTTATATGGATGGGGATAAAATGCGCTGCAAAACGTATGACTATACGAATGGCGACTCATCCGATCAAGGTGACGCATTTCTTGAACAAATCTATTTTGATGAACCGGCGGGGACGGAACTGGAGTTTTCGGTGGTCAGCATGGCGGACGGCTATGTTTATGGACACAGCGAAAAACAATACCGGACGATTATTCCGAAATATGAATATGAGTTAAAGAACGGAAGTGCGGTTATCACGAAATATAACGGAACGGAAGATTATGTTACAGTTCCGGAGAATGTGGATGGATACACCGTTTCTGCGATTGGAGAAAGCGCCTTTGAAGGTAATATGAACATTCAAAGTGTGCATTTGCCGGACAGTGTAACGAGTATCATGGCGTGCGGATTCAAAAATTGTAAGGAACTGGAAAGCGTTGAGGGCAGAGGCGTAACCGAAATTGGGCGCGAAGCATTCTACGGCTGTGAAAAACTGAAGACGCTCCACTTTGAATCGTTTGGCGGAATGGCGGGTTCAGGCGCTTTTGTCGGTGCAGGCAGCATTCAACCGAACCAAAAAATGGATGTGACGATTCGAGAAGGACTCGGGAACGGTGTGGCTGCGCCAAATGAAAATAACCCGTTCTTTGCTTCGATTACTTATCCGGAAGGCTTTGTAGAGATTCCTGCTCGCACCCATTACCACAACGTCAATCTGGGCTACGTATATCTGCCTTCGACCATGAAGAAAATCGGCTCGCAAGCCTTCGGCGACGATGCGGAATTGAAGCTGGTTCGACTCTATGATCGTGTTGAACAGATTGCAGATGATGCGTTTGAAGATTCGCCGAATACGACGTTCCAGATTTGCGTTCGGGATATGGATACCGTGTCGTATGCGGAGCAGTACGCCATCGACCATGGGATTCCATATACCAAGGAGCTGTATATGCCGGATGCGCCAGCTACGCCGTCGGCGGGTATATCGGGCGAAGGCGTGCAGCAGACGACGCCGAACGAATACACCATACCGGTGAATCGCGAAGTTTGGATCAATGTGACGGGTGAATCGGCGGATACGGCGCAGGTTTATCTCGACGACACCGTGATCCTGGAAACCGAGTTCACGACGGGAGAAGCAACGATTCAGCATACGTTCACAGAGGTTGGCAACTATCAGCTGTATGCCGTTTCTGCGAACGGAAGCACGGAAAGCCAGAAATCGCCGATCAAAACGCTGCATGTGGTGGGCACGACGATTCAGGCGAGCAAAGAAAAAGTTTGGACCTGTGAGCCTGTGGAATTGAAGATCATGTCTTCGGTTCAAACGGGAACGGCCACGTTGTATGCTGATGGAGAACGATTCGCGGAAGCGGAGTTGACGGACGGCCGGGCGAGCGTTACGTATGGATTCCGTAAGGCCGGAACACGCCAGATTACGGCGGAGGTCAGTGGAATGCGATCCATTGCCGCGAACATTGAGGTGGCAGCGCTGGCTAAACTGGACGCACCCAAGCCGGAAGCACAGTCCATTCAGCCGCTTGAAAATGGCATCACAGTAAATTGGAATGCCGTGGAGCATGCGGATGGTTACGTTCTGCGCGTGCTGGATACAGCCGGAAAGGTCGTTGCGGAGGAAGATATCTCGTCTACGGGTGCGGACACCTATTCGTATACGATGGAGACAAGCAGACTCCAGGGCGCCGGAAGCTATGATGTGTATTTGATGGACTATGGCTATCAATATGACCAGAATCAGTCGGATTCCGTAAGCGTTTTGCTGATTGAATCAGGCAAATTGGCCTTTACGATGGATAAGACGACTGTGCAGACAGGTGAAAACGTGCGCTTTACGGTCGTTGCGCCGGGGGCTGCAAAGATTGAGATGCTTGTCGATGGCGCGGCCAATGGAGAATATGAGCTCACGAACGACGTTGCTTTGTTTGAAAAGGCGTTCAGCCAATCCGGTGACCGAGAGATCGCTTTCCGCGCACTGGGTAGCGAAGACTGGGGCGAGCCGTGTGAGGCGCAGCTTCTGCATGTCACCAGCATGGGCAAGCTGGATGCGCCTGTGATTTCGGTGAAATCCGTTCATCTGCTGGGAATGGATGTGACGCTGTCCTGGCAGAACGTGGCGCATGCGGATGGTTACAGTGTGTATGTTTATGATGCAAACGGAAACCTGACCTATCAGAGCAAGATTACGGAGACCGGTTTGACGGTACCGAACGATGCGTTCCAGGCACTCGGAACGTACAGTCTGGTCGTGATTGCGTATGGCAGGGGATACGATCAGGCGCAAGGCAACGCACAGACTGAGGTGCGGGAGCGTCTCGCAGGACCGGAAATCGTTGCGCCGAGTGCGGGCGAAACGTTGAGCAGCAAGGATGTGATGGTGACATGGAAGGCCGTCGAGGATGCGGCAGGCTATGTGATTACGCTTGCCCGCCGCACGGTCAATGCTGCCGGAGAGGTGGTTTATGAAAAGGTGTGGGCAGCGCCGAACGAGGTCATCGAGGTCGGCGCTGCGTTGAGCTACACGCTGACCGGATTGAAATTTGGTCAGCAATACCGCGTGGCTGTCGGCGCATTGGCGCAAAAGGGCGAAACAGATGCGACGAAGATCGGTTGGTCGCAGTGCGAATTTATGGTTTCGTTGAAGCCGAAAAAGCCGGAGGTCACTTATAAACCGACGGAAATCTGGCCGGGCACAAACGTGACGTTCACGATCACCGGGGACGCCAATACCCAGATGATGGATGTCTATGTGATTCAAAACGGCGAAGAAAAGCTGATCGAAACGATTCGGAATTACGACACCAACTTCCCGCCCAAAGAGGAGCATATATTCACATATGCTTATACGCCGGAACAGGAGGGAACGATCACCTTCCGCTTTGTTCCGCTAAATGAGGACTTGGAATTTGGCGAGTCGTGCTATGTGGATGTCCCGGTGCGCAAGGAGGGCGAGCTTCCGCCTGTGAAGCTGCTCAATCCGACGCAGGATGATATTCTGCTGGAGACGACGACGGTTGAATGGGAAAAGCAGGAGCTCGGAGGTAGGATGTTCGGCGGCTATTATTTGACGCTTGAGCAGCAGACGCAGGACGGCTGGAAAGCCGTATATAACCAGGCGGTATCCGATACGGAACACACCTGCGATTTGCCCAAGATGGAGGCCGGAGCGCGCTATAAGCTGCACATTTATACGCTGAAAAAGGGGCAGACGGTTCCGGATGCGGACACGGCAGAGACGACGGCCGAATTTGGTTATCGCACCGTGCCGGACTTTGCAATTACGGGCATCGATTCTACGGAAATCATTCGGCATGATGTGACGGTCAACTGGAAAGTGCCCCAATGGAAGCGGAATGCAGCTCAAAAGCCGGATTCTTACGTGGTCTGGTGGTGGGGCGGCGGCCTGAAGCACAACGGGCTGGATGGTTATCCGATGCAGGTGGACGGCGATCAAACCAGCTGCACGCTTCCGGCTGAAATGGTGAAGAACGGCGGCAGTTACACGGCAGAGGTTTATGCAATCCTCGGCGAGAGCCAGACGCTTGGCCATGGAGCGAATGCGTTCACCATCCAAACGCCGGAGGTGCAGATCGACATGGCGGTCGCGAAAGACAACAATATCCTCAGCGGCGAGATTTCGCTGTCCGGCCATGTGTCTGGCGGCGCTGAAACCGTGGTGGTCACGCTGCTTGAAAACGATCAGCCGATTGCGTTTACCAGCGGTGCGTACAGCGGAAAGGCGTTGGTGCTGGCTTGCAGCAATCATCAATATGCGGCAACCCTTACCGTGGCCAATCCGGACGAAAACAAGACCTACAACATCCGCGTAGACGGCTTTATCTTCCCGGAGGAGGCGGCCAAGCAGCAAAACGTTGTCTGTACAGCAACACGCCGTGTGGAAGCGGGCACAGGCCGAATCACCTCGTTGAGATTGAGCGACGCATCGGTGATAGGACAGTGGCGTTATCACAGCATTGGAACGACGAAGTATGAAGTCTATACGGATGGGCGGATTCGTCAAATCCTCGTTTCGCTGGATGGCGAGCAAACGACCTTTGAACCGACGGTCAAGAAAATCGAAAACGGCCAATACGTCTATGAGATTGAATTGAATTTGGCCGAGGGCGTCCACAATTTGAGCTTTACAACCAATCGGGACAGCACAAAGGCGGAAACCCATGTCGCAAGCATTCGATTCCTCAACGCGGCACAAACGGCTTATGCAGGCATGAGCGGCGCAAACCTGAAAACATGGCCCGCGGCCAGCTGGTCTGTGGCTCGGAAGCTCGGCATGAATACGCAGGTCTTGCAGCGCGGCACTTGTGGCGATTACGCCTATGTGAAGGTTGGCAATGTCAACTATTACGTGCTGAAAAGCGAATTGATGCAGTCGGCCTATCAGGAGGAGACGGAATATCATATCGTCGATCCGAAGCAGGGCGAAACGAAGTTCATCAGCGATGAACAGAGCCTTATGGTTTCGTGGACGCCGTGCGCAAATGCGGTTTACTTCAATGTGACGTTGATTGATGCGGAAACGAATGAAATGTTGGTGAAAAAGACGGTGAAAGCGGCGCATTCCGGAGAAAAGCTGATGGCAGGATTGGGAATGGCTATGCCGATTTCGAATGAATCGACCACTTTTACAAAGGCTGAATTTGGTGAGAACTTTGACTGGCTTCAGGTTCGGTCGATGACCGTCACTGTCGAGCCGTATGGCGCAGAAAACTGAATCAATCCCATCTTCCCCTGCGGATGCGGGGGAAGATGGGGTATCTTCTTGAAATGAACCAGGGAGGAATACCATGAAACGAATCATTGCGGGTCTTTTGTCACTGGTGCTGCTATTGACCAGCTTCACGGGTGTTGCTGTCGCAGAGGTGAAGCTGCCCTATGAATATGCCCCGGTAACGTTCTTTCTCAATGGACAGGATTTGGAGGATCAATTTAGACAGTGGGCGTATGAGACGGTGACGATGTATCAAAATGAGTATATTCGACGGACGCCATATCGATACTATGATGAGTATGAGCACTTTTCAGACTATAAAAGAATGTTTGATTATGTGTTGGGTATTCGGAAAAGCAATGTAACAGGGAATACGACAGGTGAGATTAAGTATGCAGAACCTAATCTAACAGAAGAACAAGATAAAGAATTGATTATAGGGGCGATAATAGGTTCTCTAAAAGAGCGAAAAGAGAAAGACCCCAATTATATAGAAAAGTATTATGCGCTATCTGCAAAACAACGGAGGCATTATACACTTCAACCTAACGGGGAGTGGAAGGAGGATACTGTTTTAAAAGAAACGGGAAAGCAAAGCGGAAAAGAAGTGTGGGAACAACTCGCCAATACTGCTACCGATACTCTTAATGTGGCGGTAAATACAGTTAGCGAGCTTGTAAAACTTGATCTGCCTCCCGTGGGCACGGATTACGATTTCGTTAAAATTTTGACAGATTATGTGACGGATGAGATAAAAGAAATTACTAAGTTATGTATCGAAAGTGGAAAAACAGCATGCGAAAATGAAATAAAAAAGTATATGGCAGAAGAAATCGCGGCAGTATCTTTAAAAGCTAAAGCGGCGGATATGGCGTGTATTAAAGAAATATACTTAAATCATGAGGGCGAAAACGAAAAAGTAACAAAAGCAGCAAAGGCAATTTACGATTATTATAATGATGAGAAAAGCGATAAAGATATTTTGAATCAAATTGATGTGACGGACGCTGATGTGCAAGACGTTTTAAATCGGTTTGAAATACAACTTGAAAGAACAATCGATACAGAAGATATTGTTGTAAAATTTATAGCAGACACTGTGAAGAAAGCGTTTGGAGAATTATTAGATTATGTTGATAATGCGATAGAAATAGCTAAAGAAAACAAAATTGAAATTAAAGAAAAAAAGCCTTTTGTGTTTCCTTATAAATATCCAGATAAGGACGAATATAGTAAATTTGAAAAAATTTATGGATCAGTGAAGGAGTTTTTAAAAAATGCTTCAGATGTTCTGATTGATGATGCTTATACGAACTGGCAAAAATATAAAGATATTGATTTTGCAAGTAGAATAGGGGCAAATGTAGAATTAGTCAATAATGCAGAAAATGAATTTCCTGTTATATTAAAGATACTAGAGGAAATTGATTTTACGGAATATATATTGTCATTTGGGGATGAACTTAATATAAGTAAAATAAAAAAAAGAAATCCCAAAACAACAGGTGAACTGATTGATAAAATTATATGCATCATAATGTATTATGCGATTGATACATATGGAAAAGATGCGTTTCAGAAAGTGATAGCAGCCTATATAAATTCGAATGAAAAAGAGAAAGAGCTGGAAAAGATAAACAAAGAAATAGGTGGAGCTATTTGTAAGAGCATAGGAAAAATAATAGGGGATGTTTCGACCACAATTATTCAATATAATGATGGACAAATATTGAAAATGCTTTTTGAAGAAGGGGTTATGCATCAAGGTGAGCTTTGGATTTCAATGCAAACAGAAGGAATAATGGAAAAAATAATTGGACAAATTCCCGCGGTTGGGGCGATTGTAGTAGCATCAAAGGTGTCTGACCGAGCGGTTACCGTAGGGGAAGATATTACAAAATTGGCTATCGCTATCCATAGCTGGGTGAGCGGTGAAGATGAAATGAGCTATTTAGCGCAGAAAGTCGTGTATGCCAGCAGTATAAGCGAGCCACGCCATCAAAAAGTTAATGAAAGTTACCCACCAGATTTTTTGAAAAAAGCATCGATTCAAGAAATTTGGGAAGTTGTCTCAAATATGAGAATGGGAACAAATTATGATCTCCAAGCAGCAGAAGCATATAATACAGTTTCGTTACACATCTACGAAAGCAAAAGCGGCACAAATTTTGCTAAGTTTTTAAGAGGCGAGTTACATATGTTTAATATGTTTGCTTCAATCAGCAATCAAAAGGATTGGAAAGATAAACTTGCAGCTGTATTTGGAGTGGAAAGAGTCACGGATGAAATTTATCAGAATGTTACTGGATGGTATGGCGTTTTAAATGCATATGAAGCAAAAGAGTTTGTGGATGAAATTTATAACATGCAGAGAAAAATTAATGAGGGCTGGAATGACGAATGGTTGAAATTGCCAGGAATAGATGAAACAACAATAATTTCAGGACAGTAACAAGGAGAGCAATAAATGAAACGACTGTTAATCATGATGATAAGTTTAGTGCTTTTTGTTTCTTCGGCTGTTGCCGAAATGTCGATAGAGGACGAGAGGCTAAATCAGGTTTTCGATGCGGTTCAAATTATGCAGGACTGGCAAAATCGACTTAACCAAGAAGTGCAAACAATTACAGATGAAAAGAGTGTATATTTTCTGGAACAATTTCAAGAGATTATGAATGTGTCGAATGCTCTGATTACAATTTCAGCAGAGGATGCTCAGGCGGAAGCGGACTTATCCGCTTATCCCTCCTACTCATGGTCCCAATCCGAAACCGACGAAGGCACCATCACAACCCTGCAAGCCGCGCCTTCTCAAGGTGTGACCGGCACCATATATGTCTGCAAGGCGGAATACACGGAAAACGATTATCGTGTAAAGATGGAAACTTATGACGAGGAAGGAAACCTTCTCCATAAACAGCGCCTTGAAATGGCTGCTAAGGATGATGAAATGGTGGTCATGCTGCTGGATTATAATACTGAATTGGATATACTTAGCAAATTCGCGACGTGGATTCAAGCGGATGATGCGCAGACCGTATATCTGCTGGTCTTTGGCGATCAGGAGGAAATTCGATTGAATCCGCGCGCGTGGAGCAACGATCATCAAACATTCGAAACATGGGATGATACGCTGCTGATGCCGACAGCGCTGTGAGGAATCCCCTTGGATTTACTCTAAAAAATTTGATGTAATATTATGGCTTAACAAAGAGTCTGCTTTGCGTATCCTCATTCCTCAGAGTATCAGGAAGATAGTGAATTCTTGATATTCTGGGGATTTATTTATGTGATAAAAATATTCCTTGACAAAATTCTTTTCATTCGCATATTATCTTTTCTGCGGTAAATCTGGATTGCGACCAAAAATTCCGCGACTTTTTAGGGAGCGGACGTGCGCTGGGTAGATTGAGCGATACACTATGCGTGGAAAATGGGCTGTCGATTATTGAAAAGCCGCAGCACACAACGCTGACTTATGATAAGTGGTTAGGTCATAGAGTCAAGCAGCCGCAGCGGGAAGAAATGCGGGCAATCATTGACGAAATCATGCGGCAAAAGCCGGAGAGCTTCGATGCGCTTCTTTCTGCATTGAGAGAAAAAGGCTGGGAGATTAAGCATGGAAAACGTATGAGCGTTCGTGCGCCGGGACAGGTTCGTTTTAAGCGGCTTGATTCGCTGGGCGAGGAATATTCGGAAGAGATGCTGCGTGCGGCGCTGGATGAAAAGAGAGAATGGCAGCCGAAGGAACGGCGAAAAGGACAAAAGCCTAAGATTGAGCACACAAGCGTAAGTCTGCTGATTGATGTGCAGGCAAAACTGCAACAGGGCAAAGGCGGCGGTTATGCACGGTGGGCGAAGGTGTTTAATGCCAAGCAGATGGCGCAGACGCTGACTTATCTTTCAGAGCATCATATTCAAAACCTTTCAGAATTGGCAGAAAAGACAGAAGCGGCAACTTTACGACACGGGAAACTGCTCAAGAGGATGAAGAACGAAGAAACACAAATAAGGGAAGTTGCAGAACTGAAAAAGCACGTTCTCGATTATCTGAGAACGCGCGAAACGTATGCGGCATATAAAAAGTCCGGCTATGCCAGGAAATTTCTCATTGAGCATGAACAGGAAATTTTGATTCATCGAGCGGCTAAACAGGCTTTTGATGAACGGAAACTGACGAAGCTCCCGACTGTTCAAATGCTGCAAACGGAATATGAAGCCTTGACGATGCAGCGAAAAAAGGATTATGCCGAGTATAGAGACGCAAAGAACGAAATGCGCGAACTGCTGACCGTTCGGGCGAACGTGGAGCGAATTCTGAACGAGCCAATGGAACAAAGAGATGAGGCCACGCAGAAAAAGCAGGAGCGATAACGGCATTTTACGCAG
>Ga0129311_1002016_pt1 | contig 13104 bp, 9 predicted proteins | sample Go1ome_FD_94435 | JGI IMG/M metagenome (GOLD analysis project Ga0129311, IMG submission 94435) | Western lowland gorrila individual fecal microbial communities from Wisconsin, USA - Go1022B metagenome | ecosystem: Host-associated > Mammals > Digestive system > Large intestine > Fecal | place... | reverse complement strand
AGCATCTCCGGGTTGATCTGAACTCTGTTCGCCTTATCAAGCACTGAGTATTCCTCATGTGAGTCCTCGGATGAGAATCCGTCAGTAGACAACTCGCTCATCCTCTCCTTATATGATTCTTTCATGATCTTCTCTGTGCTTATCTTACCATCTGCTATCATAACCACACGACCAACCTTGTTGGCAAGGCTTATATCATGTGTAACAATTATGATAGTTATACCCAGCTCTTTGTTGAGCTGCCTGAACAGATCCTGGATCATATTGGATGTCTTTGTATCCACAGCACCCGTCGGCTCGTCTGCAAGCAATATCTTAGGTTTATTTGCCAGCGCTATAGCTATGGCCACTCTCTGCTGCTCGCCACCTGACATCTGTGATGGATAGGAGTCAAGCTTATCCTCAAGTCCAACCATGCACAGAAGCTTCTTGGCTCTCTCATACTTATTCTCTTTATTCTCACTGTCAAAATACATCGGAACCTGTACATTCTCTACTGCGGTCATATAAGGCAGCAGATTTCTGGAATTCTTCTGCCATACAAAACCAACTGTGTGTTTTCTGTATTCCACGAGTTCCTTGTCTGTCATAGCAAACAGGTCTTTTCCATCAACATACAGCTTGCCTGCTGTAGGACGTTCAAGTCCTCCTATCATATTGAGCAGTGTTGACTTTCCTGATCCTGATTTACCTATAACTGCCATAAGCTCTCCATATTTGATGTTGAGCTCCAGTCCCTGAAGTGCCATAACCTCCACATCATCAGTTTTATATATCTTAACAAGGCTGTCACACTCTATGATATTTTCATTGTTCCCGGAATCCTGATCAGTCTCTTTTGCATCCGATGAGTTCTCCTCATTGGCATCAACATTTTCCTCTGCCTCGTCCTGATTGATATCCATGCCATACACAAATTCCTCGGTCTTCTGTGTATCCACATCCGGTGCTATAGTCTCTTCGATCTCTACAGCATCCTTATTTTTCTTCTTAAATAAATGCTTATCGCTCAACTATCTCACCATCCTCTATCTCATACACTACATCTCCAAGTTCCATAAGCTTAGGGTCATGGGTTGTCATGACGATCGTTATTCCCTCTTTGTATACCAGTTCCTGGAACAGCTTCATGACCGCCAGACCTGACGCCGTATCAAGAGCTCCTGTAGGCTCATCGGCAAATATGACCTTAGGCTTGTGCGCCACAGCTCTCGCTATCGCAACTCTCTGTTGTTCACCTCCGGACATCTGATTTGGATAATGAGTCATTCTCGATGAAAGTCCTACCAGATCAAGTACTTCCCTGATTCTGGCATCTCTGTTCCCTTTATACTCCGCAAGTCTCAGTCCAAAATCAACATTCTCATAAGCATTCATGATCGGAATGAGTGCTACTGACTGAAAAACAAACCCTATGTTGTATCTTCTCAGGAGTTCTTTCTCTTTCTCATTCATGTCGCCATAGACATGTCCGCCAACTATCACTTCTCCCTCAGTTGGCTCATCAAGAGCGCTGAGTATATTGAGCAGTGTCGTCTTTCCAGATCCGGATCTTCCCTTAAGGATTGTAAGCTTGCCCGCAGGGACCTTAATATCTATTCCCTTGAGCGCATAGAAATCTTCTCCGCTTCCAAGCCTGAAACATCTCTTTATGCCCTGAGCCTCTATCATGACAGAAGCCTGTTCTGCTTCGTTATCCGCACCTGCATCTCCGGCAGGATCAAATATATATTCTGTGTCATTCACATTATCATTCATAGATTAATCCTCCCCAAGTTTAAGTGCCTGTGTTATGTTCATCTTCTTAAGTATAGTTCTTATAACTACGAAACATACAACAAACATAAATACTACCACTACCGTAAGCTTGACCGTGTCGTATGGATTTACCGCTATCGCTATAGCTATATTGTGTGACTCTGGAAGATATACAATTGACACAAGCTTTACGAACAGGGCTGTAGCTGCCACTCCAACTCCATATCCTGCCAGACTGGCGAGAACTGAGCTGAATATCTGCTCGTTGATAAGCATCTTGTTGATCTCCCTCATACTCATACCCATAGCTCTGTAAATACCAAACAGCAATTCTCTCTGTTTGATGGATGTTATCCAGTATATAAGGAATCCTACTGTACACAGTATGATCGCTATTATAAATGAGAGTGAAAACAAACCATTTGTTATAAGCACAAGCGGTGATTCCTGCATCTCCTGTATGTCATTTTCACAGCTGTCATACTGAACTATATTAATATCGCTTTCACGCAGTGTCTGAAGTACATCCTTGTAGGATATTCCCTTGGAAAGTTTCATCCACACCTGATATGGAGTCTGGCTGAAAGCTCCTACTACATATGCATAATTGGCAACCACCAGATATCTCTCGATCTCCTCCATCTCACCATCAGCATTCTTCTGATACACATACTGCTGGAATCCCGGAAAAGCATCTACTATAGCGCATACAGTTCCACTAGGTGTTGCGATAAGTTCCTTCTCCTTCAACGGACTGTATCTGCCGTAATTTATAGTATCTCCCACCTTGATATTATACTTTGATGCGAGATTTGATGATATGATCACACCATTGGATACCTGTGCAAGGTCGTTCAGGTAATTATACCAGTGTTCCTTATTGAGACCGCTCTGAAGCTCCGCTGTCTCACCGAACTCCTTAGTATTGATACCCATGAGGACACTGTTGCCCAGCTCCTCTCCTCCTGCCTTCACTACTGCGTTGTCATCATATATTACTCTTGTGACCTTGTCGCACAGCGAGCCTTCCAGCTTGGTGTATCTCTCAAAATCACCCTCATTATAATACCAGTGAGCTTTCTTATCTTTGTCAATATATGTTCCCCTGGTCCACTGCTCCTGAACGACCAGATCAGTTCCTACATTGTAGTCTATTCTCTTGGTCTTATTATCATTGATAGTTCTTGCCATATTGGAATTGAACATACCCATGGCAATTGTCATGACCAGAAATACAGATATAAATCCCTGCTTCTTTACAGTTCTTGTAATCTGAAGAAATGAAGCATATACCGCCGGTGACCATTTCTTTCTTCCTATCCTGTATATAAGCCTTATCAGATATTTGATAAGTCTGAGTACCAGTAATCCAACTGCAAATATAAACAGTGATGAATTGAGGAATATAACAGGATCAGGTCTCGATCCCGCCAGTATATCCAATGCTATCGCTGATTTCTGCTTGTTGTAGTTATATAACAGATACACTGACAACGTCACAAGGATAACATCCACAAAGAATTTCTCCCAGAACGGCTTATAGTTTACCCTTCCTGTTTTGCTCTTCTGTTCCACTATTGAATTCTTGGCATATTTGAACACAGGAAGTGTCACAAAAAGTATTGCAATAAGTGCTGCAACAATGCTGTATACCAGCATCCATGGATCTATTCCGTAGAAATGAGTATCATTTACGCTGAATTTCAGGAATGATCTTGTGCTCGCAGCCATCTTACAAAGCAGATATCCAATAGGCATTCCGATAATAATAGCTATGACTGACAATATGGCCGACTGTCCAAAGTATATTCCAAGGATCTGTCTTGTACTTGTACCTCGGCTCTTGAGCATGGCGATCTCTCCATCCTCCATCTCCAGGATCTGACTTGATACCATATATATAAACGCCAGCAACAGTACCAGTATCGGCAATTCAAGTACCCATATTATTATTCCGATGGTCTTGGCATCACCTCTGTAGTCTATCAGAACACTCGTGAAGTTCTGTGTAAAACTCTTGTCTGACTTTTCAAATGATTTCACGTAATACAATATATCTGATGCATTTGAATGAGTGATCTGTGAATAATCAAGCATGTCATTCGCTGTATAATATATCGTCAGAAATCCATATTTGCTGATCATGTCATCCAGATCTGCCTGCTTTACATATACCTGTTTCTCCATACCAGCCAGTTGATCGTACCAGTAATTATCCGAGTAATCCTTCTCCTCGAACACTCCCACTATACGGTACTTCATCGGGTTACCCTGAGAATCAACCGCATCGCTGAGGCTTGAATCTATGGTGAAAGTCTCACCCACAACAAGATTGTATGTATCCAGATATCTCTGTGATATTATACAAGGATATACACCATCCTCAGTCTTGGCTTCATCCAGACCAATTCCATGAGTTATGTTGATATGATCCTCAAGTCCCGGCATATATACCATATTGAAGAATGTTCTGTGTCCAAGATTGCTCTGTGTATATCCACCCTGAACGCTCACACTTATCTGGTTCTCTATAGTGTCCAGCTCCAGGTAATACTTCCACATATCCTCATATTTGGATATCCTGTCCAGAACTGCTCCTGTATCCGCATAATCTTCCACTGCGCAGGAACCCGCTCTGCCAATTGTACATGGGTACTTGTTCTGTTCCACCATGGCCGCATCAAATTTCGATGACATGAGCATATCCAATGCACCATTTTTGAACATTGGATTACAGGATGCCACTGCAACAAGCAAAACAATACCGAGAAGAAGACAAGCATTTAACCATTTTTTGTTTAATAATTTGTGTGATAAGAATTTAAACATGCTTTCTCCCTTCCTTTATTCTTCTACAGCTGCATCTGCAGAATCTGATCCAGCTGCATTATCCGCATTATCTGCACTGTCTGAAGAACCGTCATCAGCCCCGCTATCCTCACCATCGTCAGTGCTGTCAGAAGTTTTTGTGGAAGAAGATACGCTTTCCTTAGCTATCACATCTCCCTCTGAAAGCCCCGAAAGGATTATTGTCTGATGATTCTGAGACTCTTCCCCCAATGTCACATACTGCTTAACTATCTGTCCATCAAGTATCAGCCACACATAATCATATGTATTTGAATTGTTTTTGCCCGCCTCATGATAGATCATATTTGTCGGTATCATTACCACATTGTCAAATGTCACTGTAGGATAACTTGCCTGGTAAGACTTAGGGCTCTTATACAGCTTCTCATCGTCGAGCTTGATATAATACTTAAGTTCATCTGAGCCGGCACACTTTGTCACATGTACTTTTCCATCAGAGTCAGTTGAAATATATGCCTTTCCCGAATCTCCTGTTGAACCAATACATATACCGCTGTATTTCTGACTCTTACTGCTCTTATTTACAAATGTAACTGTCTGATTGACACCCATCTTACCTTCACTGACTGAAAGTGCTATGATCTGCTTTTCGCTGTTGCCAATAGAGAGAACTGTCTGACCTTCCTTCACCGCTGCGTCTGTTCCTGCATCCACCGAAAGCACTTTGCCCGACTGTTCTGCATATACGCTGATCTTGCCGCTTCCGTCATTGTTCTTGTTAAGCTTTTCCTTGCTTGCAGTCAGGCTTTTGATTGTCGCATCATGAGAATGCGTCAGGAGCTGTTTGTTGTATGACACTACATTTCTCTGGCATTCCAGCTGTTCAGCCATATATAATGTATTGTTGGCGTCTGTAGGCGTTGCCACCTTGCCTTTTCTGTAGTGCTCGATCTCCTTTGTCAGATCATTGATCTGGTCATCGTATTCCTTCATGCCTGAGTTATAATTCTGGTTCTCATCCTGTATCTGATTGTCAATATCCTTAACAGCAGCCGTACCGCCACCACTGTCTATTACAAAGAGTACATCCCCTTTCTTGACCTTCTGGCCCTTCTTTACATTGAACTCAGTGAATCTGCCCTCACAAGGTGCTGTATAACTCACACTGCTTAGATCTTCAACGCTGAATTCTTTGCTTGTTGATGTCTTACTATATGAATTGAGTGCTACCTTATACTCAGTATAATCACTCGGCATAACTGCATCTGATGCATAATATACCAATTCTCCCTCTTTGAGTCCTGATACTATCTCAGTGTAATTAGAATCACTAAGACCTGTTTTGACCTCACGTTTCTCCTTGGCACTTGTATCAGTCTTGACATATACAAATGTCTGTCCATTCTCCTCATACAGTGAATCATTGCCAACTGTGAGAACATTCTTGGCATCTGATGTGCTGAAGTACAGAGACAGATTGTTACCCACCTTGAGAATGCTTTCCGGATTCTTCACTCCCTTAAGCTTGAATCTCATATACGGAAGACTTGACATACTCTGTGCTACTGCAATCTCCTGATTTGTATAACCGTACACCTCTATATCATATCTTTTGCCATCTATAACTGTGTACATGTTGTTGTACATACTGTAGCCATTCTTCTTATAAGTCTCACTGGTTATCTCAATATATGGATCGCTGTAATCGGATACAACAGCCACATTCTCGCTGCCTGCTACACTGTTGTCTTCACCGCCCAGCTTCTTGATGTATGTGACATATCCTGCATGATCAGCCTTAAGAGTACCACTTTCCTTCTTTTTATCCTTGTCAGCAGACTCTTCCTTCTGCTTCTTCTGCTGATATTCATATAACAGACTCTCATATCTGTTGTTCTCAGCGTTAACGGCCTTCTCAACCTGATGCGCTGCCGCACCCTTGGTATCGCCTATCTCTTCACAGGCTTTTATCTTCCAGTCAAGCTCAGTCTGATTCTGCTCGTATATCTTTTGTTTGATATCCTGTGTAAATGAATCCGATGTCTCTCCTGAATCTCCACCATCATCAGCAGTGGATGTATCTGTATCATCTTCTGAATCTGTCTTATCAGCCGCCTCTGCAATCACTGTACCACTCTTGACCTCATCCCCTACATTGACATATATCTTTGACAATGTGGTGGCTGATTCATAGTAGTAACAATAATCTGTAGGTACTACAGTTCCGGATTTTATTACCTTTACACCTATATCACCCAAGGTGACCGGCCTGTATGCCTCATTTGTGCTCACTGGCTCCAGAAGCTCCGGAACCTTCTCTGCCTTGTCCTTTCCACATCCTGTCATGCCTGCCACAAGTGATATTGACATACACACTGCAAGCACCTGTTTTGCCAGAACCTTTGTATCCCTGTATGTCCTGTTCATATCTTTATGTCGCATCAATTTATCACCACCTGCTCTCCTGCTTTAAGTCCTGTCTTTATGATAGTGTAATCATCAACTGTGTCTCCCACAGTAACCTCAACTGCATCCCGGTATCCATTTTCATCCAGAACGTACACGTACTTCTTGGAATCAGTTCCTTCCAATACAGCTTTTTTGTTGACATATATTACATTCTTTACAACCGGCTTCTCTATCACCATCTTCAATGTGTCTGCCTCTGTCACTCCGGCCATATCGCTGACCGGTGAAAATGTCACTCTCTGCATATCCTGTCCAGTTGCATCGCTCTTGTACTTCTCACATTTCACGAGTTTCAATGAGAATGTCGCCTCCTGAAAATCTGCATCGTATGTCTCGCCTTCGACAAAATTATACATATCTTCCGTTTCAGCCACATAATTTGACGAACCCGAAGCCACAGTTATCAATGTATCTCCCGCTGTTACATATTCGTACTGGAGATCTGAATTGACATATGTCACCGTTCCATCCTTTTCTGCAATAAGCTGATACTCTTTCATTCTTTCATTCTGTTCTTTTATGTATGTATCAGCCAGATCCATATCTTCCTTTGCAGATGCTATGTCTCCTGAATAATCCTGGCTGCTGTCTATGCCCATAAGTCTTGTGTAATGATCTATGGCAAGCTGATCCTTTTCCTTCTGATCAGTGTACTGATCTATCGTCTTCTGTATCTCCTCAGCCTTAAACTGAATCATCACATCTCCCTTGGATACTTTATCACCTTCCTTAACCTTGACTTCCTGCACCTGATAATCCGACTGTTGTATCGAATACTCTTTGCTGCTATATCCGTCAGGCTTCAGATCCAGCGTGAGAGAGGATTGTATATCACCACTCTGAACCAGTTCTGTGTTATATTCCATCTTGCTGTATGGCTCGATATTGATCCTGGCATCACCAACCTGATCACCATTTTTTCCACCACACGCAACGAGCACCGCTGACATCGATCCTGCCAATATGACAGCCGTAACTCTCTTTATAAATGTAGATTGCGTCACTATCAGTTCCTCCTATATATGCTGATCTGCATCATCTCAATTTTATCAATTGAATTTTACCCCCTGACAATCCATATATCAAGAAAATCTCAATGAGTTAATATTAGTTAAAAAAAAGAAGCCTAACTCTAGGCTTCCTCTAAAAATAAAATAATGCGGGAGATGGGACTTGAACCCACACGCCGTTTCCAGCACTAGATCCTTAGTCTAGCCTGTCTGCCAATTCCAGCACTCCCGCATATCTTTATGAATGTTAATGTCTTGCATCTCAGCTCTGTGTCTGTGATGTGTTCGTCATCAACGAATAAGATAATAACATTAGTACTCTATAAAGTCAACACCTTTTTTCAAATTTTTTTAATTTTTTTGAAAATCAGACTTTTGTGTGAAAAATGAGCAACTAACAAGAAAAATATCGGCAGTTCTATCGAGTCCGCCCGATAAAGAACTGCCAATATTTTTATCATATCTTTATCATATTTGTAAGTTTTCTGTCCACATCCTTCATGAGATGTTCCTTAAAGGCTGTATAATACTCATGCGTGAACTGAGTATACAAAAACTTATTCCACAGATTACTACAGTATGTACTATCAAAATCATAATACGAATCTGTATATACCAATCCATTGCTAAACCTCGTAACATCCAGATATGGTTCTTTACCAGCGTAATTCAATCTCATAACAAGATTCTTCTGTTCACTACAGCATGCAAAAGTCTCCAGAAACATCTTCATCTGATCTTTCGTCACTCTTTCTACAAACATATGTGCCTCCTGCTCCCAGTCTTACTTTCATCGGTTAGCCCCCAACCAATACCGACCGTAAATAATATTAATTTAACCTTTTTTAGTATAGCATATATAAAAAACAGGGTCAAATGCATCATATGTGCATTTGACCCTGCTTCCGGTATATTTACATCATTATAAAATATTATGATAACTGTGCCTTTGCAACTTCAACAAGCTTTGCAAATCCCTCAGCATCGCTGATAGCCATCTCTGAAAGCATCTTTCTGTTGATGTCAACACCTGCCAGCTTAAGACCGTGCATAAGCTTGCTGTATGAGATATCGTTCATTCTTGCTGCTGCGTTGATACGAGCGATCCAGAGCTGTCTGAACTGTCTCTTTCTCTGCTTTCTACCAGCGTATGAAGATGTAAGTGCTCTCATAACTGACTGCTTTGCTACTCTATACTGCTTGCTTCTTGCTCCTCTGTAGCCCTTTGCAAGCTTTAATACCTTATTGTGCTTCTGCTTTGCGTTCATTCCGCCTTTAACTCTTGCCATTGGTTTTCTTCCTCCTGATCTATTAGATATAAGGTAATATCTTCTTCATTACCTTCTCATTTGTTGCGTCTGTCATTGTTGCCTTTCTAAGATTTCTCTTTCTCTTAGTTGTCTTCTTTGTTAAGATATGACTCTTATAAGCTTTAGATCTCTTTAAACCGCCGTTAGCTGTTTTCTTGAAACGCTTAGCTGCTGCTCTTTTTGTCTTTAATTTAGCCATTTTACTTACTTCCTCCTTGAATTATATGTCTATAATAATTTAACGCTTTTGTGTTAAAAACATTATCATGCTTCTGCCTTCGAACTTGGCCGGTTTATCAATGACTGCGATCTCCGCAAGCTTCTCTGCAAAGTTGTCAAGAATTACCTTTGACTGCTCCACATGTGCAAGCTCTCTTCCCCTGAATCTCAGTGTGACTTTGACCTTATCCCCATGCTCAAGGAACTTTCTTGCCTGATTGATCTTTGTGTTAAGGTCGTTTGCATCGATGTTCGGTGAAAGTCTTACTTCCTTAACCTCCATAGTCTTCTGTTTCTTCTTGGCCTCTTTCTCTTTTCTGGCCTGTTCATAGCGGTACTTACCATAGTCAACTATCTTGCACACTGGCGGCTGTGCCTTTGGTGCTATCTTTACAAGATCCAGACCTGCATCCTGAGCCATCTTATACGCATCTCTTGATGACATAATTCCTACAAGCTGGCCATCCTCTCCAATGAGTCGTACCTCTCTGTCTCTAATCTGTTCATTAATCATTAAATCGCTAATGACTCTCTACCTCCACATTTTTAATATCGTTTAATTCTTCTATAACGCAAGAAAAGTGGATAGAACAAACTATCCACTTCTCTAATAAAAAGCATATTCAAATCTCAGTATTACTACTGATCCTGTAAGCTAAATATTAACCCAAGTCATGTATGATCAACCATGCTAAGGTGAGAGCGGATACTCTGCTTCTATGTTCACTGTTTCACACAGCAATGGTAGAATACCACATTCACACTCTCATGTCAATCACTTTTTGCAAAGATCATTCCTGTCCATCATCATGAGATTCAACCGGTATAAACACTCTTGTATTCTCCGCATCCTTTACAGGTGTTACACTCTCCTGCGCCTTCTTCACAAAGTACATCTGTGAATCAAGTCTTGTCTTACCTCTCAGATCCTGCTTAGCATATGAGCCATCCGGCTGCATAATATGTGCCTTTAATGTGTCGGCCAGCTGCACCTGCAATATCTCCTTTATCTGAGCCTTAAGCGCCGGATCCTCAACAGGGAATGTAATCTCCACTCTCTTGTCCAGATTTCTAGGCATCCAGTCTGCACTTCCCATATATATATCCTCAAATCCATCATTGTAGAAATAGAATATTCTTGAGTGTTCAAGATAATTGCCAACTATAGATCTTACTGATATATTCTCCGAGAGTCCCGGAACACCTGCCTTTATACAACAGATTCCTCTTACGATCAGATCTATCTTAACCCCGGCCCTGGATGCATCATACAGCGCATTCATGATTACAGGATCACAAAGGCTGTTCATCTTTGCCACTATCCTGGCTTTCTTGCCCTGTCTTGCATTCTCGGCTTCACGGCCGATCAGCATGAGAAACTTGTCCTTAAGCCATATAGGCGCAACAGCCAGCTTATTCCACTTCTTTGGCTCCGAATATCCGGACAGCATGTTGAACACAGCTGTTGCATCCTCGCCTATGGCATCACTGCATGTGAGAAGTCCCATATCTGTATAAAGCTTGGCTGTCTGATCATTATAGTTTCCGGTTCCCAGATGTACATATCTTCTGATTCCATCCTCCTCACGTCTCACCACAAGTGCGATCTTGGAATGAGTTTTGAGTCCAACAAGTCCATATATTACATGACATCCCGCCTGTTCAAGCTTCTTTGCCCAGGCGATGTTATTCTCCTCGTCAAATCTTGCTTTGAGCTCCACTAGAACCGTTACCTGTTTGCCGTTTTCTGCAGCCTGCGCAAGAGCTGCTATGATTGGAGAATTACCACTGACTCTATACAAAGTCTGTTTGATGGCCAGAACGTCAGGATCATTTGCCGCCTGTCTGATAAACTCTATAACAGGTGTAAACTCATAATACGGATGAAACAGCAATCTATCTTCCTTTCTTATTCTGTCGAATATATGGCTGTAATCACCCATTCCAGGTACAGGCTGAGGCTTATACTTAGGATACTTCAAATTATCAAAGCCTTCTATTCCATTTACTTTCATGAGAAATGTAAGATCGAGTGGGCCATTGATCTTGTAGACAATCTCATCTTCAACACCCAGATGTTTTTTTAGCTCCTTCAGGAGTTTTTTATCCATCGCCTCATCCACCTCAAGCCGGATAACTTCTCCCCACTGTCTCTGTTTTAGCTGCTTCTCTATCTCTTTAAGAAGGTCAGCGGTCTCCTCTTCATCTATTGAGAAGTCGGCATTTCTCATAATTCTGTATGGATATGCGCAGACTATATCATAACTCAGGAACAGTTTGTCAAGGTTCTTCTCAATAACCTCCTCCAGGAGAATAATTTCTGTAACAGATTTATCCTCAGATGGGAGTTTTACTATTCTTGGAAGAACAGACGGAACCTGCACCGTTGCAATATCAGTCACATCCTTCTTCTTATCATATATAAGTGCACCTATATTAAGCGACTTGTTACGGACCAGTGGAAACGGACGCGATGAGTCCACCGCCATAGGCGTGAGAACCGGATATACATCCTTCTCAAAATATTTATCCACATATTGGGCCTGCTTTGGAGTCAGATCCTCATAATGTCTTACAAACTTCAACCCATTCTGTTCAAACTGTGGAATGAGAGATCTGTTCAGCGTCTGATACTGATTTCTCATAAACTCCTTGGTGCTGGCATGCAGTGCATCCAGCTGCTCCTGCGGAGTCATTCCCGCTATATCTTTCTTGGTATATCCAGCATGCACCATATCTGTAAGTGATGCTATTCTTACCATAAAGAACTCATCCAGATTGGATGCTGTTATACTGAGGAATTTTATTCTCTCAAACAATGGTATGGTTCTGTCCTTTGCCTCCGACAGACATCTCTTATCAAATTCAAGCCAACTAAGCTCTCTGTTATAAAAAATCGGATTCTTATCTGACATATATTACAGCCCCCTTTTCTGTTTCAATACAGGTTTAACTCCAAATACCTTCCTGAATAACTCTGTCTTTGTCCTGAATACTCCGGCTTCAAGTGTTATATCGTTGAGCGTATCCACCGTCAGTGTAAGCACACTGTCCTTATAATTGAACTTCATATTATCTATCTTCTGTCTATGACTCTTGTCCAGGACATCTGCAATTCTCAATATGGATGTGAGTTTTGCCACCTTCATGTAATCAGCAGTCATCAATGACACCTGAGCCTTTGTCTGTGATGGCAGATAAAACTCATTGAACTTGACAATATTGGCAATTTCCTCTCGTTCTTTATGAGAAAGTCCCAATATCTCGGTTGACATGATTATATGATATGACATCACAGTTCCATCATTCATATTGACAAACTTGCCGCAACTGTGAAGCATAGCTGCTATCTGAAGCTGAAGTCTCTCTCTCCGTCCCATTCCATGTATATTTTTGAATGAATCAAATATCGCAAGTGCATTCTGGGTAACGTTCTGGGTATGTTTTCTGTTTACCTTATATTTCTTGGCTATGCTGTTCGCCGAAGCAATTATATCCTCATCGAAATCTTTATCTATGAGAAGTGT
>Ga0129311_1002014_pt1 | contig 13118 bp, 14 predicted proteins | sample Go1ome_FD_94435 | JGI IMG/M metagenome (GOLD analysis project Ga0129311, IMG submission 94435) | Western lowland gorrila individual fecal microbial communities from Wisconsin, USA - Go1022B metagenome | ecosystem: Host-associated > Mammals > Digestive system > Large intestine > Fecal | place... | reverse complement strand
TGACGTCAAAGACAATAGGCACAGGAGCGTTTGCAAAGACTTATACAAAGATGACAGTGAAGGTTCCGGCAAAGAAGTTGAAGAGTTACAGAAAACTTCTTCTGCGCAAGGGTGTATCAAAGAGGGCAATCATAAAGAAATAGTAAGTAAATAGAAAGAAAAATGAAATCCAGGTATATCTGTGAAGGTATATCTGGATTTTTGGTGGCCATAGAACTACCTGGAAGAGTGTATGACAATATGAAGGGCAGCGAAAAAGACAACAGAAAAGAGAAACATAAGAGATGAAGAACATGAAGGTAAGAATTCCAATGTATTTTATTGGACTGTTTATTGTGACCAGTGGAATTTTCTTTTATCTGCCAGCAGACCTTATACCTCTTGCGGGAGAGGGAGTTATGCAGGCCGTGTCAGATGTTACAAAGATAGAATTTGCAAAGGTAAAGATAGGATTTGACTGTTCAATGGTCATCGTATCTGTGATAACCTGCCTGTTATGTATACATAGTTTTGGAAATGTGGGCATAGGTACTGTGATCGCGGCATTCCTGGTTGGATTCAATCTTGGTCGGATCAACAAGGTTTTTGGAGCAAAGAGGGATAAACTCCTTGGTAAGCACACATATACTGAGGAAGAGCTCCTCAGGGAGAGAATAGATGGAACAAAGTAGTAAGTTAAGTAATGAATATGTGGTGAGACTTGACAGGCCATGATCATGAATATATATTTGGTGAGGATATATTTAACTGCTTAAAAAAATATATTTAACACATAAATGAAATATATTATATAAGAGGTGTGTATATGGAAGAAATGCCTGGATAGGTGCTTATATACATACAGGAGGACAAAATGATGGGTAAAAAGTTAGTGGCATATTTCTCGGCAAGTGGAATTACAAAGAAGCTTGCAGAAAAGATAGCAGAAGCAATAGATGCTGATTAGTATACAATTCAAATGATATAAAAATAGGGAATGGCAGAAAAAGTCGTTCCCTATTTTTATGTTGTGTATGAAATAAATAAGTCAAATAAAAACATTGGCATTATATATTTTAAAACTGTAATCTGCCGGCAGTGTATTTGAAGTCCTCAAATTCATCTGGAATTTTGGTGAGCTCATCCAGATATGTGTGGCTATCAGCGGAATTGTACTGTTTGATATGCTGTTCTATGTCAGCAATTTTTGTTTCGTAAATAGACAGCCTTGCGAGTATATTACTGCAGTATTCTTCTTCATTTACAAGCGTGTTTACTCCATGCTTGATGCGGTAATTTCTTGAAAATTCACAATCTGTATTGATGATGTACAGGCGGATATATCGGAATATACGTGCAAGCATATATACTATAAATATATATGTAAAAGCTCCCAGAAATAATCCAAGTCCCATTGCAGAGTGGGATGATATATAGAAAAATATTGCGGACAACACGATCATGATGATTACATTTATTATAATATTAGAAATGATGCCTTTTCGCTTCCGGGGCACGCTGGCAAGTTCTGCAGTGAATATGTTTCGGTTGTATTCTATGCGCTTCTTCTTTCCATCTATCAATGATATTATCTGTCCGTAGTTTGTATCGGTATTATGTTCAGAACTATTCCTATCATATGGCATTGCAACATCTGAGATTTCTGGTTCCGTGATCTTTAGGTTCATTTTGATCTCCCCTTTATATATTGTTGATTATATGTGAAGATATAACATTTTTATCTGTATGGCAAGGAGAATTTAACAGGAAATACGTTGAGTGAGAGGGCAAGGTTTTATTTGTTCCCATTTTATGTTGCGTGGTGTATAATTTATGGCATGATAAATAAAAATTTGCACATAGGAGGAGAGGGAAGATGGCTGATAAGAATACTGCTGAAATTGGCTTTGAAAAACAGATTTGGGATGCGGCATGTGTACTCCGTGGAAATCTGGATGCATCAGAGTATAAAAGTGTTGTACTTGGACTGATTTTCTTAAAATACATATCGGATAGATTTGATGAGAAATATAATGAACTTGTGGAAGAAGGAGACGGATTTGAGGAAGATGTAGATGAATATACATCAGAAGGTATCTTCTTTGTACCCGCAGGAGCACGTTGGAAGGATATAGCAGCAAATGCGCATACTCCGGAGATAGGAACAATAATAGATAATGCAATGCGAGCTATAGAGAAAGAAAATAAGAGACTTAAGGATATTCTTCCTAAGAATTTTGCCAGACCAGAGCTTGATAAGAGACGCCTTGGGGATGTAGTAGACTTATTTACAAATATTCAAATGATTGAACATGGGAACGAGAAGGACATCCTTGGTCGAACATATGAATATTGTCTGTCAATGTTTGCCGAGCAGGAGGGCAAGCGTGGTGGAGAATTCTTTACTCCGTCATGCGTCGTGCGTACTCTCGTGGAAGTTCTCAAACCATTCAAAGGTCGTGTGTATGATCCGGCATGTGGATCAGGCGGTATGTTTGTTCAGTCAGCGAAATTCATAGAAAAGCATAGTGGAAATATAAGTGATATATCAATATATGGTCAGGATTCCAATCCAACGACATGGAAGATGGCTCAGATGAATCTTGCTATACGAGGAATAGAGCCTGATTTGGGATCTTATGCGGCGGATACATTTCTTGAAGATCGTCATCCGACATTGCGCGCGGATTACATCATGGCAAATCCGCCATTTAACCTTTCAAATTGGGGAGCGGACAAGTTAAAAGATGATGTACGTTGGAAGTATGGAATGCCACCGGCAGGAAATGCAAACTTTGCTTGGCTGGAGCATATGATATATCATCTTGCGCCAGCAGGAAAGATAGGTATGGTTCTTGCAAATGGCGCTTTGTCTTCACAGTCTGGCGGAGAGGGAGAAATCCGTAAGAACATAATAAATGCTGATTTGGTAGAGTGCATCGTTGCTATGCCAACTCAGTTATTTTACACAACTCAGATTCCGGTATCATTGTGGTTCCTTAATAAACAGAAAAAACAGTCTGGCAAAACTTTGTTCATAGATGCTCGTAAGATGGGAACCATGGTTAGCCGCAAACTCAGAGAGCTCACAGATGAAGATATTCAGAAAATAGCAGATACATATACAGCATTTGTTGACGGAACTCTTGAAGATGTGAAGGGTTTCTGTGCAGTTGCGGATATTGCAGAGATTGAAAAACAGGATTTCATACTTACTCCGGGCAGATATGTAGGAATAGAAGAGCAGGAAGATGATGGTGAGCCGTTCGAGGAGAAGATGACAAGGCTTACATCGGAATTGTCTGAATTGTTTGATAAGAGTCATGAGTTGGAGGATGAGATAAGGCATAAGCTTGGTGCCTTAGGATATAAAATATGATTTAATAAAAATAAAGGAGAAGAAGAATGAGAGTAGTGAGAGGTCTTGATGTAAAAGTGTCAGTGGATGAAAGTGGAGGAATGATAAGTGTGGATTGGCATTGTCCATATTGTGGTGAATACAATGCAGGATTTTATTATTCGTCAAAGTCTGATATATTGAGTGGAGATTTTGAGATAGATCATGAGTGCGAAGAATGTGGCAAGATGGTTACTATTGAATGTATAGGTGCCCAAGAATTGTTTAGTTGATTTTGGGGTAGCATGAATGTGTAAGGAGTGATTAGATGCCGATAATAGGTGATTTTATTAAAATTAAACATGGATATGCATTTAAAGGAGATAATATATCAACGAAAGATAATGGCATAGTTCTTGTTACTCCAGGTAATTTTGAAATTGGGGGAGGATTTAAGGAACAAAAGTGTAAATTTTTTGAAGGTGAATATCCAAAAGAGTATGTATTAGAAACGGATGACTTGATAGTAACAATGACTGACTTAAGCAAAAATGTTGATACTTTGGGGTATAGTGCTCTTGTACCTTTTTCTGATAAAAGGATTTATTTACATAATCAGAGAATAGGATTGGTTCAATTTATATCTGATAAAATAGACAAGCATTATTTATATTGGTATATGAGAACAGCAAAATACCAAAAGACAATTGCGGCAACATCTTCTGGATCAACGGTGCACCATACATCACCAGATCGAATTTGTGCAGTTGAGATTGATGTGCCTAAATTTGAAACACAGGTGGAAATAGCAAAGCTTTTGGACAATATAGATTCAATAATAAGAATTAATGATGAGATAAATAGGAATTTATTATTGGTTGCATAAATAGGAATTTGTTGGAGTTGGCACAGGCGTATTATGATAAATTATTCATTCAAAATGCTTTATCAGAATGGAAAGAAGGAACATTAAGTGATGTTGGCTCAATAGTGGCTGGAGGAACCCCGTCTAAGGTTAATGAAGAATATTATACTGATAATGGGATTGCCTGGATTACTCCAAAGGATTTATCTGTAGATAAGTCAATTTTTATTTCTCATGGTGAAAACGATATTACAAAATTAGGCCTGCAAAAAAGTAGTGCAACTATTATGCCTGCAGGCACAGTGTTATTTAGTTCAAGGGCTCCTATTGGATATATAGCAATTGCAGCAAACGAACTATCGACAAATCAGGGTTTTAAGTCGGTTGTCCCTAATTCTAATGTGGGTACACCGTATGTATATTATCTTTTAAAACAGTTATTGCCTACAATTCAGAATATGGCATCAGGATCCACATTTAAGGAAATTTCAGGTTCGGCTATGAAAAATGTTCCAACAGTTATTCCTGATAATGATACATTAAAGAAATTTTCTTGTTTTTGTAAACCGATAATGGAGCAGATTAAGAGGAATGAACTTGAATTAAAACGACTTATAGATTTAAGGAATAGTTTGCTTCCTAAACTTATGTCAGGTGAACTTGATGCATCAAATTTGTATATATAGAGGAAGAATATGAAAGAATTATTAAGACAAGCGAGTGATTTATTAGGTATTCCATTTTTGGATGATGTAATAATAGAACTTGTTGATAGTATTTCAGAATATGTTTCTAAAGATGATATTAATTATTATACAGAAAGAAAAGAAACTATAGATATAGCGAATGGATTGTTTTATTCACGAAAAGATGGGAAGAATGTGATTTTAATTAGAAATGTGGATTTGGTAAATCTTGTTGCAACATTGATTCACGAATATGTTCATTTGATAGATTATACAATGTTATCAATTGAAAGAAGAAATGAAAACTTTAGAGAACTCCAAGAAGATTACATATTCTTGTTTTGGACTGAATATCACGCTACTTATTATAGTTATAAATTTTTATTTGCTCTAGTAGTTAGTGTAAATAGGAGGAAAGTTGATGGTGGAGAAAGAATTAAAAATAAGAAACAGTACAGTTGATTTTCTTGTATTTACGCGGGATGCAGGAGAAGATGGAATAGAGGTTAGAGTACAAGATAATGATGTATGGTTGACTCAAAAGGCGATTTCTCAGCTCTTCGAAGTGGATAGAAGTGTTGTGACTAAGCATATTCGAAATGTGTTTAATGAAGGTGAATTGGATGAAAATTCAACTTGTGCAAATTTTGCACAAGTTGCAGATAATGGAAGAACATATAATTATAAGTTCTATTCATTATCTGCGATTATTGCTGTGGGTTATCGAATAAATTCAGAAAGAGCAATACAGTTTCGGGCATGGGCGACAAAGGTTTTGGATACATTTACGAAACAAGGGTATGTGCTTGATAAAAATAGACTCATAAATGGGCAGATTTTTGATGAAGATTATTTTGATCACTTGATTTCAGAGATTCAGGAAATTAGGGCAAGTGAAAGGCGATTTTATCAGAAGATAACAGATATATATGCAACAGCAGTTGATTACGATAAGAATTCAGTTGTCACAAAAGAGTTTTATGCAACTGTGCAGAATAAGATGCATTATGCTGTTCATGGAAATACTGCGGCAGAGGTAATAGTTGCAAGAGCAGATCATACAAAAGAGCATATGGGACTTACATCATGGAAGAATGCCCCAGATGGTAAGATTGTGAAAACGGATGTATCAATTGCAAAGAATTACTTGGCAAAGGATGAGATTGAGGAATTGAATGAGATAGTTACAATGTATCTTGATTATGCAACAAGGCAGGCCAGAAGGCATGTGCCTATGACAATGGAAGATTGGAAATCTAAATTGGATGCATTTTTAAGATTCAATGATGCCGATGTTTTGCAGGATAAGGGTAAGGTAACTGCAGCAATTGCAAAAGAATTTGCTGAAAGCGAATTTCAAAAATATAGATTAATCCAGGATTCATTGTATGAAAGTGATTTTGATAAACTTATGAAAGATATGGATGTTGATATTAAATAGATAATAATTTATTTTGTATTTTTATTATATCCTCCCGATAATGTAAAGAGTAAAGGAGGATTTCGATATGAATCAAGAGATAATAAATGAAGTGCTTTGTCAGATGATACCGCATTTATCTAATGATCAGATAGTGCTATTAAAGAATGTGTTAGAAGGGGCAGCACTGAAGAGTGGGTCTGGGACAGATCAATCTGATGAAGTGTTGGTTGATAGTTTTATTGCAGCAAAACGCCTTGAAGGATGTTCGGAGAGGACGCTGATATTTTATAGGAATACAATAGATAAAATGTTGGCTTCAATTAAAAAGAATATTAAGGCTATTACGACAGATGATTTGCGAGGATATCTTTCAGAGTATCAAAACAGTAATATGGTTAGTAAGGTTACAATAGATAATATACGAAGGAATCTGTCAAGTTTCTTTTCTTGGCTTGAGGATGAAAATTATATACTGAAAAGTCCGGTAAGACGTATACATAGAGTCAAAGCTACGACCTCTGTAAAGGAAACGTATACGGATGAAGACTTGGAACGGTTAAGGGATAGCTGTACGGAGTTGAGGGATTTAGCACTGATTGATATACTTGCATCAACAGGAATGAGAGTGGGGGAATTGGTTAGGCTTAATCGGATAGATATAAATTTTAACGAAAGAGAATGTGTTGTATTTGGAAAGGGAGATAAGGAGCGGATTGTATATTTTGATGCGAGGACAAAGATACATCTTTAAAATTACTTGGATGAAAGAAAAGATGACAATCCAGCGTTGTTTGTGGGTTTGAAACATCCATATAATAGGTTGAATATAGGTGGCATAGAATTAAGGCTTAAGAGAATGGGAAATGCTATTCAAGTTGATAAGGTACATCCGCATAAATTTAGAAGAACAATGGCAACAACAGCAATAGATAAGGGCATGCCGATTGAACAGGTCCAAAAGTTATTGGGGCATGAAAAGATAGATACGACATTGCATTATGCGATGGTGAAACAGAGTAATGTTAAGAATGCACATAGGAGATATATAGGGTAGGTGAATGCTGGTGGCAATATGTAATATAGTTAAACTTGGCGAAATTGCTTCAATAACATCGAGTAAAAGAATATTTGCAAAGGAATATCAAACAGAAGGAATCCCATTTTATAGAGGAAAAGAAATAATTGAGAAGCATAATGGAAATGATGTTTCCACAGAACTTTATATTTCACGAGACCGTTATGAAGATATAAGAGCAAAATTTGATGTCCCAAAACCTAAAGATATTTTATTAACATCTGTTGGAACTCTTGGGGTTCCTTGGTTAGTAGATGAAAGTGAATTTTATTTCAAGGATGGAAATCTTACGTGGATAAGATGCAATGAGAAAACGATACCAGAATTTTTATATTTATGGTTTAATTCATCAGAGGCACAGAATCAAATTAAGACAATGTGTATTGGATCTACGCAAAAAGCATTAACAATAGAGATCTTAAAAAAGTTTGACGTCACTCTTCCACCTTTAGAAATGCAAAAAAAGATCTGTGCGATAATCAATCCGATATCAAACAAAATTAAGACAAATACTATGATAAATAGGAATTTGTCGGAACAGGCAGAGACCTTGTACAGAAAAATGATATTTGATGACTCAGGAGAACATAAAGAATGTGTTCTCTCGGATATTGCCAATATTGTCATGGGACAATCGCCGAAAGGAGATACATACAATGAGGATGGAGATGGGGCAGTTTTTTATCAAGGAAGAGCAGAATTTGGCGAAAGGTTTCCTACTAGAAGGTTGTTTACAACTGATCCTAAAAGAATGGCTAAAGAAAACTCTGTGCTTATGAGTGTACGAGCACCAGTAGGAGATATAAATGTTGCTTACGAAGAATGTTGCATTGGTCGTGGCTTGTGTTCGGTTTCATCCAAGGATAATCATCAATCTTTTATTTTATATACGATGTATAGTTTAAAGGACAAATTGGATGTTTATAATGGTGAGGGGACTGTATTTGGTTCAATAAATAAAGATTCAATGAATTGCATGACAATTCAGGTTCCAAACAAGGAGTTGATGGATAAATTTGAAGAAATAGTAAGACCAATGGATGCTATGATAAAAGCTAATTATGATGAGAATTGTCGATTGGTAGCAATGAGGGATAGATTACTTTTAAAACTTATGTCAGGAGAGCTTGATGTATCTGAGGTAGATATTTAAGCAGTTGGGATAACTGTTGATAATTGATGGTGTGTTTTGGCTTGCAGAGCAAGGGTTAGCATTCAAAAGGGTACTTCTTGTTGTAATACCTCTTTTTGTTTTTTTCAATGTTACTATATTAGAATTTTACAGAAAGGATAAAGGTGAAATTATGAAAAGAAAAACCTTTTGTAAAGCATTCAGAGCTACAATTCACAAAGTTTCAAAAATGTTAAGTGGAGGAATGGCAGGAAGTGCCCTGCTAGCCAAAGCATACCATTAAAATTATCACTTTGTAGGATAGCAATAGGGATAGATTAAACTTAAATATAAAAAGTGATATATTTGACATAAATGCGGTTGAATGCTAATATACTTGTAAAGAGGTGCTACCGATAGACGGTTAGCCCTGATATTAAGATGATTACAAAAAAGTAACCGCCAAGTTTTCTCAGGATCAGGCGGTTACTTTTTTGTCTTATTTCTTATCATTGCTCTTAGAGCCAACGGCATAACCAAGAGAAAAGCATGTAATGCATAAGCTAATAATGACGATAAAAAAGACTAGATTAGAAAGATAAATTTTTATTTGCTCTACAAAAGGGGAGGGGAATAAATGCCAGGCTTATTTACAGAAGATACATATGAACAAGCGATAATAGAGTTGTTCGAGAATATGGGATACGACCATATCTATGCACCGGATTTTGACAGGGATTATACTAGCCCATTGATGGATTTGGTACTTAGAGATAGTTTGTTGCGTGTCAATCGGGGATTGCCTGTAGATGCTATAGAAGAAGCTATTAATAAGCTTAAGACATTTGATACTGGAAGTTTGTTGCAGAAAAATACAATATTTATGGACTATCTGCAGAATGGAATTACAGTGAAGTTCTTTGTGAATGGCGAGGAACAGGCAACTATAGTGAAATTGGTTGACTATGAGAAGATAGACAACAATACGTTCTATGTGGTGAATCAGTATACATTTGTTGAGAATGGCAATAACAGGCGTCCGGATATTATTCTGTTTATAAATGGCATGCCACTTGTGTTGATGGAGCTTAAGAGTCCTTCTAAGGATGAGGTAGGAGTAGAGAATGCATATAAGCAGATTCGTAATTATATCAAGGACATTCCATCTCTGTTTTATTACAATGCAATATGTGTAATCAGTGATCTTTCATCGAATAAAGCTGGAACTATAACATCCGGGCTTGATAGATTTATGGATTGGAAATGCAAGGATGGAAGTAAGGAAGAGAACGGGTTTGCGGAATTTGAGACATTCTATGAGGGAATGTTTCAGAAGAAAAGACTGCTTGATATACTGAAGAACTTTATACTTTTTTCAGGAACAGGCACGGGCAGATTTAAGGTGCTTGCGGGATATCATCAGTATTTTGCAGTTAGAAAAGCTATAGAGAGGGCAAAAATTGCAACAAGAACGGACGGAAAAGGTGGTGTGTTCTGGCATACACAGGGTTCAGGTAAGTCACTCTCTATGGTATTTTATGCGCATTTGCTGCAGGAGGCACTTGATAGCCCTACCATAGTCGTAATGACAGATCGTATTGATCTGGACGATCAGCTCTATGCACAGTTTTCTCAGTGTGCAGATTTTCTCAGACAGACGCCTGTTCAGGCTGAGAGTAAGGAACATCTTAAGTCGCTCCTTGATGGCAGAAGTGCAAATGGTATTATTTTCACAACTATGTTTAAGTTTGAGCGGGGCGAGAAACCTCTCTCAGAACGCAGAAACATTGTGGTTATGGCAGATGAGGCCCATCGTGGTCAGTATGGATTTGAGGAGAAGATTGTAGTATCCGAGAATCAGACAGGCGAGAAAGAGGCACATACTGTTGTAGGAAATGCAAGAGTTATACATGACGCTCTGCCGAATGCTACGTTTATAGGATTTACCGGAACTCCAATATCAGCGAAAGATAGAAATACCAGGGAGGTATTTGGCGATTATATAGATATTTATGATATGACGCAGGCGGTTGAAGATGGAGCGACCAGACCTGTGTATTATGAGAGCAGAGTTGTCCATCTGAAACTTGATGAGAATACGCTTGCACTTATTGATTCGACTTATGATATTCTTGAGCAGCAATCCGATAAAGCAACGATAGAGAAGAGCAAGAAGATGCTGGGACAAATGGAGAGTGTTCTCGGCGCTGATTCAACTATTGCGTCATTATGTGATGATATTGTGGAGCATTACGAGAAGTACAGGGCTAATCTGCTTACAGGTAAGGCTATGATAGTTGCCTATTCTCGTACAATAGCCATGAAGATATACAGAAGAATTCTTGAGATACGACCTGATTGGAAAGAGAAGGTTGGAGTAGTAATGACTGGTGGCAACAACGATCCAGAGGATTGGAAGGAGATAATTGGCACCAAGGCACATAAGGAAGAGCTTGCAAGAAAATTCAAAGATAATGACGATCCAATGAAGATTGCAATAGTAGTAGATATGTGGCTGACAGGGTTTGATGTTCCGTCACTTGCGACTATGTATGTATATAAGCCTATGCATGGGTACAATCTTATGCAGGCAATAGCGCGTGTTAATCGTGTGTTTAAGGACAAAGAAGGCGGTCTTATTGTTGATTATGTAGGTATAGCTTCTGCGCTTAAGGCTGCCATGAAGGAATACACAGAGAGAGATAAAAACACATATGGGGATATGAATATTGCTAAAGTGGCATATCCTAAGTTTCAGGAAAAATTACAGGTGTGTAAGGATCTGCTACATGGATTTGATTTCAGTGGATTTATAGATGGTTCGCCGCTTGTAATGGCAAAACTTATAACCAAGGGAGTGAATTTTGTCCTTGATTCGAGGGTACCGGACAGAAAGGATTTGTTCTTGAAGGAGGCTATGCTGTTAAGACAGTCTCAGTCTCTCTGTTCAAGTATGACTACTGAGAAGGAACGCCATGAGGCAGCTTATATGGAGGCGGTTCGCTCAACAGTTATCAAGATTACATATGGCGGTGCAGACGGAAAGACACTATCACTTAAGGAGATAAACAAGCAGATAAATGATCTGCTCAAGGCAGCAGTTCAAAGTGAGGGTGTAATCAATCTGTTCGACAGTAGCAAGACTGGTGGAGAGAACTTCAGCTTATTTGATCCGGCTGTATTGGATGAAATATCCAGAATGAAAGAAAAGAACATTGCTGTGGAAATATTGAAAAAACTCATGGCAGAGCAGGTCTCTTTATACAAAAGAACAAATGTTGTTCAGTCGCAGAAGTTTTCAGAGAAGATAGCACAGCTTATGAATTCGTATTACAACGGACTTATAACAAATGAGGAAGTGATAAAAGAGCTTCTTGAGACAGCCGAAGAGATTGCAAATCTGTATAAGAATGGACAGAAACTTGGACTTTCCCAGGAGGAATTGGCATTCTATGATGCGCTGACAAAGCCGGAACATATAAAAGATTTTTATAAAAATGATGAATTGATTGCGCTTACCAAGGAACTGACGGAAATGCTCAGAAAGAATAGAACTATAGACTGGCAGAAGAAGGAAACTGCAAGGGCAACTATGCGAAAGATGGTTAAGAGACTGCTTAAGAAACATAATTACCCACCAGAGGATTATGACTTTGCCATAAATACAGTAATAAGCCAGTGTGAGCTGTGGACGGATAATAGTGATGCGCCTTACGTGGGAGAGCATGATAGTACGTTTAGATATAGTGAAGAGGCAAAACTTGCTAATGTTGCTGAGGAAAAATCAAGTTATGGGGATAAAAAATAATATAGGGGGAATCACATGACTTTATATATGAACATAAAACAGCTCGGCAAGCGGAAGGACACAGTGCACAAGGTTCCGTTTGAATATGAAACAACACCGGGCACACTGAGAGAGCTCATAACGGAGACAGTAAAGATCTGTGTAGCGCAGTACATATCACGCATGGGGAGTGGAGATGCTGTGCTGACAGATGAGCAGATCGATGACATGGGGAGAATAGGAAAGATCGCATTCGGGATCGTCTATGGGGAGAAGGAACCGGATGTGGATGAAGCAGTGAAGACAGCCATTCAGGGATTTGAGGATGGGCTGTTCAGGGTGTTCCGTGGTATGGATGAATTAACGGAGCTGGACAGGGAAGAGAAGTTTAACGAAGGGGATGAGATCACATTTATCCGCATCACAATGCTGGCGGGCAGAATGTGGTAGAACATAAAGAAAGGGGTTACAATGGCGGAGGACAAGAAGACAAGGCTTGCTCTTGAGGAGCAGAAGAAGATTGCAAATGAAGTGAGACAGGCATTTGATGAGAATTCCAGAAAACTCAGAAAGAGCTATAGTGCGGATGTGCAGAAACTTCTTGATGAGATTGAGAATTACTATGGAGATGTAAAAGAGTCAACGATCGGCAAGAGACTTGAGATATTTCTGGAGAATGAAAAGAATGTTCCTTCAGAGTTCTTCAGGAAGGAGCTGAAGCATTTGCCGGGATGGGTGCCGGATCATCTGCTGGAGGATTTCTACACTTCTATAGACAGCATAATCAAGTGGCAGACAAGCCAGTATTATTACAGAAGAACCATGCGTACGAAGAGGTATGGGGCATTTCTTGAC
>Ga0129311_1002011_pt1 | contig 13123 bp, 5 predicted proteins | sample Go1ome_FD_94435 | JGI IMG/M metagenome (GOLD analysis project Ga0129311, IMG submission 94435) | Western lowland gorrila individual fecal microbial communities from Wisconsin, USA - Go1022B metagenome | ecosystem: Host-associated > Mammals > Digestive system > Large intestine > Fecal | place... | reverse complement strand
CGTTTTGATTTGAATTTGCCTTCAAATCGGTTTGAGTTATTTTGGGTTACAAAACTCTTTTCCTATTTGGTCCAGAGTCTGTTTGCGTATTTGCACTGCTTCAGCGCGGTCTGTGCTACGAAATTGCCATCCTTGTCATAGATCATGACTCTGGCTTTGTAGTAGTACATCGTGCCTTGCTTGCCGTAGGTGTTGTAATAGGTCGGTGCTTTTTTGGTCAGCACTGCCTTATAGCCTGCGGATTTTTTGGTGCTTCTGTAGAATTTGTATTTTACGGTATAGCCCGCGTCTGTGATTGCCTTGAGGTCGCCCTTCACGACAACTTTGATGTTCAGCTTCGCGGTCTTTTTGGAGCGCGCCATCAGCGTCAGCTTGGAAGCCTTTTGCGCGATCATCTTATCCATTTCTGTCTTTCCGTCTGCCTTAGCTTGGAAGGTGATGGTCGCCTTGTCACCGGTCTTCAGACCTGTGAGTTTCTCAACCTTGCCCATTTCCTTACCGTTTAAGACTACGGATACCAGTTCGTGTCCGGCAGCCGCGGTGATGGTCGCCGTTCTGCCGTCCGCGCTGAGATCTGCCTTACCGGAGCCGATGATGGTGATCTCCGGCTTCTGTACTGTCGGAACATAGCCGCCGCCGGACGGGGCTACGTAATACGGAGTCAGACTTCCTGTCAGCGTATTATAGTTTGCAGTATCCGCAGGGGTGAAAAGCCATTTGTATGGTTGGTTTTTTACAACCGTGGTATCGTTTTCAAGCAGAACTCCACTATCGTCTACCCAATGCAACTGATAAGTTGCCGTATCCGGTTTCAGTGTACCGATTGCAAGAGCCGCGTCTGCAAGGGTCTTGCCAGCCTCGGTAATCTTCGTGCATGCAGGTGCGCCGGTAGGCGTTGCCTTGTTGATAGTGTACGCCTGTGTAAACACTGCAGGAAGTTTATAGTTCGCGCTTGCCGTTCCTGTTAAGGATGCTGTTGCTGTATAACCGCCTGCGTTAGTCTTATCACCGTCAACAACAGTTAAGGAAATATCATCCGATCCGACTTTGTTTGTGATTGTTGCTGTTACAGTTTTGCCATCACCGTAAACACGTCCAGCAGCGTTTTCCCATTTAATCTCAACTTCACGCTGCGCAACATTGACGTTTCCGGTGAATACAGTCTGATTCGCGTAAGTTCCGTCCGTGCTGGTGAAAACGACTGTGTAGGTCTGGTTTCCGGCAGCAGGCATATTATCAGCGTCAACAATGCTGAAAGTACCTGCGATAGGCGTTTCGCCCACCTTTGCTTCAAGGTTCTTCAAACTTACCAGTTCAGACCATTTCTTACCATAAGTTGTGTCCGTAGCCACATCAGCACCATTCGACGCGTCTGCCTTTGTAGATGTTCCCTGCAGATAGAATCCAAGATCCGTGACTTTTACATAAATTGTATCTGTAATACTCGCGCCTGCATAGTTTCCATTTCCTGTGAAGCGGTACTGGATGTCTGCGTCTGTATTCGCATCCGCTGTTTTCAAAGCATTTACCACGTCATTCCAAGTACCGTTTGTAACTGAACCATAGCTGTATGTTATAGTTCCAGTTGCTTTTTCTGTACCAACGCCATCGATATCAACTTTCGGGAATTCTCCGGAACTCTTCAAAACATCGATTCTAGCTGAGGAAGTACCTTTTTCAGTCTTATCTGTGACGGCAGTATATGCTGTAATCTCAGCGTTGCTGATATCTGCAGTAGTGCTATTAATTTTGTAATTATCTTTCTTCGCGCCATCTAAGGAAAGGTCTAAAGTAACTGTCTTTGTGCTGCTCACATTCGCATCCGCGTAAGCTCTCGGAACAGCTGTAATAGATACATCATCCGTTTCTACTATGCCAGTGAAAGAAATCGATCCACTTAATGCACCTGCGGCCGTCGTCCCATCATATACTTTTGTAACAGACACTCCTGTAGTATTAATATTTGTTAATTCTTTCTTGCCTACTGTCAGTTTTCCAGGCACAAAACTAATATCGTAATTGGAATTGCTTACGCCTTTTGGCGTAATCGTGTAATTATCTCCTACATTGCCATACTGCGTGTAATTATAATCATAGGAAAGGCTTCCTGCCAGTGTGGATTCGCTTTCGCCTGATACAAATCCATCGTAGGTTACGCCTGCATTTGCAGGAGCCTCACCATAGGTAATAGTTTTTGGGTTTGCGGTGATTGTTAAATTCTTCTTTTCGATGGTAAACTGCTTTGTCTCTTCGGTTACCGCATTAAAATTGCTTCCTTCTGCTGCGGATACGCCAATCCAGTATGTGCCCGCATTCTTAGGCGCTCCGTCGGTCAATTCGCTTCCTTTAGCGTTGTCGTTGTCAGCGTACCACCTCACGGTCACAGTGCCATCACCGTTGTATGTGTAATTCAAGTCCTTGCCGGAACCGACTTCCACGGCAAAGCCGTCATAAACGATGGTACCGGGGTCAGCAATAGTGATTTCACCGTATGCTCGTAAAATATCAAAGTCAAAGTATCCGCCAGTGAACTGGTAGTTTCCGTTGGCCAGTGGCTCAAAGAAGATCTTTCCCTTGCCTACGTTGGTATTGTCCTCATACTTTGTGATCTTGTAGTCCTTATTCTCGTAGAGCGTATCGCCGTAAAAATCTGTCTTGATTGTTGGTTTCGGCTCGAGAGGCAAGCCAGTGTAGCGCTCCTCGAGTGCAATCATTATAGGTTTTCCAGCGGTAAGAACTACTTGAGTGACGGTAACTTGAACATCAATATTTTCCTTCGTGTTGTAAGTGCTACTGTCAGCAGGGACAAATTTAGCCTTATAGGTGTGAGGATTGTCCTTCACATCTCCAACATACTGTGCGTCGTTCATCCACTCCCAACTGCCTGGAGTATTGCCAGCGGGATTGGTTATATTAACATTCTGGAGCTTCTCCCCGAAGGTGGCGGTCACATTTGTAGGTGCTACGCAGGTAGGATCTTCTTTATCTAATACCTTAACAGGACTAGAAGCAGTAGAAACCAATTCCTGATATTCATCAGTATCCACAACCTTGGCGTAGAAGTAGAGAGTGTCGCCAGCAGTTAAGCCACCAAAGGTTGTGCCGTCCTGCCAATTAGTGGGCGCAGTAGAAGCGGAATTGCTGTAGCCATACTGAATTTTTGCAGCAGAGTCAGCAGGTGTAAGCACAGCAGCGTTCAACACTACCTCACCGCCCTTGTTGCTAGCCACAGTAGGTGCTGCAATCGTGCCGGAGTAGGCAGGCTTCGTAGGGGTAATGCCGTCCCACACGATTTTAGGCTGAACCTTTAGGGTATCGGCGCTGCCGTCCGCCAAGATGGCATTTTGAGTGTTCGTATTACCATCCGTAATCATAACGGCGGAAGATTGATTTAATGCGGCAACCTCCGTCTTATTTATAAGCCGAATGGAAGTGCTAGTCAAATCATCAATGGATTTACCGGCCTTGAAACCAAGGAGAAGTGAAGCAAGAACAATCTGTTCTGTACAAGGTGTTTCTTTACCGCAGTTAGGCAGGAGTATCATATATCCGGTGTTGCTTTTTTTAGCAAAATAGACTTTTGCATCCCACTTAATAGCACTAAGACCCGAGCCAGAAGAATATTTCTTATAAACTACACTGGAATAATCTTCCGTACTCAGTGTCTCCTTGAAAAGGGTTGTATAATCTTCTGCGTTTCCGCTATTATCGTAAATAAAATCAAACACATTTAAGTCAACTGCAAAACCAATGGTCTGTGCATTCATCAACTTCAAATTATCTGATTGAACACCGAAGCCAATTTCAACGGTATCTTGCCCGTTGTATTGTAGTGCTGTGTTCTTCGACACAATAAGATCGACATCCCATGTGTCAGTCACCCCTGCAAATGCAGTTGTCGGCATCATGCCCACAACCAGCATAATGCACAGAAGCAGGGGGAGTATACGTTTTTTCATTTTCATTCCTCCTTAAAATTCAAAAGTACAGTCACCCGTACCTTTATTAAAATTAGCAGCGTTCCAAACAATGTTTAGATCGGCGGCATTTACCTTTCCGTCGCCATTAACATCAGTCAGTTGATTATTTGCATCAGCAACCGCCTTGTTGAAATTCGCAGCGTTCCAAACAATGTTCAGATCGGCGGCATTTACCTTTTCGTTTCCATCAATATCTCCACACAGCAGCGTTATCGTGCTGATTGCGACATTGCTGTGCCACCTCAGGTCAAGGGGATCATTGCCAACCACCACGTTTTTAATCGTGTAGGTCAGGTGTGCCGCTTTGGTGACTACGAGGTCATAGGTGCCGGGAGCCACTGTAGGGAAGGTGAAGGTCTTTGTGACCTGTCCGCTGCTGGTAGCAGCATCAATGTTGGTGCTGTATATCTCTTTGCCGCCCTGCATCAGCTGAATGGTAGTGGCGTTGTTCGGGTTATAGCTCTTCACCTCACCGCTCACCTCCACGCCTTTTGCCTTCACTGGAAGATCGATGCTCCCCAACGTTACCGTACTGCCATTGGTGACAATATAGTCATTACCGCTGCTACCGTTACGCGTATACGCATACTCCTCACCGTTGACGCGGGGGTACTTATACTCATTCACCAAAATCGGGTGGGTGCCGTCCGTTTTCAGCGTGAGAGCAGCGCGCACCGTCCCATCATGAGTTTCCGGAACGGTGTTGTCGCCGGGGGTGATGTACGGCCAAGTGAGCGCCTGCACCGTTACGCCCTCCGGCAATCCGTCGATTTGCGCAGCTGTGGGCAGGGGGTCGCCGACGGTCAGGGGTGCGGGCATGGTCAGGTCGATCTGCCGGATCGGGGTGGCGGTAAAGGTCAGCGTGTCAATTGTGCCGTCGAACTTGCCATCGGGCACCGTGAAATGCTCGCCCCAACTGCCGATCGCCACACCGGAGGTGGAGGTAAAGCGCGCACCCGGGTTAGCCTTGATGGTCACCTTGACGGTATAGGTCTTGTCGGGGGCGAAGCTCGCAGCACCGGGCAGGGCGTCGTCCTCCGGGCCTGCGCTGTCGCCCACCCACCACTGATAGGAGATGGTGCGCATTGCTTTGTTGCTGTAATTCAGCGAAATGCTATCACCCACCGTTTTGTCCATGACCAGGTCGACCTTCGTCACATCGGAAATGCCTACCTCGACACCTTCTGCAAACGTCGCCGTTATCGTCAATGTCTTGGGCTTGTTGTTATAATCGTTAATAGGCTTCGGCACATGGAAGATCAGCTCGGGGTTATATTGGCCGTCTATGGGGTTTTCCCAAATATTATATTCTGAATAATTGCCGATCTCCCACTTCTTGAATGCCTTCCCGTCGGGCGTGTTCGGCACGACCCGTACCCTTGTGCCGACCTTGAGTTCTAGGCTGTAGCCGGTGATTTTCTTCTCCACACCGTTTTCGTCCGTATAGTAGGCGGTGCAGTTGCTGCTGTTATTGGTTGAAACCGGCACCTTTTCCAAATTCTCCGCCAGCTTGAAGGTATACTCCGCGTGCGCGTAGTTGTATTCGCCGCTCGCATCGGGGACAAGGGTGAACACGCTGACGGTACCCGCACCGCGCACATCAAAGGGCCCGGTGTAGCCCTTCGAGAGCCTAGGGGTTGCGTTGCCGTTGGTGTCGTAGGCTATGGTGGCGTTGAGAGGCCAGTTCCCATTCGGTTCCAGCTTCACCGATACGACGTTCTCCGTCATGGTGTAGGTGTTGCCGTCCGGGTTCAGCGTTTGGCTGCCCTCCTTGGTCTTCACCGTCACCTTCGGGGCGGGCAGGCTGCTCAGCTTCGACAGATGGACCGAGGCATAGTTATGGCTCAATTTCCGGTATTCCCTGCCGTCCACGGTAAAGGCCTTGGCCAGCTTAAAGTAGATGATACCGTTCGAGCCGCTGTCGGTGATGGTGACCTTGCCGTTTTCCACCTTTTTGCCCATGTTGGACTCGGACGGCTGCTCGTTTACCCGATAATAGACCTCGTAGCCCTCGGTCTCCTCCACCGTCAGCTCGATCGAGTCGTAGAAGTACCGCCTGATGCCGTCGCTGATCACCTTATCGCCGTATTTCACCGTGGGCTTACCGGTGGGCTGCAGGGCATAGCGCACCTCGCTGGTGATCTCCTTTATGATGGGACCTGCGTAGGCCTCGATGCGCACATCCTGTGCGGCGGTGACCTCCACAGGAAAGGGGCCGTTGTAGTCATTGAGTTTTCCCCACTTGTTCTTGTCGTAGTCCCACAGGCAGTACTTGATGGGTGCCCCACGCTCCGCCGTGATTTTTACGGTTTTGGTGCCGCCGTCGTTCGCATCATAAATCTTGGTGTCGGGGCTGATATACGGCGGGGCGACAGGCGGGTTGAAGGTAAATGGCTTACTGAAGAAACATTTGCCGGTTTGCTCGTCATCGTAGGCAATGCGGTAGCTCCTCGTCGGGATGTTGAAGTGCCAGTCAATCGACTCGGATGTGCTGCCGTAGGCATTCTTATCGGCATACAGCCGGGCGTTGCGCAGACCCATGAGGGGTTTGCCATCCAGGTCCTTGACGGCATAGGTGTTTTCGCCGTACCGGGGCAGCTGTGCGGGCACCAGCATGACACGGTATCCGCCGGTGCCGTTGCTGATGTTGTCCACCTTCTCAAAGGTCAGATCCTGATAGGCGTAGCGGGTCTGCTTGGTCACGCCTTTGTCCCACTGCACGCTGTAGCCCACATCGCTCAAGGTGGGGCCCGTCTTCATGGGGTCACGCACCGGCACCAGCACCATATCCTGCTGGATGTTGGTGAAGGTCTTGATGGGGTCCGTCCAGCTTGTGCCGTTTTCGGTGCCCTCCGGGTGCAGGGCGTCATACCAATAGAGGAACTTGCCCTTTGCGATATCCTCACCTCCAACCAATACCACGCTCCCGCCCTTGGGCACAACATGGATGTCGTTGAGATACGGCCTTAAGACCTTGGCAAAGTAGATGGAGGATCCTTGTGGATTGCCCTCCGGTGCCTCCCATTTCATGACCAGTCCGGGGGACTTCTTCACGGTGGCGACACCCTGCGGCGCCCAGATGTACTTTATGGAGCCTTGGTTACGGATCCACCTGTTGTCCGCCAGCTTGACCGATTCGCCGATGTGGAGATCGCCGCGGTACATTCCGGTGCCCAGTGTGGGGTCCGCCGCGCGGCAGCCGATGGCCCAGTTGTGGGCATCCTCCTCGCCCTTTGTATAGTACTTCTCATACCAGTCGTCAATGATAGCGGAATAGGAAGTGATGCTGACGCCGCCCTCCGCCCGGACAAGGTTCGCCGTGGCGTTTTTCTCGAGATAGATGTTGTAGGAGGGGTAGTCCCGATACAAGGCGTACGTGGCATCGCTGCCGTTGGGGTCATAGCGCTGGATGTTTCCTTCATTCTCGATGTTCAGGTGGCCGGTGGTGTCCACCGTCAGCGCCTCGCTGCCGCCCCAAAGGCGGATATCGCTCATGACATTGGCATGGGAGATGATATCCACCGAAGCATCGTTCAGCAGCTTCATTTGTGTGGCGCTGATGGCCAGGTTGACCCGGCCACTGGCGTCGCTGTAGTAGCCCTCGGTCTTGGGGTCCAAGGCTCGGCCGGTCACCTCGATGTTCAGCTTGGCGCCGTCCTTCACGGTCAGAGTACCTGCAAGGATGCCAATCAAAGCATCGCCCTCCGGGCCGCTCCCGCCGTTATTCATGTTGATGTTCACGGTGGGGCCGTAATTGACGGTTTCGGACAGTAGTGGCGAGCCGCCGATGACCACCTTGCCGGCGTTGATGCCGATCGCCTCGCTGCCGGCTTCCGCTGTGCCGTTATAGTTGATGTTCAGCGTGCCGCGGCCGGTGATCCACACCTGCTTTTTGGTGTCTCCTCTGGCATGGATCGCCACAGGGTACTTATACGCTCCGGGTCTCTGCGCGTTCATGGTCAGGGTTTTGCCCTCGGGAATGATCAGCTCAATAACTTTATCATAGGCATAGATAAAGGCGTGATTCCCGCTCATGGTCGTATCTTCCTGCACAATGACCTCGGGATAGGGATCATTAACATACTGCAAGTCGATACATGCGCCGTCGAGGTTGCCCTTTAAGTACAGCTTGTTGCCGTACATGTAGGCCACATAGGGGCCGTCGGTGATGAAAGCCTTCCGGCTAAATTCGTCCTCAACGGTATGCACCGTGGCATTCAGGCTGCACTCGGTGATATACTGGTAGCCCTTTAGAGGGATCTTTTTGCTGTCTTCGGTCCAATCGCCGAAGCACAGGTATATTGTGCCAGAGGACACCGATGGCCCCGCCCGCAACTGCGCTTTGGCGATAGGCGGAGTCTTCGGCTCGACCGAAGTCTCCGCGTCCGACAGGTCTTGGGAACCGTCCGGTGTCTTCGACGCAGGCGGAGGCTCCGGCGTGGTCGTACTCTCCGTTTCTGTTTGGATATCGGTTTCTGTCAGTGTTTCGTCCACAGGCTTCGTTTGATCAAGCGCCGCGGGCGGCGGGTCTGTGCTGCCTGCCGCGGTGACCGGTATGGCCGACAACGGCATCATGGTGAACACCAAAAGCATCGACAGAAACATGGTAAAGAATTTCTTTCGTGCTTTCATATTCCTATTCCTCCTTTCCAGTCATAAAACATGACAAAAAAGACTCCTTTTATCCGCGTGTAATCGGACAAAAAAAGCCTGCTTTTTTTAACGTATGGATTTTTGGGGCGCGCAAAAAATACAGAGCTACGACGGTCTGTCGGTCGGTCGGTCGGTCTGTCTGTCTGTTGCAAGAATTATGCCATTTCATACTCAAACCGTATTGCATACAGCAAATCCTCCTTTCGCAAAATACTTTTTTTGTTCTGCCGCGCCTCGCTTGGCATATTCTTGTCTGAGATTTTACTCTTTTTCACACAAAAAAGCCCCACCCTTTTTGCCAAAAAGGGTGGGAAAATGAAAGTTTTTTTTTAATTTTTTGATATTTTTTATCGTTTTTATTCCAATTCTTTCTTTTTTAGTCTTGTACTTACTTTTTTGTCCATTGCCGCGCGCTGCGCCGGTTTACGCAAAAAATTTTTTTTTCGCGCCGCGCCTGGCCAGCAAAAAAATGTCAAAAAACCCTGTTTCTAGCGTGGAATATCTCCGCCGCTGAGCGCGTCGTCATAGACCGCGCGGCTGCCCCCGATGAATTTTGGACGGGTGCGCGCGCATACCAGATGCGCCTCTCCGATTTGTTTGACGGAAAGTCTGACCGGAACTGCCACATGTTTGAGCTGCATCCCAATCAGGGTATCGCCGATATCCATGCCTGCGTCCGCTTGGATCTGCTCGACGGCTACCGGACATTCGGCGTGTTCGTAGACGGTCATCGCGAAGGAGCCGCCCGCGTGCGGCTGCGGTACAACGTTGACAATCTCGGTTCCCGGCAGGAGGGCTTCTTTTTCGACGATGACCGCGCGGTTCAAATGCTCGCAGCACTGCGCGGCAAGGTAGATTTCCTTCGGTTTCAGTACGCTCGTCACGCCTTCGTAGACGGCTGCCGCCGCATTGATATCCGAGCCTTTGCCGATCCGCAGTCCCACCACTTCACTGGAGCTGCATCCGATGACCAGAATGTCGCCCTGCTTTAATTTTGCGATTTCCACCAACTCCGCGCAGGCCTTCCGCGCGTCTTCTCTGATTTGTTCGTATGTAACTCTCATCTTCGATCCCTCTTTTCTGTTGTCCGCGCCTCTGCCGCCACAGCAGAGGCCTTGCGTGTTTTGTCCCGCGCCGCGTTCTTTTGCGCGCGGTTCTATCGGGAGCGCGGCGAGCGCGTCTCGCCGCGCGCGTCGTCTTAAATCTTCCAGCTGTTGAGATATTTTTGCTGCTCCGGCGTCAGACTGTCGATCTCGATGCCCCAGGCCGCCAGCTTCCTTCTCGCGATGATATCGTCGATCTCGCCGGAAACATCGATGACGGTGTTGTCCAGCTTGCCGCGGTTTTGCATGATATAGAGTGCGGACATCGCCTGTACCGCGAAGCTCAGGTCCATGATCTCGGCCGGATGTCCGTCCGCCGCCGCGATGTTGACCAAACGACCCTCGGCGATGACATCGACCCATTTGCCGTTCGCGAGCTGATAGCCCATGATATTTTCGCGCAGCTCTTTTTTGGCGATGCAGGCTGCCTCCAGACCCGCCATATCAATCTCTACATTAAAATGTCCCGCGTTGGCGAGGATCGCGCCGTCCTTCATCTTCAGCATGTGGTCTACGGTAATCGTCCACGCGCAGCCGGTCGCGGTGACAAAAATATCGCCGAGCGGCGCGGCGTCTTCCATCTTCATCACGCTGTAGCCGTCCATGCGCGCTTCGATGGCCTTGACCGGATTGATTTCGGTGACGATGACCTGCGCGCCGAGCGCCGCCGCACGCATCGCGATGCCGCGCGAGCACCAGCCGTAGCCGACAACCACGACGGTCTTGGCCGCCACGATCAGATTCGTATTGCGCATGATGCTGTCCCAGGTGGACTGTCCGGTCCCGTAACGGTTGTCGAACAGATGCTTGCAGTCCGCGTCATTGACTGCCACCATCGGGAATTTGAGCACGCCGTCTGCCGCCATCGCCTTGAGACGGATAATGCCGCTGGTCGTTTCCTCGCAGCCGCCCCAGACTTCCTCCGCCAGCTCCGGACGCTTTTCGTGAACGCAGCTGACCAGATCGGCGCCGTCATCGATGATGATGTTCGGCTTGTGTTCCAACGCCATCTCGATGTGACGGGCGTATTCCTCCGGTGTGGCCGCGTGATACGCGTATACCCGCAGACCGTCCTCCGCCAGCGCCGCCGCGATCTCGTCCTTCGTGCTGAGTGGATTGGAGCCGGTGATGGACATCTGCGCGCCGCCTGCCGCCAGCACCTTGCACAGATAGGCGGTCTTGGCTTCCAGATGCACCGATAAGCTGATCTTCACGCCCTCAAAGGGTCTGGTCCGGGTAAATTCCTCTTCGAGTCCGCGCAGCAGCGGCATGTGGGCGCGCACCCATTCGATTTTTTGGTGTCCCTGCGGCGCCAGGGCAATATCTCGGATTTCGTACTCTTTCATAATCTTTGTTTCTCCTTTTATTCTACGGTTACGGATTTGGCTAAATTCTTCGGTTTGTCAATATTGCAACCGCGTTCCTTCGCGACATCATAGGCAAAAAGCTGCAGCGGTACGACACTGAGCAGCGGCGTCAGCTCGTCGCGGCAGTCCGGAATATAGATGACTTCATTGCTCTGCGCTTCTACGGCGCGGTTGCCTGCTTTGGCAACCGTCAGCACATGCGCGCCTCTGGCTTTGATTTCCTGGATGTTGGAAAGCATTTTTTCGTACAGCGCGTCCTGCGTCGCCAGACAGAGCACCAGCGTTCCCGGCTCCATCAGGGCGATGGTGCCGTGCTTGAGTTCTCCGGCCGCGATCGCGAAGGAATTGATATAGGAGATCTCCTTCAGCTTCAGCGAGCCTTCGTAGGCGACGGCGGCATCCAGTCCTCTGCCGATAAAAAATACCTGGTCTCTGGTGTAAAGAATCTTTGCCAGCGCTTCAACCTCGCGCACGTCTCGCAGATAGGCCGCCAGCTTGCCCGGAATCTCGCGCAGCGCCGCAAGCAGCGCGTGGTAGTCCGTCTCACTGATTGTGCCGAGGGTTCTGCCCATGTGGAGCGCGAGCAGATACATGCAGGTCAGCTGGGTCGTGTAAGCCTTGGTGGAAGCGACCGCGATCTCCGGCCCTGCCCAGGTGTAGAACACATCATCGGATTCTCTGGCGACGGAGCTGCCGACGACATTGACCACGCTGAGCACTCTTGCGCCCTTTGCCTTGGCCGCGCGCAGGGCTGCCAGCGTATCCAGGGTTTCTCCTGACTGGCTGATGGCGATGAACAGGGTTCTCTCGTCCACCAGCGGGTCGCGGTAACGGAACTCGGAGGCGACATCGACCTCAACCGGAATTTTGGCGAGTTTTTCGATGATGAATTTGCCGACAAGTCCCGCGTGATAGGCGGTGCCGCAGGCTACGATATAGATGCGGCTGATGTTTGCCAGATCTTCCTTTGTCAGAGAAATGCCGTCTAAGCGGATATTCCCCGCTTCATCCAGTCTGCGCGCGATGGTTTCCTCGATGGCCTTCGGCTGCTCGTAAATCTCCTTGAGCATAAAATGCGGATAGCCTTCTTTTTCGGCGGCGTCCACATCCCAGGTTACGTGGAAAACCTCTCGCCGCACAGGGTTTCTGTTTTCGTCAAAAATATCGATGCGGTCCGCGGTAACAACGACCATCTCGCCGTTCTCGATCAGATAGATTTCCTTACAGTATTTGAGCAGGGCCGGAATGTCTGAGGCGATGAAGTTTTCGCCTTTGCCGATCCCCGCGATCAGCGGCGCGTCCTTGCGGACCGCCACGATTTTGTTCGGGTCCTTACTGGAAATGACCGCGAACGCGTAAGCGCCTGTCATGTCTTGTGTCGCGGCGTAAACCGCGTCCTCCAGACTCTCTGCGTCGCGCATGTAAATGCCGATCAGCTGGGCGATCACCTCGCTGTCGGTCTCGGAGCGGAAGTGCACGTGGTACTGGCGTGTCAGCCGTTCCTTAAGTTCCACAAAGTTTTCGATAATGCCGTTATGCACGATCGCCACGGTGCCGCTTTGGTCCGCGTGAGGATGCGCGTTGATATCGGAGGGCGCGCCATGCGTTGCCCAACGGGTATGTCCGATGCCGGTATAGCTTTCGAAGCTGATGCCTCTGCGGCTCTCGTTGTCCAAAAGCTCCTCCAGATTCCTGATTTCTCCTACTTTTTTGCGGATTTCGACGCTGCCGTTGCGCACCAACGCGATGCCCGCGGAGTCATAGCCTCTGTATTCCAGCCTCTTCAGACCATCCAGAATCACGTCCTTCGCGTTGCGTTTACCCACATATCCTACAATTCCACACATAATATATACTCCTTTTGTTCCCGCGCCGCGGTGTCCGCGGCCGCGTTTCGCGCTGCGGGCGCGGCATGAGAGGTTCTCCCTCTTTTCCCCGCGCGGCCTGCGCGTTTATTCTCCCAGCCTGCGCTCGATCAGCGCGGCCAGCTCCTCTGCCAGCGGCCGGATTACCGCGAGGT
>Ga0129311_1002010_pt1 | contig 13123 bp, 12 predicted proteins | sample Go1ome_FD_94435 | JGI IMG/M metagenome (GOLD analysis project Ga0129311, IMG submission 94435) | Western lowland gorrila individual fecal microbial communities from Wisconsin, USA - Go1022B metagenome | ecosystem: Host-associated > Mammals > Digestive system > Large intestine > Fecal | place... | reverse complement strand
TTTATGAACATGGGGGTTTTATTATTTAATAAACTTTTCCCCGAGAAAGATTACACCGGATTAAATGAGCATAGTTCTTTTAAAACCTTATCCGGTGTGTGGAAAAAATTTAAGGATTTTCCGTATGGAACTCCTGATCCAAATATTTTGCTCTCTGCCGGTGTTTACAATCTTTCCTGTGAAGATTATTTTTGGGGAGATATTCTAGCCTCTTTCGACGAAAGTGATTGGGAATTGTATATTGATGTTTCTACTTTCATGAGTGGGCTTTTTTCCCGAAGTGATTATATCACAAGTGAGCATTCCGTTCCGGAACCGGTATGTGATGGAAACTGTTCGTGCTGTCCTTATATGGAGCAATATAGCGAGTGCGATATTTATTCTGTATGCGCCTGTGAGCTTGCTACGATTCAGCAGACCGGGCATGCACATGATACCAAAATTGGGAACTTAATTGAAACTGCTTATGAAAGCCTTTTGGAAAAGGTTACTTATAATGGGGAACAGGTGGAAAAATATCTGGGAGCGGAGGCAGAACGTCTCTTATCCTTTGATTATTTAGACCGTATCAATGAGTGTTCCTCATCGGACTGTTCAGAAGCCGGATATTTTGCCTTTCCAAAAGCAAAAGAGGTTTTATCCTTTTTATCAGAGCATAAAGAGGATTCGGAATGGAGCTATTACTACAAACTGATGGAGTGCTTATTATATGGTTCTTTCATCGAAGAAGAACGGGAAATCTATTGTATAGATTATTGGTTTTATGATGATGCATTCATTATAACCTATACACTTCTCCAGGAGGCGGAAGATACAAAAAGCAATGTTTCCCTTCCGACGTGTATCGCTATGATGTACGATGTATTTGAATTTGTTCATAAATTCTTAAATCAGTCTGTGATGGAAGAAGAGAAAAAAGGAGCGTAAAAATCTTTTGCATTGTATTCTTACAGTGCTTTCTATTTAATGGAATGGTGAGGCATTTACGCTTCACCATTCTTTTTTTCGTAACCTGCTGCCGATAACGAAACCCTTGTTTAAGCTTGCTTTTTAGAAGAAAATACAGTAGAATTAACACATTCATTGATTGCATGTAAAGAATTACTATTGGAAAGTGGTGCTGAAAGAGTTGCTATGTTTGCATTAGGAAAATCTTTGTAAAGAAGGTGATTCAGTGAAAATTCAAATTGTGAGCAAAGAGGATCGGACATATCCATCCTGCTTTAAAGATTTATCACAGAAGCCATCTGTAGTGTACTATATGGGTGATATTAGTTTATTTGAAAAGAAATGTATCGCTATCATTGGTGCGAGAGAGGCATCTACAGAGTCTATTGAAATAGCAACTAATTATGGCAAATACTTAGCTGAGCAGGGGTATGTAATAGTAAATGGCATTGCCAGAGGGATAGATCAAGCTGCAATTAAAGGTGTAATTGATGCCGGTGGAAAAGCAGTATTAGTAATGCCCTGTGGACTAGATCGTATATACCCTGCGAGTGCGAAATATTTTATTGATGAGGTATTGCGACTTGGTGGATGTGTAATAAGTGAGTATCCCGAAGGTACACAACCACAAAAATTTACTTTTCTACAGAGAGATAGGCTGCAAGCTGCGGTAGCAAATAAAGTAGTCGTTATATCTGCGGAAGAAAAAAGTGGAACAATGACAACGGTTGATTATGCCCTTAGACTAAACAAGCCTGTTGCTTGTATTTATAACAATGCAAGCGGAAATAGAAAACTTATAAATTCGCATAAGGGTACTTGCTTATATAATAAAGATAATCTATTTTCGTTTGTAACAGAGCCAATAGCCGTACAGATGTCACTGTTCTCGTAGATAACAACAAGTTTGAATACCCAGAAAAAATGATAAGCTCTCAACCGTAATTGGATGAGAGCTTTTTTTACTTATTTTCCGTCAAAGTTATTGCAGTATAAATTCCGTCGGAGAAAATGCAACACGGTGTTGCGTTTAATTTGCAAATTATCCGAACTGCTGCCGATAACGAAACCTTTGTTTTTATGTTGCTTTTTTTCTTAATATAAGTTATACTAGTCACATAAAAGTTATGTCTTCTTTATTTTCTTTTCTTCAGCAAAGTTCGCTGATGGTGTGGACAATTCCTATATTAGATAGGTTTATTTTTTAAGGAGAAGATTATATTGTTATTTGCTTGATGGACGATTTTTTCGTCTTTTTTTATTGCTTATAATTATGTATTATTTTTTATTCTATAATTTTTTCAATTATATCTATATAGATGATTAATAAGGTTTGAAGAAGTGCAACTTTAAACTCTTATTTGACGAGAAATGTTTCGGTTTGTTACAGGCTCTGTATAGAGCAAGACGGCAGTTAGCTGGCATTTCTTTTTTTATTATTTTATAATTAAGAAAGGGAGTGGTTAAAATGGCACAAATGATTGGTAAACGTTCTTGTACACGCAGTTTTCCTTGTGCAGTATGCGGAAGGGAAGATTGGTGTTTCATGGGCGAATATTCTGATGGTAACCTATGGTTCTGTGCTTCGAGGAAAGAAGATACCGTGATTGGTACCGATGGAAATACTTATGTCTTAAAAGGTATTACCAAAAGCAACTATGCGCGGTACGAAGAACAGACACAGGCAGAACGTAATAAGAGGAAATGGGTAGAAGAACAGGCCCGTACAAATCCTTCTTGGAAACAATCAAACTATTCTTTTAAAAAGAGTCCTTCTCCGTCCCATGCGGTCGAAGAGCCAATGGAAATCGAAAAAATAGTAGCGGATGAGATTGCACCGTTGTCTAATAAAAGATTAAATGAAATTTATTCTTTTATGTTAGATCAGCTTATTTTAGAAGATTTTCACAAAGAAGCTCTTTTTAAGGAATGGAATGATGGAATTGGTGCGGATATTGGATTGGGTAATCTTATTTTATCCAATTGGCCGATACGTTCTCTTCCTATGCCTGATTATGCAAGAACAAAAGGAGGTTACCACGAATTAAAAAATATCACACGCAAGGAACTAGTTGACCGTATGGTTAAAAAGTTCGGGAGTTTAAGAGGTGTACCTGGTTTTTACCTCAAAACTTCCAAATGGACGGATCGCAATACCGGAGAAGTATATCAGAGTACAAATTGGAGTCTCGTCAATTTGTCAGGTATTGTCTATCCTGTTTACGATTCAAACGGATATATTTTCCGTATCCGTATTGGCGACGAACATCCGGATGTAAAGGAATATGCAAAAGATAATTGTGGTAATTATCTTTATAAGGAACCTATAGGTGATGATGACAAGAAGCATCACGTAACTTCCGCTGTATATCGTTTTGATAATTATACCGGCGAATGGTTTCGTATTCCTTATGATAAAAACGGAAAAAGGAATGACAATCTAAAAGAGCTTGTTTATTCCCGTACAAAAGGCATTTATAAGGTAAAAATAAATGCAAAAGGGTATCCGGTTGTTGATGGGAAACCCGATGGAAAATACAAAAACTTTTCTTCCCGGTTTGAAGAAAACCATGAAGAAATCATTGAAAAAAATGGGAAAAAGGTCAGACGCATAACGTCTTTTAATCGTTATGCCGAAGGTACCAGGTCGGGTTCTCACATTTCTTTATATGCAAAACCCGGTGATGATTTCCGGTTTTTGTATGTTACAGAGGGCGAAAAAAAAGCAATGGTAATCAATGCTATTTTTCATGTACCCGTTATTGCTTTACCCGGGGTACAGAACTACCCCTTATTATTTGAAAAAGAATATATGTCCGAATTCTCTATGTTCGATAAATTATGTCAAAAAGGATTGACAGTCATCTTTATTGTTTATGATGCCGATAAAGCCACAAATGATATGGTTTTAAACTGCGAGCAAAAAGCAATACAGATGTGTCTTGAACACAAGGTTAGTACCTTTGTTGGGGAATGGGATGTAGACTTTGGATATAAGGGTGCTGATGATGCGTTAATTCACGGAATTGACTTTAATTACGATCAGCGCACTTAGTTTTTCAGATGATTTACAAACGAATAAGACGGAACCTTTTTGGGTTTCGTCTTATTTTTTTTGTTTTCCGGCAGTGTTCTCTAATGGTTTGATAATTTCTGTATATAGTGAGTGGATTTATTACAAAATATATTAGGTGTATTGCATTCTCTTATCATTTACGCTATAATTAAACCATAATATGTTTTGTTTTTCTTTATTTACATTTTTCGGTAGTGTTCACCGAGGCTTTGATAATTCCTACTTTGTGCTAGTAGGTTTATGATAAAGGAGAAGTTGTAGTATTTAGTGGATTGATGATTTATTTATCAATCTTTTTTTATTTTTATTCGCAATATGCGTTAATAATATAAAGGAGAAAAGAGAGAGATATTTTTATCTCTCTTTTTTATATGCTCTATTTATTGAGCAAGCTACATTTTTGTAGTAAAAATTTAATATGTTAAACCTTGCCTTATGGGTGAGGGCTGTATTTACAGACGGTTGATCTTACGTTATCAAATCAGTGTCCTCCAGTTGTGGGGAGAGGTTTTCGTGTTTTTTTCTTAGACCTGCTCCCACTAAAGAGGGGCAAATACTATTATTATTTGTCCCAAAAGGGAGGAAAGGAGGAAATCATATGAACGATTTCCAGAACATTAAAAAAGAAGTAGAGCAGAAATTGAGTAGAGAACTTGGGGAGGAAGTTACCTGTTCTATTGAGAAAATCAATAAACAAGGTGGAATAACCTATACCGGGCTAACGGTAAAAAGTAACACAGGTAGTGTTTGTCCAATCTTTAATTTGGACGAACTGCGTGAACGTGGTCTTGATGTAAAGGAAATGCGGATCTTTATTGTAGATAAATATCTGCGTCATCAAATTGAGGAAGAAGGCCAAAAAAAAATACTTTCTTGTCTCAGCAATTACGAAGAGGCAAAGAAACGTTTAGTAATACGGTGTTGCAATTTACCCAACAATATCTCGTATTTATCAGATAAACCGTATCGCAAGATAACAAGAGACATTGTGGCGTATCTGATAATTCATATTGGGGATATGATGCCGGATGCAACCGAAAAAGTAGCTACCACTTCGGTAACGTCTTCTCTGTTGAAGAACTGGGGAGTGTCTTTCGAAGAGGCATATAGCGATGCCTTACGTAACGGTTTTAAGCCATATATCGGTGACTTGCTGGAGATGCAGACCAGTTTTTTCAATAAAGACTTTCTGCAGCCTTTAAGGGAATTTGAACTGATCCAACATATTTCTCCGGAACTTCCACCTCTGTTTGTTATTTCAAATCAGAAACAGGTAGGTGGAGCAAGTATTTTGGCATATCCGGAGGTGTTAAAAATGCTTTCGGATTTCTTTGCCATGGATTTGATGGTAATTCCGTCAAGTGTCCATGAGATTCTGGTATTGCCTTTCGTAGAAGGCCATACATCCGCGAAATCCACGATAGTGGACGAGGTATCTTCGATGATACAAGAAGTAAATGCAACATCTGTGGCAGAAGAAGATATTCTGTCCAGTACAGCTTACCTGTTACGAAACGGGGTCCTTCTCGATATTGAGGCTGCCCTGACGGCTTAACTCAAAAAAAATCTCAAGCTGTAGCGCAGCCGTTCGCAAATTGTGATCTTGGTTGGTTAAAATCCACCATTGAGATTTTTTACTTATCTGGATACATTCCAGCACATCTTTAATGGGAGATGTAATCTATAAACATACATTTCCCATAAAGGGATGTGTGTTTATGGAACCATTCGGATGAGGTCCGTTATTCCTCATATTACCTTACAAAAAAATAAAAGGACATCGTTTTGATGTCGGATTGGAGAAAAATATGATGAATAATATAAAAAAACTTTTTAATGTATCGTTGGTTGCTGTGGCAGGAGTTTTTTGCGGTTATTGGTTATCTTCGCAACAGACAGACGTTCCTGCTAGAAGTATCGTTAAAGATGCTGTTTCTGTTACTTCTGAAGCCGAATTGGCAGAAGTAACAAATGCTGTTGCGTTTACAACAGCAGAGGAGGAAAAAGAGCAGGAGCAGCCTGTTCTTATCCCGGCAAAAGCAAATACTACACGGGATAAAAGTATCGCAGTTCCGGATGAAACCGAAACGGTTTCTACGGTTAGTAATAAAGCTGTGAAAGCTGTGGTAACAAAAGAACCGGAACAGCCCGTTTCTGAAATTGCTTCTATTGAAACAACCGCACCGGTAGAGGTCGTTGATGTTCCTCCGGTCGAAACACAGATTACAGATACAATTCAACAGTCTGCACCTGTTGTTCAGCCTGTAGAACCGGCTACTCCTGTCATTATAGGAGAAGATTATACACAACAGGTAATAGATGACTACAACGCAGTTGCCGATGCGGCACTTGCGGATGTCCTTAATTCTCTTGATTTATAAGAGAAATAGAGGACAGAAAATTTATAATCAATGGGATTATATATGATTTGCAGTCCCATTGAGGCATGCTCTTTGTCATATATAATGCCTTTTTTTAACGTCATATCCATAGAAAATAAGGGGGTATTTTAATATGACACTTTTAGAAACTAGAGCATGTGCTTATGCAGATAAAATTGTTGCCGAGATAATTGAAATTTTCTCACCCAAATTACACGAGTGGATTGCTCGTGATTATAATCCGGAGATAACCAGTACCATAACTGGCGCGGATTACATTTTTTATTTTAAAATGTTTTCAGTTCTTGCTTTGGTTGCAACCTTCTTTTTAGGAGCTGCGGTCTATAAATATCGCAAGAATATCGTCAATATTTTAAAGGTAACAATATCTGCAGTGATATCATTTATGGGGTTTGGAATCTCTTATGGGGGTTTCCTTCTTTACCATAAAAGATATCCGAGGAGAGAAGAATTGTATCATATGCAGACCGTTTGGAATGTATATTTTTAATCAATTCTGATCTCTTTTATTTTTATCTATTTCTCTCATATTTATATTAAAAGTATGAAGAAGTGGAGAAACTGAATACTAACCAGACGCTCGTTCTGGAAACCTATCGGAATAGGTATGCCAAAATAATTGGTAAAACCTTAGATATGTGCTATAATATCCTTACCAAGAAGGATTTCTCTTTTAGAGATAAATAGAGAAGTCCTTCAAGGGCTTTCTCTAACTTGGTTATATATACCAAATTCAAATTAAGGAGAAAGGAGAAAATCGTCGATGATGGGAGTTGATATTATGAGTACAAAAGAAGCTAATATTGCTTTATTGTCAACAATTCCAGAAGATGCTCAACAGCAGATATTCGTGTATTTGACACAAAATTTCTGTGATGGAAATCCGTTTAAGCCAAAGTCTGCTGAAGAAATATATTCGGAATTAGCAGAGTCAAGAGCTTGTTATGAGCGAGGCGAATATGAGGATTTTGATGATGCATTAGACGATATAAGTAAAAAATATGGCTTATAAAGTAATAATCACACCGCCTGCAAAACATCAGTTAGAAATGTATATTGCGTATACATTATCAGAATTTAAGAATTTGCAGGCAGCGAAAGCAATTAGGGATGATGCAAGAGAAACAGAGAAAAAATTATCAGACGTGGCAGGAAGCTTAGCGTTATGCGAAGATGAAGTGCTTGCACGAAATGGATATCGTAGAATCATGTTCTTAAAGCATGACTTTTTTATGGTATACAGAATTGATAATAAAACTGTTATTGTTGATGCTATGTATCACGAATTGCAGGATTATGAATCTGTTTTTACCAGACGAATGCATCTGAACTAATTCAGCAAACACAAATACCATCAGTTTTTTTGCAAAACTGGTGGTATTTTTTTCTTTTTAATGGCATTTTTATGATTTAGGAACAGCTAATGATGCCAATGTCTCTATCTGCTCTTAACTTAATGCCATTGTTGGTTTGAATAGGTTCTTTTTTGGAAATTTGTATTATGAAACTGTTTTGTGTTTCTTTCGAGAAATTTTTATTGTATTTTTTTAAGATATGATTGGCTTTTTTCTATTTCTTTGTTACAATGCTTTCATAACATCATTTATTGAATAAATGGAGTGCGAGGTGTTTTTATGGAGTATAGTGAACATTTTGAAGAATTATATCTGATACGTGTATTAGAACATTGTGGTGCCGAATACAGGCAGCAGGACCTTTTACACAAGGGAAAGAAGGGTTCTTTTTATGCGTGCACCATTCTTCTTTATGACTATGTGTATAAAGCGGTTTCTTATGTTTCCGATAATCATATCCGGTATGTATATAAATTGCTGTCCGTCAGCTCTTTGCATGGAGAAGAGATTTTCTGTAAAGATATCTTTTTCCATATGGAAAGAAATATCCGCTCACATAAAAAAGAACTGTCTGCTGACGAACTTTTATTTCAACTGAAATATTCTGCAGTTTGTATTATTTCCGGGCTGTTATTTATATTGTCTTTTGTGCTTTTTATAATAGGAATCTTTGTGTATCCTTTTTTATTCTCATTTGCAAAAGCGTTTTCTTGCATTATTGCAGCAGCTTTGTTTTTTCTTGCAAGGATTTTCTTTGTACGTTTTCGCCGTATATGGTTTGGAAAATCCTGATAAATATATTATCTATATGTTTCTTTCGTGAAATTTTATGTTGACTTATATTCCTTTATATGATACTTTTAAAATAGAAACACAAGATATTGTGGTTTTTAAGTATAATGAAAATAGAAAGGTGGTGGTTCATATGTTGGATAAGGTTATTAAAATTTTTAAATCTGCTAATTTTATCGTTTTTATTGCATTTTTTATTCTTGCAATGGTTGTATTTCGTTTTTTTCCCATCATAAACTTAACAGGCGACAGTATGAGCCCTACTGTTCTGTCGGATGATGTTGCTATTTTAAATACGTTAGATAAACACAAGATTGAACGATTTGATATGATTTCCGTAGATGCTTCAAGTTATGGAGCAGTTGATGTCAAAGAACGTTATTGCAAAAGAGTGATTGGGTTACCCGGCGAAACCGTTGATTACTGTGACCGACAGTTGTATATTAACGGCACGCAAATCGAAGATGTTTATGCTTATTATCAGTCAGATGCTGATACGATCATGACGGTCGAGGAAACCGGCGAAAAATATTGTACAACCGGTTATTTTCACTGGGAATTAAAAGATAATGAGTACATTGTAATGGGAGATAATCGTTTGTACAGCTGTGATAGTCGTGATCCCATGGTCGGTCCTATTTCTGGTGATGCGATTAACGGTACCTTCTTATATTCAAAAACGCTCTCTGCAATTTATCATTTCTTTGATTTTGCAAGATAAGGTTTGACATGACGTGTTGTGATTTATTGATAAAGTTATCCTCTTCCTTTTTCTCTTTTCTAAAGAGCGAAGGAAGGGGATTTTTTATTTTTCAGCACATTATATATTATTTTTATATCTTGTGTTTCCTAGTACGTTCGTATAGGTTATTGCAAAGGAATACCTTGCATAAATAGTACGGATAGCATATAATATTTCTATAATAAGTTATGTCTGCTTTATTTTATATTATCAGTAAGGTTCACTGATGTTTTGAAAATTCCTACTCATAGTAGGTTTATGATAAAGGAGATGTACTTTTCAGATAAATATGTAAGAATCGCAATAGGTAGACGAAGAGAAATCTTCGTCTTTTTTTATTGCAAAAATGTTGTTGCGAAAAAAAAGAAAAGGAGATGAAAGCATGCTACATTGCAACGAAAAGACTGAACGGTTGAATTTTAAACAAAAACCGGAGACTGTTTTATCGAAAGAGGAACATCGAAAGTTACTTGAAAAAGATTTAAGCGGTTCAGAACATGTAAGAGTAAGAATAGTCAATTCCCAAATTGTCTATTTCGATGCGTTAACCGGCAAGGCTTTAGCCTGCCATTACTAAAAAGAAAGGAGATGAGGATATGGCAACAATCAGCCTATCAAACTTAAAGGGTGGGGAAAGTTTAGATAAAATACCTGTATCCATCAAGAACTTAAAAAAGTCCGGTGACAGGTATTACTTTACGGTATCGGATAAAAGCGGAAATCTGGATGCGTATTGCTCTGTGAAACTGTACTCTTATGAACAGATCCGTAACTTTTCCAAATGTCCTGTTTTAATCAGCGGTTTAGCTGAAGCAAAACTGAATGCCTTACCTGTGGTTAAGGTAAAACAGTTTTCTTCTGCCCCTGTAACGGATGAGTTACTGGAACAGACAACAGAAATGATCGATGCACAACACATTGATTTTTATCTGCAAAACATTCAGAAATACAAAAACGCGGTCAAAAATCCGGCCTATTGTCAGCTGCTGGATGCATTCTTTTCAGAAGAGCATTTAAAAATGTTGCAGACAATGCCGGCAACACATACGAGGCAGGCAAATTTGTATGGCGGTCTTTTACAGGAGACGGCCGTGGTTACTGCCTTAAGTGTGAATAATGCAAATCTTTATCTGCGTTATGCAAACGGTATTTATTCCTTTGCAGAGACGTATCAAATTGATTATGATTTGCTGATTACGGGAGCGTTATTACATTTATCCGGTAATCTGTTGTATTTTTCTGAAAAAATCCCACATCACAAAACAAGTCTTGGTGTGAACCAGGGCTTTATTAATTGCACAACCAATCTGATTCATAATTTCATTCGCGAGTATGGAATTGTGATTTCAGATGAGGACCTTGCCGCACTCTTTAGTGTCGTCTGTCAGTGCGACGAACACAATAAGAGCGTTAAGGCAAATTGCCTGGAGGCAAAAATCTTAAAAGGGGCTTTCTACACATTCAAGAGTTTGGATATGTTTGAACGTTCTGTAGTAAAGGCTATTGAAACAGTTGGCCTTTCAAAAGAGGAAGAGGAACAGGATGAGTTAAATGAATATATGTATAACTCAGAATTAAACTGTTACGCTTCCAATTCCTATATCCACAAAAAAGGTGCCATATTGGAAAAATATGGGCATTCGATTGACGGACATAAATGATGAAGGAGGTGCATGGTATTCTGTCAAAAATATTTTACGGCAAAAAAGGATGTGGCATGGATACAAAGGCTTTATCTTATGCCAAACAACTTCTTTGTTTAAAAGATGGTGCGTCTGATTGTGACTGTCGTAGTTGTCAGACGAAAGATACCATGCATCCGGATTTATTGATAATGAACGGAGAAAAATATCTTGCAGAAGATGTGAATACCATCACATCTTTTGCAACAAAATCTCCTGTTTTATCAAATGTCTGTGTGGTATTGGTTTATGGAATGAACAAGATCAGTTCTGCTATGCAGAACAAGCTCTTGAAAGATTTAGAGGACAATCAAACGTTTCGTCTGGTTGCAACGGCTGTCGATTTTGAAGGCATTATTCTTGATACCATCAAAAGCCGGACCATTGGCGAAAACGTTTATCCTTTGCCAAAAGAGGAGTTTTCAAAACTGCCTCTTTCAGATTGTGAGTTCTATTATTACTTAACGGATGGATGTCCGGAACGGATAAAGGACTTACAGGATGCAGAGCCTCTTTTTAGAGAGATTTATCAGTGCTTTGCAAACAATGATTTTATTAATCTTTTCCGTGTGCTTCATCTTGTAACGGAAAAAGATAAGCAAAACTTTTTCTCAAAACACAAGGAGTTTGTTGCAGACCTTTTCTTGTTTATGGAAAAGATTTATATAAACTTCTTTGGCGAAAACCTTTTGGATGAAACCAAACGGAAGGTCTTCTTAAATCGCATGTGTGTTTTGGAAGAAGAGCGGATGAGATCAGTAAATCAATGGTATACTGCAAATGACTTCTTTTTATCGGTTTGCCGATTTATCGAAGTCAAAGAAAATTAAAAGGAGATGACAAATTATGAGTTTATACAATCACTATCGTCCGCAGAAGTTGTCTGAAATTATTGGACAGTCTGCCGCTAAAGCAACTGTGAAGGGAATGTTGAAAAACAATTCCTTTCCTCATGCAAACCTTTTCTGTGGTATCCATGGAACGGGTAAAACGACAATGGCTAGAATCATTTCCAAGGCTGTTAACTGTCAAAATCCGACAGAAGATGGACCTTGTTGTAGATGTGAGTCTTGTTTGGCTATCGAAAATGGCTCCAATTCGGATGTTGTTGAGTTAGACGCTGCATCAAATAATGGGGTTGCCGATATCGAAGCCGTATTAGAGCAAATTCGGTATATGCCTTATTCAAAAAAGAAAGTTCTGATTTTGGATGAAGTGCATATGCTTTCAGCTGCTGCCTTTGCTAAGTTACTCAAAACACTGGAAGAACCACCGGAACATGTGATTTTCATTTTATGTACGACGGATAGTCACAAAGTACCCGGTACCATTCACAGTCGTTGTGTGGAACTGAATTTTAAAAAGATTTCCGATCAGGAGATTTTTAACAATTTGGAAACCATCTGTAAAAAAGAGGGGTTTCCGTATGAACAGGGTGCATTAGTACAAATAACAAAGGCTGCTAACGGTTCCGTGCGTGACTCCTTATCCATTTTGGAGGCACTTGCTCTTGGCAATCAGCTGACGGAAGATGCGGCTATTAAACGTTTGGGTTTCACAACAGATGATAACTTGTTTCAGTTATTATGTGCTATTGCATGTGAAAATATTGTTCTTACCATGGAAATCATCGATGAGATTTTAGAAAATGGTGTGAACATTCCGCGTGTACTTAAAGAACTTGTCGATATCCTGATTTCTGTTATTTCCTACCATAGTGGAATGACAAAGGACCTTGACATTTCTGATCTTGCACATGTTATATCTGTTGAGAATGCGAATGCCTTTATTTATGCATTCACAGAAATCTTAAAGGATGGAAAAGCGACAGGGTTAGAGATGGCATTTCGGTTGAAATGTATTCAGCTTGTCAGCGAAAAGCGGAACATTACATTCCTTGAAAAACGCATTTGTGCGTTGGAAGAAGAGGTTGCTGTCTTAAAAACAAGGAAACCTACTGTTTCTGAGACAGCTCCCATACAGGAAAACGTTCCGCATACGGAAACGCCTTTGGCCGCTGTGCAACAATCCATGCCTTTGCCATCAGAGCCTACACCCGTGGTTCCTACACCGAATGTTGTCGCAGAACAAGTCTCAGTATCCATGTCTGAACCGGATGCTATGTC
>Ga0129311_1002009_pt1 | contig 13127 bp, 11 predicted proteins | sample Go1ome_FD_94435 | JGI IMG/M metagenome (GOLD analysis project Ga0129311, IMG submission 94435) | Western lowland gorrila individual fecal microbial communities from Wisconsin, USA - Go1022B metagenome | ecosystem: Host-associated > Mammals > Digestive system > Large intestine > Fecal | place... | reverse complement strand
CGTCACGCGAATTTTCATGTTTTTGGCTTCGCAGATCTGCTTTTTCCGCTCCGCTGCCGCCTGCGCGCGGAAGCTCTCCTCCGCATCGCGCAGGCCCGCTGCCTTTTCGTAATCCTGTGCGCTGATGGCCGCTTCCTTTTCCCGTGCAGCCGCGGCAGCCCGCTCTTCCATCTCCCGCAGCGCGGGGGAGGCGCTGCGCGCGCTCATGCGCACGCCCGCCGCCGCCTCATCGACAAGGTCGATGGCCTTATCCGGCAGAAAGCGGTCGGGCAGATAGCGCTTGGAAAGCGTCACCGCAGAAGAAAGCGCGCCGTCCTCGATCGCAAGGCCGTGGTGTGCTTCATATTTCGGCCGCAAGGCACGCAGGATGGCAAGCGTTTTTTTCTCGTCCGGTTCGCCCACCTGCACGCTCTGGAAGCGCCGCTCGAGCGCAGCGTCCTTTTCGATGAATTTACGGTACTCCGCAAGCGTTGTCGCTCCGATGACGCGGATCTCTCCGCGCCCGAGGGCTGGCTTTAGAATATTCGCCGCGTCCACCGCTCCCTCAGCGCTGCCCGCGCCGACGATGGTATGCAGCTCGTCGATGAAGAGGATCACATTGCCGTCGCGCCGCACCTCATCGAGCAGGACGCGGATGCGCTCTTCAAATTCGCCGCGGTACTTTGTCCCCGCCACCATGCCCGATAGGTCGAGCAGCAAAATGCGCTTGTCCACCAGTTCCTCCGGCACATCGCCCGCGGCGATCCTTTCGGCAAGGCCCTCGGCGATGGCCGTTTTGCCCACCCCCGGCTCGCCGATGAGCACGGGGTTATTTTTCGTCCGCCGCGTTAAAATGCGCAGTGCACGGGCGATCTCCTCGTCCCGCCCGATCACGGGATCGAGCCTTCCCTCACGCGCCATAGCCGTTAAGTCGCGCGTGAACTCTGCAAGCGTTTTGCCGCTCTTGCCCTCGCTGCGGCTCGCGCGCACCTCGGGCAGCGGCACCCTGCGCGGGGAAGCGCTCATCGCGCACAGTGTTTCACTGTACAGCTTTCGTGTGTCCACCCCGGAAAGGCGCAGCAAACGCACCGCCGTATTCGTGCTGTCGCGCAGGATACCGAGCAGCAAATGTCCCGCCTCGATCACGCCGCTGCCTGCACGCACAGCTTCTCCCACGGCAAGCTCCACCGCGCTGCGCGCGTGAGGCGTGAGCCCCTGTACCGTCGATTTCTCCGCCGTGCCGCGCCCGAGCTTTTCGATCATCTTTTCGCGCATTGCCTTCTCATAGACCCCCGATGCGTTCAGCGCGCGGCAGGCCGCGTCGCCCTCTTCGCGCAGCATCGCAAGGAGCAAATGCTCGCACCCCACGTATCCGTGCCCCAGTTCTCCCGCCGCCGCCTGCGCGCAGCGCAGCACCTGCTCGGCGCGCACGCTGAATTTCCGGTCGTTCATTTCTCCGCCTCCCAATGCGTTTTCGTCCTATCATTTTTAACCGCTTTCCCCAAAAATAAACGCCGCAAACGACACAGAAAATTCAATATTTTCCTACATTCTGACTCTTGCATTTTCACATTGACATGCTATAATAACCTCATCAACTTATGGAGGTACTAATTATGGCTTACCAGATCAGCTCTGCCTGCGTCAGCTGCGGTGCTTGCGCAGACGCTTGCCCCGTCGGTGCTATTTCCCAGGGCGATTCCCAGTATCAGATCGACGCGAATGCCTGCCTCGATTGCGGCTCCTGCGCTGATACCTGCCCCAACGGCGCCATCTCTCAGGCCTAAGGCTCAAGAGTACTTAAAAAATAAGGACGCGCTTTCGCGCGTCCTTATTTTTATCATCGGAAAGGAGCATCGCATGGAACAGCGCGACGAACTTTGGCCGGACGGCCCCTGCTTTTACTACGATACCGCCCTCTTTCCGCCGGGAACGGACAGCTTTGCCCTCGCTTACTTTGCCCGCCCCGCGCGCGGCGACACGGTCTGCGACCTCGGCAGCGGCACAGGGCTTCTCGGCACGCTCCTGCTTGCGCGCGAGGATTCCCTCATCATTGAAAATGTGGAGCTTTCCGCGCCCGCGGCAGCGCTCGCGCGCAAGAGCTTTTTGGAAAACGGCTGGGAGGGGCGCGCCGTTTTTCACACGGGCGACCTGCGCAACGCCTCCACCCTGCCGCTCCCCGGCAGCGTCGACTATGTGATCTCCAACCCGCCGTATTTTCCCGCCGGCAGCGGCAAAAGCGCCGACGGCGAAGCGCGCCGGACGGCGCGGGAGGAAGTATCCTGCACGCTTGAGGACGTGTGCGCCGCGGCAAAGCGCATTCTGCGCTATGGCGGGCGCTTTGCCCTTGTTCACCGCGCCGAACGGCTCACGGACGTTCTCTGCACCCTGCGTGCAAGCGGCATCGAGCCCAAGCGTCTTCGTTTTCTCGCCAAATCCGCGGACAGCGCCCCCTCGCTCCTGCTGGTCGAAGGAAAGCGCGGTGGAAAGAGCGGGCTTATCCTTGAGCCGCCGCTTATCCCCGGTTCTGCGGAGTGGGATCGCGTTTATTTCCGCAAATAACAAAGAATGGGTCGTCCTTTCGGGCGACCCAACAATTTTAGTATACTAAAGCGCACGATTAAATTCAAGCATTCTTTTGCATTTTTTGGATAATCAGCCACGCACACAATTTTTATCCTGTATCTTTATCCATTCCGCCACTTGATTTTTACCCCGATTCTTGCTATTCTTTAATCACAGAAAGGGTGAGACCAATGTACAAGTAAGTTCAGCAGTTAACCCGATCCCAATGGTTCCGATCATATCCATCGCGCAGCACTCTCTGATGTGTACCGTCATTCAGGTAAGACCACTGCAACAGCAGTGTTTGAGATAGCAGGAGTGGAAACCGGAGTAAGAGGTATTCGGCACCAGATCACGGAAGAAAGGAAGGAAGAAAGAAAACAGAATATGAGAGATCCCAATATTCATCATGACTGACCCTTGATCGTACTTGAGTAACCGCGATCAGGGGTCAGTCATTTTTTGTTTTCTTTCACTTTTTTAGAAAAATTGAGGAAAAATATCCCGTGCTCTGCGCGGGAGGGGTGGCAGCGCCGGTGGCGCTGCTACGAAATAAGGGGGATATTCTCTCGCGTGAGAGAATATCCCCCTTTGGAACCCCCAAGAGAAAGGCAGGGGGCGTTTCGACTTCGCCCCCTGCACCCCCTAACGACCAAAAGGGAGGGGCAAGGCCCCTCCTTTTTGGATTATCCACCCCGCTCTTCTGACGGCGCGGCATTGCTTCGCTCGCTGCTTTGGCTGAGCACCGAACTACAACTTTTCTATTTCGATACGAAAAGCGTATTTTTGATGGACAGGAACTTCTTCTTTTTCCGCCCTCATAAAATGTTCACAGCACTCAGAACCTGCGGCTAATTTTTTGCGCCTGCGGGCAACACAATGTCCGTAATTCAGAGGCACATATACTCCTGCACTGAGCACATAGTGCTGACGGAAATGTGTACATTGGGAGCAATCTAATTCGCTCATATCATCACCTCAATTTCGATTTTACTATCATATAATAGTAAAATCAATAGGAACATATGATAGTAGATATAATTTTTGTGGGTGATGTTTATGTTCCATTTAAGATTGCGTGATTTGCGCGAAGACAACGATCTCACGCAAAAAGAAGTAGCCGCTTATCTTGGCATAGATCAGCGCACATACAGCAATTATGAAACGGAAAAGCGCTCTATGCCGATGGAGCAGTATCGCAGTCTTGCTATTTTCTACAAGACCAGTGTGGATTATTTAGTTGGATTGACAGATTCCAATGAGCCGTATCCCAGAACAAAGTGAAAACGGCGGCGAGCGCAGCAATGCCGCCCTGGCAGGCACTATCGAAACGGAATTATCCGAAGTAGGCGCAATGCTTACCGGAAGTGCCATGGGGTGGATAATCCAAAAAGGAGGGGCAAGGCCCCTCCCTTTTGGTCGTTAGGGGTGCAGGGGCGAGATCGAAACGCCCCTGCCGTTCTCTTGGGGGATCAAAAGGGGGCCTTCTCTCACGTGAGAGAAGGCCCCCTTTGCCCCGCGCAGTCCCATGACAATGGGACATTTCCCCGCGGCGTGGGAAATCACTTCAATGTATTCACCGTGCCGAGGAAGAGCGGCAGTCCGTCCACGCCGGTGATCATGAACGCGAACGGCCGGTTCAGATCCATCTCCACCACAGGAAGATCCTCCGGCGCGGCGGATTGGGCGTCCGCCCTGACGGCTGTAAAGGCGGCGGCCTCGCAGCCCTTTTCGTCGATCTTGACGCGCGCGGCATGCTGCACCTTCGTCACGGCGACCGCCTTATCAAAGCGGTCAAAGTCGATGAGCGGCGAAAAATCCGCGTAGTCAAAGTCAAACACATCAGAAACGCCCAGCGCGCGAAGCGCGTCCGTCAGTTCAAGATCGGAGCTGACGTCAAACTTCGGCACGCTCCAGACGAGCTTGCCGCTCGGCAGGCTTACCCCCATATCGTAGATCATCAATCCGCCGACGACGGTATCGTCTGCAAGAAGGCGTTCAAGTGTTGTCCCCTCGTCGGGCAGCAGGAAACGCATCGTCTGCCCGCCGCGAAAGCTCAGCTGCGCCACCGTGAAGTTTTCGCCGCGGCAGTAGTCGGCGCGATCCTGCGTGAGGTGCATGAAGTCAACGGTCTGCTGCGCGCCGTCCGCTGCGGTGAAGGTATCCTTTTTCGTCTCTTTCTCCCAGAATTCATCGCGCCACTGGTCTTTGAAGTAGAGCGTTGACAAAAGCATCATCACCGTCTTAGGCTTTGTTTCGATGCTGCCCGAGGCGTCACGCAAAAGGCCACCGGTATTCTCGTTGATCCACTCGGCGATGGCGCTGTCCGTCTTTTTCTCGCCCATCGGCGCAGAGAAGGTCGAGGCAAGGTACTGCTGCGCGAGCGTTGCAAGCGTTTCCTCGTTGTACGGCACGCCCTCCTTGAGCCAAATGGAGCTCGCCAGCTGTGTTCTTCCCGTCGAGGTCTCGCCGTAGAGGTTGCGCCAGATGTAGTTGCCCGCGCTCTGCGCCAGCTCCGTATCATCAAGGCCAAGGAGAGACAGGATCTGCGCGCGGCTCTCGCCGTCCGTTGTTTCGCTGAGCATGGCAAGCGCAAGATAGAGGTTCGCAGGAGAGAGCACAATATTGTCCTCAGCGGAGAGCAGCGCGCCCGCCGCCGCCCGCGTAAAGTGCAAAAATGCCGCGGGGTTGCCCGCCCCCTTGCTGCGCAGCGCCTTGAGCGCGTCATAATAGGCGTTGCTGCGCGCGTCCCAGTCCTCCCAGATCTTCTCCTGCGCTTTTTCGTAAGCGTCCGCACCCATCTTGTCATAGTCGATGGTGCTGAACGCCTTGTCCAGTTCCTCCGTGCTCGGCATGGCGGGAAGCTCGGGATATTCGGCAAGCTTCACGGCAAGCTCCTGCAAATACTGCGCGGCAACGGGATCCTTCTTCGCGGTATCCTCCTCATCGTCCCGGATCGTTGTATCTCCCCCGCCGCAGGCGCAGAGGGCAAACGCCATTGCCGCAGCCAGCAGCAAAGCAAAAACTCGTTTCATGTCGGGTGACCTCCGTTTCTTGATATCTGTTCTGTTAGACGGCGCGCGGGCAGAAAAAGTTCCCGCCCCCTCCAAAAATAGCGCACCGACCTTTTAGAAAACGGGCGAATGTGGTATACTTTCAAAAATATTTGTTTTTTCCTGTAACGCAGGGAGTAAAAAAGTTGTCTTTACGCCATGATGGCACTTGATAGACGGAAAGGAGCGCAGGCATGGACGATAAACAGATCGTCGAGCTTTACTGGCAGCGGAACGAGCAGGCCATCGCTGAGACCGCCGCAAAATATGAAACCTATTGCATGAAAATTTCGCAAAACATTTTATCTGACCGCGCCGACAGTGAGGAAAACGTGAACGACACTTATCTGCACGCCTGGGAGGCCATTCCGCCGCAGCGTCCGGCGATCCTCTCCGCCTTTCTCGGCAGGATCGCGCGCAATCTGGCGCTCAACCGCTATTAGGCAAAAAGCGCGCAGAAGCGTCAGGGCGACGCCTTTGCCCTCTCGCTCGACGAGCTGGACGACTGCGCCGTTTCGCTGCCCGACCCGGAGAGCGAGACTGCCGCAGCAGAGCTTGGCGCGAGCATCAGCGCATTTCTTCGCACGCAGAGCGAGGAGGTGCGCAGCATGTTCGTTCTTCGCTACTTTTACTGCGAGTCGATCGAGGATCTGTCCGCGCGCTTTCGCTGCGGCGAGAGCCGGATCAAAACCACACTTCTGCGCACGCGCAGAAAACTCAGGGAGCATCTGATCAAGGAGGGATACTGTGAAGCATGAAGGAATGGCGCGCGCCATGAGCGAGCTGGACGACGATCTTATCGCCTCAGCCTGCCAATACCGCGCAAAGCCGCACAAAACCTATCTGTTCCCGCGCATGCTGGCCGCGGCGGCCTGCCTTGTGCTCATTGCCACGGCAGCGCTTGTGATGCACCGCACGCCGGAAACGGATATTTACATCGACGGCACGGCGCTTTCCGCAGATCCCGTCCCCATCGATCAGCCAATGCCAATGGCGCTCGACGGCCGCAGCACAGATGTGCAGACGCTGTGCCTGTCCCTCTCGTTTGAGAGCCGGACAGATGCGCTGCTGGAAGTCTCCGTTTCGGAAGGGATTCTGGATTCCACCGCCGATTCTTCTCCGCGCGCGCTTTCCGCCCGCACCGTTTCCGCCGGAGAAATACTGCTCTGGACGATCGATCCCCCCGATGAGAGCGCGGTCTACACCCTCTATCTTGACGGAAAAGCCGCCGCCGTGCTGCGCTGCGACAGCGCCAACGGCTATTGGGTCGCCGAGCGGCCCTGAAGCAACCAAACAACACATACAATATTATTTTGGAGGTAAATTCCCATGAAAAAGTTTCTCACGCTGCTGCTCGCCGCAGCCATGACCCTTTCCCTTGCCGCCTGCGGCAGCAAGAACGACGGCAACGCCAACGGCGGCGATTCTCAGCCCGCCGACGCGCTTGCCCTGCTGAATACCGTCTGGTCGAGCTATGCCGACGACGATAAGTTTGCCGTTGTCGGCGGCGACTATGACGAGGCAAACATGACCGAGGACGCTCCCGGCCGCTTCGGCGTGGAGGACGGCGACACGCTCGACTCCATGCTCGGCTTCCCCGCCGCGGACGCAGGCAAGCTCTCCGACGCCGCGTCCCTCAGCCACATGATGAACGCCAACACCTTCACCGCCGGCGCTTTCCACGTCACGAACTCTTCTGATGTCGACACGGTCGTTTCCGACCTCAAGGACAATATCATGAACCGTCAGTGGATGTGCGGCTTCCCCGACAAGCTCGTTGTCCTCACGCTCGGCGACTATGTTGTCTCCTGCTTCGGCGCGGAGGAGCTGGTCGATGAGTTCAGTGAAAAGGTCACCGCCGCATTCTCCGGCGCTTCCGTCGTCTGCGACGAGCCCATCGTCTGATTTGATTTTTTTGAAAGGCAGGAGGCGTCCATGCTCTTTTCCAGCGTTCCCTTTCTCTTTTATTTTCTGCCTGCGGCGCTGCTGCTCTACTTTCTGGTGCCGCGCAGGCTGAAAAACGCGGCGCTGCTGCTCGCAAGTCTTTTCTTCTACGCCTGGGGCGAGCCGAAATATGTCGTTTTGATGCTCGTCTCCATCGCGCAGGGGTATCTCTTCGGTCTGCTCGTTGAAAAATACCGGGGGCAAAATGCGTCAAGGCTCTTTCTGTCGCTGTCGATCCTTGTGAGCCTTGGGCTTCTCGGCTATTTTAAGTACGCGGACTTTTTTCTCTCCAGCGTCAACGCCGTCACAGGGCTCTCCCTGCCGCTTTTGAAGCTGAGCCTTCCCATCGGCATCAGCTTCTACACCTTCCAGGTGCTCAGCTATGTCATCGACGTTTATCGCGGCGACACGGCGGCACAGCGAAACTTCATTGACCTTGCCGCCTATGTTTCGCTCTTCCCCCAGCTCATCGCAGGTCCGATCGTGCGTTACAGCGACGTTGCTTTGCAGCTCAGGGAGCGCACGCACAGCGTCTCCGCCGCGGCGGAAGGCGTGCGCCGCTTCACGATTGGCTTTTGCAAAAAGATCCTGCTTGCCAACCAGTTCGGCGCGCTCGCAAGCGCCTATCAGCAGACACAGCAGGAAAGCGTTCTTTTCGTCTGGCTCTATGCGCTCGCGTTTTTGCTTCAGGTCTACTTTGACTTTTCCGGTTACAGCGACATGGCCATCGGCCTTGGCCGCATCTTAGGCTTCCGCTTTTCGGAGAATTTCAACTATCCCTATGTTTCGACCAGCATCACCGAGTTCTGGCGCCGGTGGCACATCTCGCTCGGCTCGTGGTTCCGCGACTACCTCTATATCCCCCTCGGCGGCAGCCGGAGAGGCAAGGCGCGCCAGCTGCTGAACATTTTCATTGTCTGGCTCGCAACAGGTCTGTGGCACGGCGCCGCGTGGACGTTCGTCCTCTGGGGGCTGTGGTTTGCGATCCTGCTGCTCCTTGAAAAGCTCGTACTGCTGCCGATACTGGAAAAGCACCGCATCTTCGGCCACGTCTATACGCTCTTTTTCGTCACGCTCGGCTTCGTGCTCTTCGACGCAAGCACCGCTACGCAGGCATTTTCGCGCATCGGCGCGATGCTCGGCGCAGGAGATCTGCCGCTCGTGAGCGCGCAGGCGGTCTATTATCTCAAGAGCTATGCGCCGCTGCTCGTGCTCGGTATGCTCTGCGCAACGCCGCTGCCGAAAAAGGCTGTAGCACTGCTGCGCGAGAAAAAGGGCGTGGCGCTCGCTCTCGATGTGCTCGAGCCGCTCTGCGTGCTGCTCCCGCTTTTGATCGGCACAGCTTTCTTAGTGGACGGATCGTTCAATCCGTTCCTCTACTTCCGCTTTTAAGGAGGAGACCGTATGAGCAAACAAGTAAAAGACCTCCTCACTCTCGGCGCCGCCGCGCTTCTGGTGCTGACGCTCTCACTGTGGGGCATCTTCAAAAGCGACGACGCCGTGTCGGAAAGCGAACGCCGGCCGCTCAAGCAGTTTCCGCTTTTCAGCGCGCAGGAGGTGCTCTCCGGGCGCTTCCAGTCGAACTTTGAAAGCTACACGCTCGATCAGTTCCCGCTGCGCGACCGGTTCCGCACGCTCAAGGCCCTGTCCGTCCGCTATCTCTTCGGGGAAAAGGACAACAACGGCATCTACATGGCCGACGGATACGCCGCCAAGCTCGACGACACGATCCGTGAAGATTCCCTTGACCATGCGGCCGACCGCTTCCGCTACGTGTACGAAACATACCTCAAGGACGCGGGGGCAAACATCTATCTCTCCGTTATTCCCGACAAGAATTGCTTTCTCGCCGCCGAAAACGGCTATCCGGCGATGGATTATGACAGATTCTTTGCCCTGATGCGGGAAAAGGTCGATTTTGCGCAGTTCGTCGATCTGACGGACACGCTCTCGCTTGGATCCTACTACCGCACCGATCTCCACTGGCGGCAGGAAGCGCTTCTCCCCACGGCGCAGGCGTTGGCGGACGCGATGGGTGTCTCGCTCACCGAAGACTTTACCGAGGTGACGCTTGATACGCCGTTTTACGGCGTTTACCGCGGGCAGTCGGCGCTGCCGATGGAGTCTGACAAGCTTGCATATCTCACGAACAGCGTGCTCGAAGGCTGCCGCGTGTACGACTATGAAAGCGGCGAATATCTGCCGGTCTACACGCTCGACAAGGCAGGCAGCAGCGACCCGTACGAGATCTTCCTCTCAGGGCCGAAGTCGCTGCTGCGCATCGAGAATCCGAACGCAAAGACGGAGCGCAAGCTCATTGTCTTTCGTGATTCCTTCGGCGCAAGCCTCATTCCGCTGCTCGCAGAAGGCTACCGTGAGATCACGCTGATCGACATTCGCTATCTCTCGCCCGCCTCGCTTGGAAGATTTGTCGATTTTGATGCGCAGGATGTGCTGTTTCTTTACAGCACGAGCGTGCTGAACGACAGTGCGACCATCAAATAAGTGCAAAAGGAGCCGTGCGCGCCGATTATGGCGCACACGGCCCTTTCTCTGCTTCGGCGGCAGGGAAATTTTCCTGTCTGCTGAAAAACAAAGCACCCGCCCCTGCTTTTTCAGCATGGGCGGGTTCAGGTTAACTATAGCACAGCGGTATCTGGCGTGCAAGGCAAAGTTACCGCGCTTTTGTCATTTCGTTCACCCCGCACATTTCACCGTGGTAAAGCGCGGGAAAAGTTAGGAAAACAAGGTATTGACGCTGCTCGCCCCCGTGCAGTATCATTACTTATGATTTTTTTGATTGGAAACAGGAGGTCTGGATCATGAGTGAAGCGATTCGCATTCCTGAGCTTTTCGGTTCTCTGGTGTTCAATGAACGCACGATGGAGCAGTATGTGCCGCAGAACGCCATGGAAGTCTGGCGCGGCTGCCTGAAAAGTGGGCAGCCTCTTCCCCTTTCCGCGGCAAATGAGATTGCCGACGCGATGAAAACCTGGGCGCTGGAGCACGGCGCAACGCATTTCACGCACTGGTTCCAACCCCTCAGCGGCGTGACGGCGGAGAAGCATGACAGCTTCATCAACAATGCCGGCGGCGGCCGCATTATGATGGATTTCTCCGGCAAGGAGCTGGTGCGCGGCGAGCCCGACGCCTCATCCTTCCCCAACGGCGGCCTGCGCGCGACGTTTGAAGCGCGCGGTTACAGCGCCTGGGATCCGACGGCCTTCGCCTTCATCAAAGACGGCAGCCTCTGCATCCCCACGGTGTTCTGCTCTTACAGCGGCCAGGCGCTTGACAAAAAGACGCCGCTGCTGCGCTCCATCGCCGCGGTCAACCGCGCAACGGTGCGCGTGCTGAAGCTTTTCGGCGACAACGCCGAAAAGGTCACGCCGCAGATCGGTGCGGAGCAGGAATACTTCCTCATCGACCGCGAGCTGTACTTAAAGCGCATGGATCTGCGCCTGTGCGGGCGCACGCTCTTCGGTGCAAAGCCCCCCAAGGGGCAGGAGCTGGACGACCACTACTTCGGCGCGTTCCGCCCCCGCGTAGGCGCTTACATGCAGGAGCTCGATGAAGAGCTGTGGAAGCTCGGCGTGCTCTCCAAGACCAAGCACAATGAGGTTGCGCCCGGCCAGCACGAGATGGCGCCCATCTACACCGACGCCAACACCGCGAGCGACCAGAATCAGCTCGTCATGGAAACGATGAAAAAGGTCGCCGAGCGCCATGACCTTGTCTGTCTGCTGCACGAAAAGCCCTTCGCCGGCGTGAACGGCTCGGGCAAGCACGTCAACTGGTCTCTTTCGACCGATACGGGCAAGAATCTCTTCTCCCCCGGCAAGACCCCCAGCCAGAACGCGCTGTTCCTGCTGCTGCTCGCCGCCTTCCTCAAGGGCGTGGACGACTATCAGGAGCTGCTGCGCTGCTCGGTCGCCTTTGCGGGCAACGACCACCGCCTCGGCGCGCAGGAAGCGCCGCCGGCCATCATCTCGGTCTTTCTCGGCACGGATCTTGAGGGTATCATCGACGCCATCGTCGGCGACAACAACTATACCGCGCCCGAGCACAAGTCTCTGCGCATCGGTGTAGACGTGCTGCCCTCCATTCCGCAGGACACCACCGACCGCAATCGCACCTCCCCGCTCGCGTTCACGGGCAACAAGTTCGAGTTCCGCATGCCCGGCTCCTCGCAGTCCATTGCAGGCCCGATCACGATCCTCAACGCGATCATGGCCGATGAGCTGGATCAGTTCTACGAAACGCTCAAGGACGCAAGCGACTTTACCGCTGCGCTCCACAAACTCATTCGGGACACGTTCTCCGCCCACCGCCGCATCATCTTCAGCGGCAACGGCTATGAGGACGCCTGGATCCGCGAAGCGGAAAAGCGCGGTCTTGCCAACCTGCGCAACACGGCCGAGGCGCTGCCGACCTATCTTCTGCCGAAAAACATCGAAATGCTCACCCGTCAGGGCGTGTATTCCCGCGAGGAGATCCTCTCCCGCCACGAAGTCCACATCGAGAAGTACTGCAAGGTCATCCGCATCGAGGCCGCGACGCTTGTTGACATGGTCCAGCACGGCATTCTCAACGCCGCTTCCGAATACGAAGCCGCGCTGTGCAACACCATCGCCGTCAAGCGCGCCGCCGCGCCGGAGCTGACGTGCCATGTGGAATCCTCGCTTGCCAACGCCATCGGTTCGCTCAATGAGCAGCTTCTGGAAGAGACCATCGGCCTCAAGACCGCGCTTGAGACCGTGTCGGAGAGCTTTTCCCCCGAGCAGCTGCTGCACTACTACCACGACGAAGTGGAAAAGCGCATGGACGATGTGCGCAGGATCATCGACAAGCTGGAAGTGCTGACCGCCTCCAAGTATTGGCCGTATCCGACGTTCTGCGAACTGCTCTTCTCCGTGTAAGTTTCAAAAAGGACGCTCTTGATAGAGCGTCCTTTTTGCTTTGAGCGCGTGCAGCTCCGGCCCGTTGCCGCCTCAAGGCGCCGTTCGATCGCACAGCCGTCCGGCTGTGCGATTTTTATTTTGCAAATTGGTGGAAAAATGAAAAGAGCTATGATATGATGTTTTTACCAAACTGCGCTATTGCGCTGAGTTTACGATACGGCAGGAGAAAACAACATGAACCATCAAACCATCATTGTCCTGGACTTCGGCGGTCAGTACAACCAGCTGATCGCCCGCCGCGTGCGCGAATGCGGCGTTTACTGCGAAGTGAAGCCCTACACGACTCCGCTCGCAGATCTTCTTGCAATGAAGCCCATCGGCTTCATCTTCACCGGCGGCCCGAACAGTGTCTACCTCGAGGACGCGCCGCACGTCGATCCCGCGCTCTTTGATGCGGGCGTGCCCGTGCTCGGCATCTGCTATGGCTGCCAGCTCATCGCGCACCACCTCGGCGGCAAGGTCGTTGCCGCGAGCGACGCGTCCGCGCGCGAATACGGCAAGACTGAGACCTTCTTCGATACGTCCTGCAAGCTCTTCAAGGGGCTTCCCGAAAAGAGCGTGACGTGGATGAGCCACGGCGACTACATGGAAAAGGTACCCGATGGGTTCTCCCTCGTCGCCCATT
>Ga0129311_1002007_pt1 | contig 13146 bp, 14 predicted proteins | sample Go1ome_FD_94435 | JGI IMG/M metagenome (GOLD analysis project Ga0129311, IMG submission 94435) | Western lowland gorrila individual fecal microbial communities from Wisconsin, USA - Go1022B metagenome | ecosystem: Host-associated > Mammals > Digestive system > Large intestine > Fecal | place... | reverse complement strand
CTCACAGGCCTGGCACAGTATGCGGGAAAATACAACAGCACGCCCTACGATAAGCTTCTGATGGATCTCATGTACATTGCAAAGCCCAGCCTTGCGGAAGACTTCCGAATCTGCCTGGCAACGTTGAAAATCCTGTTTATGAAGGACAGTACAGAAGGCGTGGAAGAAGGAAGCATGACAGCAATGAAGACATAAGTAAACAAGATGGGACGTGTCTGGGGAAGGCATGTCCCTTCTTTTATGTATGAAGAATGAATGTATTCTGTTTATGCCTGAAAGCACCGAAGGAGTTTCTGAGGGTCAAACCACTGCAATGAGTGGAGAAAACCACTAAATATCGTCGTTTTTGTACATTTTTTACTGCTAAAAATTGGAAGAAAATCCAGAGTGGAATCGGACATAAACGCAGCTCTTACAGTGGCGTTAAGCAGAGAAGTCAGCAGATTGCCTTGCATAGGAGCAATATAGCACTCATGATAGTGCAAAAAGCTGAGAACCCAAGCGTGAGAGAGGGCAAAATGAGGTTGAATTGAGACGTTTTTGCCCTGAAAGAGCCCTTTTATGGATGCGACGGTAGCTCGTGGGTTTATGCCAGATGGCACTGTGATGATATTACCGACACTGTGGTGATTATCACATAACGGTTTTGGGGAATGAGCAATGATAACCTCATCTGCGATTTCATCCCGGTTTTGGAGATAACAAGGCAGATGTGAGCAAGATGGTGATAACCACAGGGTAGCAGAGATGCTTATTCATGTGGGGTAATCCGGCATAAGCAAGGGAACTACCGTAGCGTGAATTTTCCGTAGCAGCGTTTATTGTAGCGGTACAAGACATAGCGGCAGTGTGTAGATCACACTGCTGAGGACGATTAGTAGAGCTTTATAAGGAATAAACGGCTCAGACTCTTTGAGATTGAGTCTGGGCTGTAATCTTTGATATGCGTAGAGGGATTCGAGATGAAAAAAGTACTTCTAGTGACATTTTCAGACAATGCGGATCATCAGGACATAAGCTTTGGCATGTTTGAAAGCATTTATATGTCGGAAAGTGATAACTGCGATATTTGGATTATGGGAATCAATAATCCAAAGGTCCCTGTTATGGATACTCCCCATACACATTTAGTTGACTGTCCAAAGCGGCCTGGAATCGAAAAGGAAACTTTTGACATTAGGGAATTACATAAAATTATAAAGTGGATTAATTCCCAGAATTTTGATGTAATTTTCTTTGAAACGCTGCATGTTTGGAATGTTGCTATTATGATGTTCTGCCATAAGAATACTGTGATTTTTCAAATGATTCACGATCTTATTCCTCATAAAGGCGACAAACAAGAAAAAAGTGTTCATTTGATGAACAAAGCTGTCTGCAAGCTGGCGGATTACATTGTTTTGTGTAACGAGAAATATGTCTCAAAGGTTACGGAAATTTATGGTGTACCACAGGAGAGAGTTCGCTTTGTCGATATGTGGCGGAGATTTCCGAAGTACACAGAACCTCGCTATTCAAGACGGGCTTTATTTTTTGGACGAATGAATCCTTATAAAGGAGTAGATAATCTGCTGGAAATTGCAAAAAAATGCCCTGAGATTCAGTTTGATGTCGTGGGTCGTGTTGATCCTCAAGTACAAGAACTGGTAGATGAATTGAAAAAGCTGCCTAATGTTAAGATGAATAATGGATATGTAACAGATGAGGAAATGGCAAAAGCATTCATTAAGGCAGATTGGATTGTACTTCCGTATAATTCTGCAACGCAATCTGGTGTAGTTATAGACGGCTACCGATTTGGACGTCCATGTATAGCATTTAGCGTTGGTGCAATCGTAGAACAGGTATGCGAAGGAGTTAGCGGATACCTTATTCCAGAGAGTGACAATGCAGCATTTGCAGATAAGTTAAGAGAAGCGGTCTGTATGAGCGAAGGTGAGTATAAGAAGATGTCGCAGAATGCTTATGAATATGGAGTAAAAAAATATTCGGCAGAAGGGGCAACCGATCGTTTCATGAAATTGATTTCTTGATAGAAGAGAAAGGATTTATTTATGAATATTCTTCTTTTATCCGGTGGCTCCGGTAAGCGTCTGTGGCCCTTGTCCAACGACATTCGTTCCAAGCAGTTTATCAAGATTTTTAAGAAGGAAGATGGCACCTATGAGTCGATGGTACAGCGTGTCTATCGCCAGATCAAGAAGGTAGACACGGATGCAACCGTGACCATTGCTACCAGCAAGACGCAGGTTTCTGCGATTCACAACCAGTTGGGCGAGGATGTGGGTATCAGCGTGGAACCCTGTCGTCGGGATACCTTTCCGGCGATTGCACTGACAACCACTTATTTGGTAGACGTGATGCACGTTGACCCTTCTGAATCCGTGGATGTATGCCCGGTCGACCCTATGTAGAGGATAACTACTTTGAGGCGCTGAAAGAATTGTCAGAGCAGGCGGATAAATGCGAAGCAAATCTTGTGCTGATGGGCATCGAACCGACCTATCCCAGTGAAAAGTACGGTTATATTATTCCTGAGAGTGCCGACCATGTAGCTACGGTTAAAACGTTCAAGGAAAAGCCGACAGTGGATGTGGCCGAGCAGTATATTGCTCAGGGAGCACTCTGGAATGGCGGTGTCTTTGCCTATAAGATGGGCTATGTGATGAAAAAGGCGCACGAGCTGATGGATTTTACCGACTATCAGGACTTGTTCGATAAGTATGATACGCTGAAGAAAATTTCCCTTGACTATGCGGTGGTGGAGCATGAGCCGAAGATTCAGGTTGTCCGGTTCGCCGGTATGTGGAAAGATTTGGGTACTTGGAATACCCTGACTGAGGCAATGGATGAATTTATCGTGGGTCGAGGAATGATGAATGATACCTGCATGGATGTTCACATTGTGAATGAACTGGACGTTCCAATTTTGGCGATGAGTTTGCAAGACGTAATTATTTCTGCATCGCCGGATGGTATTCTTGTTAGCGATAAGGATGCAAGTGATGGAATTAAGCCTTTGGTAGATTCGTTCGAACAGCAGGTGATGTTTGCAAAAAAAACGTGGGGTGATTTTAAAGTTATGGATGTGGAAAAATCAGTCCATGACTATCAAGGTTACATTAAATGCTGGACAAAGAATGAACTATCACAGTCATAAACATCGTGATGAGGTTTGGGTTGTGATTTCTGGTGAAGGGAGAACCGTTGTAGACGGTATTGAGCAGAAGGTCAAGGCAGGAGACGTGATCACTATGTCCGCAGGCTGCCGCCATACTGTTATGGCAGATACCGAGCTGAAGCTGATCGAAGTGCAGCTAGGTGAAGATATCAATGTCCACGACAAGTAGAAATTTGAACTGGAATACTGATATAGCGCAGGAGGCATCTATGCCAAACAAGAATAAGCCTCTTTTGCTCCGAACGTCCGGGAAAGATTATCTTTGGGGAGGCAGTCGTTTAAATGATGAATTTGAAAAAAACATCGACCTGACCCCGCTGGCAGAAACGTGGGAGTGCTCCGCGCACCCCGATGGCCCCAGCTATATGGTGGGTGGTGCCTTCGATGGACGGGAACTGGCAGAGGTGCTGAGGGCGCATCCGGAGTATTTGGGCGTTCGTCATAAGGGCGAAAATGCGCTGCCGATCCTTATTAAATTCATTGATGCTAAGAAAGATTTGCCGGTGCAGGTGCATCCTAACGATGTCTATGCGCAGGAGTATGAAAATGGGCAGCTTGGCCAGACGGAAATATGGTATGTGCTGGACTCTGGACGGGATGCCAAGCTGGTCTACGGGTTAAAGAAAGACTGTACAAAGGAAGAAATGCGCAAGGCAATCGCGGACGGAACAGTGATGAAACACCTGCAAAAGGTGCCCATCCATAAGGATGACCTATTCTTTATCCAGGCAGGTACGATTCATGCCATCGGTGCAGGGGCACTTGTGGCAGAAATTCAGGAAAACTCTAATCTGACCCATCGTGTGTACGATTATGACCGCATCGGCAAAGACGGTAAAAAGCGTGAGCTGCATATCGACAAGGCATTGGATGCAAATCTTCACAGCAGCGCAGAGCCGAAGCAGCCGCTGCGTGTGCTGAAATATCGGCAGGGCGTGGCATCTGAGTTGCTGACCCGCTGCAAGTAATTTGAAGTATACCGAATGCTGGTTAACACCGAACGACGTCAAACCGCGCATTACCGTGCTGATGAATTGGCTTTTCGTGTGTTGCTCTGCGTCAATGGGTGCGGCACGATTTCCTATAAGAACGGTACTATTCCGTTCTATAAGGGAGACTGCATCTTTGTCCCGGCAAATTCTGAAATGCTGTCCATTCATGGGCAGGCACAGTTCCTTGATGTAAGAGGCTGATACATGGAAAAGTGGAAGACAATAAAATCTGAATCGCTTGTAGACAGCTGATGGGTCAAGGTGCGAAAAGATTCTGTGGACTTGCCGAATGGTCAGTACATTGATGATTTCTATGCCATTTCGCTCAACGATGCGGCGACCATTGTGGCATTGGATGATGCCGGAAATATAGTTCTGAAAAAGGAATATCGGTATTGCCTTGACCGTGACCTTATTGAAGTTCCTGCAGGGGGCTTTGAGAGAGGAGAAGATGGCTTGACAGTTGCCAAACGGGAACTTCTGGAAGAAACCGGATATATCTCGGATGACTGGGAGTATATCGGAGCGACGGTAGAAAGCTCGGAGTGTAATGAAAGGTGACCGGAAATGGATATCAAGAAAGAATACGAACGCTGGTTGAAAAACGCCACCGCCGATGTAGATGTACTGGCAGAACTGAAAAAGCTGGATGATGCCAAAATCGAGGACGCATTCTCATTCTATCGTGACCTTGCATTTGGCACGGGCGGTCTGCGTGGTGTGATCGGTGCGGGTACCAATCGCATGAACATCTATACCGCGGCTAAGGCTTCTCAGGGTCTGGCGGACTATTTAAAGAAGCACTATGAAAAGCCTTCTGTGGTGATCGGTTACGACAGCCGTATCAAGAGCGATGCGTTTGCAAAAGTTGCCGCCTGGGTGTTTGCTGCTAATGGCGTCAAGGTGAATATCTGGCCTGTTCTGATGCCGGTTCCTACCGTGTCCTTTGCAACTCGCTATCTGCACACCTCTGCAGGTGTTATGGTGACGGCCTCCCACAATCCTAGCAAGTATAACGGCTATAAGATCTACGGTGCTGGCGGCTGCCAGATCATCACCGAGGTTGCTGCGGAAATTCTGGCTGAAATCGAGAAACTGGACATTTTTGCGGACGTCAAGACCAGCGACTTTGAAGCAGGTATGGCAAACGGAAACATCCAGTACATCCCGGATGAGGTCTACACCGCATTCGTGGAGCAGGTCAAGAGCCAGTCTGTTCTGTTTGGCGAGGAAGTCAATAAGGATGTGGCTATCGTGTACAGCCCGCTGAACGGTACCGGTCTGAAGCCTGTGACACGCACTCTGAAGGAGATGGGCTACACCAACATTACGGTGGTCAAGGAGCAGGAGCAGCCGGACGGAAACTTCCCGACCTGCCCATATCCCAACCCGGAAATCGAAGAAGCTATGGCACTTGGTATGGAGTATGCCTAGAAGTGCAACGCTGACCTGCTGCTGGCGACCGACCCCGACTGTGACCGTGTGTGTGGGTATCGCCGTCAAGAACAAGGCAGGGGAGTACGAGTTGCTGATCGGCTACCAGACGGGTATGCTGCTGGATTATATTTGCAGTCAGCGTGTAAAGCACGGCAAGATGCCTACGGACCCGGTTATGGTAAAGACAATCGTTACCATGGATATGGGCGAACAGATCGCTACCCATTACGGACTGCGTACCATCAATGTACTGACCGGCTTCAAGTTCATCGGTGAGCAGATCGGCAAGCTGGAAAAGCAGGGCAAGGCAGACAGCTATGTGTTCGGCTTTGAGGAAAGCTACGGCTACTGCCTGAACACCCTGCACAGCTACGAGTTCGACGGCAGTGCCGGTCTTGCCAAGATGCAGAGCATCATGCAGGCATTCCGGGGTGACATCAAGGAGTTCGGCGGCAAGAAGGTCGTCAAGCTGCTAGACTACGCGCCGGGTCTGGATGGTCTGCCCAAGTCTGATGGAATCAAGTTCCTGCTGGAAGATAACTGTTCCATCGTGGTGCGTCCCTCTGGTACTGAGCCAAAGCTGAAAACCTATATCTCTGTCAGCGCAGAGAATAAGGAAGCTGCCGAAATGGTGGAAAGAATTCTGTCTGATGCGTTTGCAACAGTAATGAATGGAGTACTGTGATGAAACTAAAAGGTAATGAATAACGGATTATGGAGATTAAGTCATCGCTTGTATGCCGAGGGGGGATCCTCTCGGAAGAGTAAGTGAAATTATATATAACATCTTATGCGCCAATGGGATTTCAACAAAAGCAAATATCGGGAATGGAACAGTGTTTTATCATCATGGTGTTGGCTGTATTGTGCATGAGCTATGTTCGATTGGAAATAACTGCCGGATATTCTGCAATGTGACACTCGGATGCAAATGGTCAGAGAATGAGAAAACGGGACGACCGCCAAGAATTGGAAATAACGTGATGATTGGTGCTGGAGCTGTTATTCTCGGAGAGATTAGTATTGGAGACAATTCGATTATTGGAGCGAATGCTGTGGTTTTAGAAGATGTTCCAGAAAATTCGATTGCGGTGGGAGTTCCAGTAGTTATCAAGAGGAGAAACAAAGATGAGTGCAAGTATGCCAAGTGTTCTGATTGTAATACTTAATTACGGAACATATGACCTAACAATAAAAATGATTAAAGAAATCCAGTCAAAACTGGAGTATGACAATTATTCTATTATGGTTGTCGACAACTGTTCGCCGAATGAATCTGCTGAGGCGTTGAAAAAGCAAAGAAAAAAACTGGGTTTTCTGTTTTATGCGAACAAGTCGAATACAGGATATGCCGCAGGAAATAATATCGGTATACGCTACGGAATTGAAAACGGCTATCAATATACATGGATTCTGAATAATGATGTTGAACTTCGGGACAGTAATGTTCTTTTACATATGGTTCAAAAGGGGGAGTCAAACAAAAAGATTGGCTGCCTTGGTCCCAAGATTTACACGCTAGACGGATCGGTTTGTGCCCCTTACTGCAATCGGCCAACTGTATGGCGCATGACGTTGGGAATTGCGCTAGAAAAAAAGAGTCGTGCAAAATATATTGATACGCCCAGAGAAGTGTACCGAGTATATGGCTGTTGCATGCTACTGAAAAACGAAGCCATGCAAGCAGTTGACTGTATGGACGAACGTACATTTCTTTATGGTGAAGAAGATATCCTTGCAGAACGGCTGGCGAACAAGTCGTATGTGACTTTTTACGATTCAGAAGTAAGTGTGGTACATAAGGAATCAAGTTCGATGAAAAGAATGTCGAAAAATAGAAAACGGATGCAGATACGGGAAACAAATAAGAGCATGGAACTCTACTTAAAGGAGTATAGGCATTGTCCTTGGCTCATACGTAAAGCATGTATGGCAATCAGGAGCTTTATTACGCTGGTTAGATGATATGGATTGATAGGTGGGTAGAAAATTGGTGAATAATATTCAGGTAACACATAACAGCAGATTCCATATGGACAAGGGGCTGTTTATGTTTAGTTCTCTACTGTCTGCACTTTTAATTGTTTATGTGTGGGCTAACAACCTTAAAGAGATATGGTTAATGAATGCTTTATTAATCGCAATGTTTTGTGTGTGCGTCCATGTTCAGATAAAGCAAAAAACATACGGAACACTGTTTTTTTATGCGACATATTTCTTGTTTTTGCTCAGTACCGTATTTTTGGGGTTGTTTAAGTTAGATTATAAGTATCAATTTTATAACACAGAAGCAGAAATATTTGCGTTGAATTGCCTGGTGCTTGGCATTGTTGGCGTTTATATTGGAACATTTTTAAATGCAAAAATCACAACTGGAAAGCTGAATGAGAACAGAGGAAATAGGGCTCCATCCTATTCTCCCGAGTTACAGAAGTTCTTGAAATGTGCTTTTTGCGTTACTGTTCAATGTAGTCTGGCAGAGGCTTTGGTTAAAGCAGTTTATGTTGGAGCAAATTCATATGTGGCATATTATAGTGATTTTCAAATACCCCTTCCATATGCTGTTCTTTGGGTATCACAAGTGTCAACTATACTGTTTTATTTTTATTTAGGAACATTCCCCGATAAAAGGGATGCAAGGATTCCGTGTATTTTGTATTTTTTGGTGGGTGTAATAGCACTGTTTTATGGACAAAGAAATGTTGTGGTTATCAGAACGCTAATCCTATTATGCTATTGCTTTGTCCGAAACAGATATGTAGATGGAGGAGAAGTCTGGATTTCCAAGAAGCAAATAGTAGCGTTAGTAGCGTTGATCCCTGTGGTCATAATATTCATGTCTTTTTGGAATAGTTATAGGTTTGATAATCAGTATGAATCAAAAGGTGTTGTGGACAACGTTATCGAAGGGCTATTGGAACAAGGAAACGATATTTCAATACTTGATTACGAATACGAATTAGGTGATAGATTACAGGATAAGCCATACGCTATCGGAGGGATAATTGGTCTCCTTCGGAATAATATCATTTCAAGATTATTAGGAATTCAGCCGGTTCCAACACAACAAAATACCGTTGATATGGCGATGAATGGATATTCATATTGTGGGGCGTTAATGTACTATCAAAATCGCAATGGATACATTATGGGCTTTGGAATTGGATCGTGTTATTTAGCAGAACTGTTTGATACATTTGGTTTTGTTGGAGTTTTTCTGGGTAGTGTTCTGTATGGACTCGTTTTGAAAAAACTAACAACATTTAAATTAAAAGGATTTATTGTAAACGGATTTGCGCTAGCGATGTTCCAACAGCTTCTGATGGCTCCAAGAGCAACGTTTGATGGATTTATTTCTTCAACATTTCAAGTATCCTATCTGTTTTGTGCAGTTATTTGTTGGGGACTGAGTAAGTATGTGTGGCCAGGGAATGCAGATGAGTAGGAATTTAATAGTAATAACAGATGAATATCCATATGGACGTGGAGAAACCTTCATAGAGAACGAACGCCCTTATTGGCGAAAGTTTGACCACGTATATATATGTCCAGTGCTTTGCAGTGCCAGTTCTACCATTAGACCGAACTTTCAGTGTAAGGAAAATGAAACACTGATAGATGATGTTAAGGACAAAAAGACATTCGCTGACTTTTTTGGGGCGTGCTTTGGTCAAATCGGATTTAGGCATGACATTCAGGAAATAAAAGACGGCGCAGTACTGAAACAGAAGCCAAAGGAGCTGTTCAGACGTTTGGTTGTTATGGAACGCGCAAGGCTTCGGACAAATTTTAGAATAGATAGGATTCATGGAAGACTAAAAACGTTGCTGCGCGGGGATTGCAAGAACTACATTTATGCTTACTGGATGTTTGAACCAGCGATGGTAGGCACTGGACTAAAAAGCATCATCCCCACTGAGCGACTTGTTTCAAGAGCACACGGCTATGACTTATACGAATACCGGCACAAAAATCAATATATTCCATTCAGAAAGTACACGATGGACAGTATAGACAGCATCTGCCCGATTTCAGAAGATGGCGTGAAATATTTGCATACGCAGTATTCTGGACGATATGATCCTAAAATTTCCGTGGAGCGGCTTGGAACGATAAAGCTTTTTGATATAGAGGAACAACATAAATCCGAACATCCTATAATCGTTTCCTGCTCCAATCTGGTTGCATTAAAAAGGGTCAATCTAATCATCAAGGCACTTGCTAAATGTAATCAGAAAGTCGAGTGGCATCACTTTGGGGATGGGACACAGGCAGCGACCTTAAAACAGGAAGCACAAAAACTGCCGAATAATATCAGCGTAACTTTCCATGGCAGGGTGCCAAACCAGGAGGTTCAGAGGTTCTATGCAAGCCACTGCATCACTGCATTTGTAAATGTGAGCGAAACAGAGGGTATTCCGGTATCAATTATGGAGGCAGGGTCTTATGGTATACCGGCAATCGCAACAGATGTTGGTGGAACACATGAGATCGTTCATGATAGCTTGAATGGACTGCTGCTAAAAAAAGATTTCAGCGATGAAGAGTTATTGAACGCAATAAATATTGTGTTCTCGAACATAGAGAGATTCCGCGAGGAATCTACCAAAATGTGGGAGCAGCTTTGCGATGCAACCACAAATTATAGAGATTTTTTCGAGAAAGAGTTTGGAGTATAGAAGGGAGAGAAAGATGTTCAAAAGAAAGATGAGCCGCCTTTTATATGAGACAATTGCAAAGCATCTGCCGAAATCCAGCGCGCGGATTAAGTTGGGGAAGAAGCTACGTGGCTGGTGCGTCAAAGGTATGTTGCCAGAAGTGGGCGAGGACGTGAATGTGGAAAGAATGGCGGACATTGCATCCAATAAACTGAAAATCGGCAATCACTCCGGTATAGGCGTGAGAGCATATCTACAGGGGGATATCGTCATTGGCAATTATGTGATGATGGCTCCGGATGTCAGTATTTTCACAACAAATCATAATACGGAACGAACAGATATTCCTATGTGTCAGCAGGGAAACGCAGCAGAGAAGCCAGTAGTGATCGGTAATGATGTATGGATCGGAACCCGTGCAACCATTATGGGGGGGGTGACGGTCGGAGACCACTCAATCATTGCGGCTGGTGCTGTGGTAACCAAAAATGTGCCTGAATATGCTATTGTGGGTGGGGTTCCTGCAAAGGTTATTAAATATAGGCAGTAATGTGGTTGGACAATTCAGTCTGTAATGACGGATTGACCTATTATTAAAAGATATTTCGCATCTGCAGAAGAGGAAAAAGATATGCCGGGGTTTTATGTTTCAAATACAAAAAATAATATTGAATTAAGAGATGTTTACCGCAACAAGCTCGTGCGGGAAGCGATACTGTGTGAGCGAATCGGGACGGTGAAAAGAAGTACACTTAACAAATTCATGGATGATAAAGCTTTTTACACGGATGAGAAGTATATCATCGTATTGGACGGCTATCTTCTAAATAAGAAAGACCTTCTGCTTCAATATGGAGCATCAGATGTGGCAACACTTATAAGAAAGATGTATGAAGAGTGTGGAAATACATTTTTTGAGGATTTCCGTGGCTGCTTTGCAGGGGCTTTTATTGATAAGGTAGAAGATAAGTGGATCGTGTTCACAAATCAAATTGGTGACAATCCAATCTTTTATTACGAGAAAGACGGAATCTTTGCCGCCGGTTCTGAAGTAAAGTATGTGCTGGAAATGTGCCGTGCACGAGATTTGAAACTTACTTTTAACGAAGATGCGGCATATCAGATGCTGACCTACGCATTCATGGCTGCGGATGATACCTACGCAAAAGAAATTAAACGCCTTCATGGCGGTGATTATCTCCTAAGAGAAAACGGCGTTCTTAGTGTGAAACAGTATCACCGCTTTCATAGTGATACGGAAAGATTTAAGGGCTACAGTGAAGAAGAGCTCATTGATGCAATTGATAAGAGTTTCAGAAATGCTGTTCAGCTTGAATGGGCAAAAGACGATGAATATGAATATGAGCATTTGGCAGATTTGAGCGGCGGCCTTGATTCAAGAATGAATCTGTGGGTCGCACATGAGATGAAACCTGTACATGCAAATGTTCTGACATATTCGCAGGCAGGCTATCTGGATCAGAAGATATCAGAGCAGATTGCGTACTATTGGAAAGATGAACTGATCTTTAAACCGCTTGATGATGCTACATTCCTGTATGACATCGATATAGCGACGGAACTTCTGGGGGGGGGCAGCCTGTATGCCGGCATAACAGGAGGAAGACGGCTGCTTGCATTTGCTAACCTCGATCATTACGGAATTGAACATACTGGAATGGTCGGAGATGCGATTCTTGGCTCTTTCTATCACAATGCACATGAGATGGAAAACAAAACACCGACTGGAAGATACTCCGAAAAACTTGCGGCTCGACTTCCTCAAAAAATAACGGAGCTTCCCGAGAACTATGATAACTACGAAATCTATTTGATGTATGTGCGTGGCTTCCATGGAGCATGCAATTCACATCTGATTAGAAGGAACTACACGGAAGTTGGTTCGCCTTTCCTAAATGTGGAGTTCATGCAGATGTGTTATGACATCCCGGTGGAGATGCGCATGAACCATGACCTTTATAAAAAGTGGATTATCAAGAAGTATCCGAAGGCCGCGGATTTTAAGTGGGAGAAAATCGACGATAAGATCACTGCGCCGGAGATTATGATTCGGTTGCGGAGTCTGTCAAAGAGAATTCCGCGAAAGATCAAAAAGATCATGGGCATGAAAGTGGTCGATAAGAAGGGAATGAATCCGCTGGATTATTGGATTCATACGAATCAACCTTTAAAGGATTATATGGATTCTTACGAAAAAGCAGGATATTCCTATCTGCCAGAAGGTGTGAGTGAGGAGCTGAGGAAAGATATGCACGATTTATATGAAAATGGGAATGCAAATGAAAAGACAATGGTACTGACGGTACTATCATCCGCAAAAATCTTTTTTGGAGAAAATAGGTGGAGAAAATCAAACTGAAAGTTCAAACACTATTGAAAACAGGTTTCTTTCATGTTTTTGGCAGCAATGTGATCAACAAGATCATTGGCTTTATGAGCAGCATTGTTCTGGTTAGAATTCTGTCAAAAACGGAGTATGGCGCATTTACCTATGCGTGGAATATTTACTGCATCATTGCTTTGTTCAATGGAATGGGTGTGGAGTCGGGTACTTTGCAGTTGGCAAGTGAACATAGTGGTGATAAAAGCTACGCAAGGAGGATCAGCGATTATGGAACGCGCGTGGGTCTTGTTTTCAATGTGGGACTTTCACTTGTAACGCTAGGGATTGGATTGTTTGCTCCGTTAACAATCAATGGCGCAAAGGCGCTGATTTGTTTCATGTTTGCGATGCCGTTCTTTCAATTCCTTAACAACATGTACTCTACATATCTAAGGTCGCAGAAAATGAATAAGGAATATTCACAGCTGTCGGTGACTAATACAGCAATTCTTTTTATTGCGTCGGCTCTGTTTG
>Ga0129311_1002006_pt1 | contig 13152 bp, 13 predicted proteins | sample Go1ome_FD_94435 | JGI IMG/M metagenome (GOLD analysis project Ga0129311, IMG submission 94435) | Western lowland gorrila individual fecal microbial communities from Wisconsin, USA - Go1022B metagenome | ecosystem: Host-associated > Mammals > Digestive system > Large intestine > Fecal | place... | reverse complement strand
CGATAATCATACAGCTATGCACGGAATTGGAGTGCATGCCGATGCTCTCAAAGATGTGGTGCGCCTCGCGGGAAGACGCCAGAATCGTGATATCGTCCCCCTCATGCAGCATCGTCGAGCCGCTGGGAATCACCACATGTCCCTCGTTTTCCACAACGCAAACCAGATAGCCAAAGTGGAAAATGTCCTCCAGCTGCATGATGCGCCGCCCATGCAGGATGCTCCCCTTGGGAATCTTGAATCGAACAAGCTCCGCATGTCCCTTGGCAAACGAGCTGACCGTCAGCGCCTGCGGACGCGAAAGCAGACGCGCAATTTCCTGCGCGGCTTCCAGCTCCGGATTGATGATCATCGACAGCCCCAGCTGCTGGCGCAGATAGGGCAGCTCTTCGCTGTAATCCGGATTGCGCACACGGGCAATCGCCGCCAACTCGCCGCCCGCTTTCTTCGCAATGGTGCAGCAAAGCAGATTCAGCTCGTCCGAGCCTGTCACGGCAATCACCAGATCCGCCTGCTGCAAGCCCGCCTCCATCAATACCCTCAGGCTTGCGCCGTTGCCTTGGATGCCCATCACGTCGAACGCGTCCGTCGTATCGCGGACAACGCGCTCGCTCGTATCGACGATGGTCACATCGTGTCCTTCGCGAACCAGCTGCTCGGTCAGCGTATGCCCCACCTTGCCGCAGCCAACAATGATAATGCGCAAACTCTGCGTCTTTTTCTTCGCAGCCTTTGTCTGCATGATGTCTTTCCTCCATTGCCGCAAAAAGCAGCAAGACGATATACTTTCAGTCTAATTATATCCCCTGTATCCTGCTCTGTCAATGCGCCCAACCTCTATTTGCCTTTCTTCACGCTTTCTCTGCGCTTTTTAGCTGTCTGCCTCCGGATTATCCCGAGTCAATTCGCCCTGCTTGACATTTCCTTCCGATTCTTTCTATAATAAATCATCCGATTCTGCCGCGCCGCATCCCGCACAAGGAACTTCATCCGTACTGAGCGCACGCTCAGACGCATACCCTTTCTTATTATGATCATAAATATCCGATTCTCATAGGATTTTGCGCAAAAGCGTCGAATTCATATGGAAGGGCATGTTCGCCCTTTCGCCTGTCCACCACGCCTCACCGGCGGCGCTCAATCGGGTGGTCAGCATGATTCTCGTCATCCTGAGCGGCGCAGTCTTTGCGTTCAACCCGCTTTTCGAGTTGATATTTCAGCAGAATTTGTTTTCGGGGTTTTCCGATCAAGAAGGAGGGTTTTCACCATGAAAAAAGAAAAACACGATTTTCCGCTTCGCACAGCTGCCAAAGAGATTAAAATCAGCTTCGTTCTGACCGCCGTCGTAGACCTGATTCTGGGCATCATCCTGCTGTTTGCGCCCGGTCAGGTCACGGATCTCCTCGTCATGCTCATCAGCGCAGGCATCACCATTTACGGCGTATTCAACATTCTTTCCTTTATCTTCTCCCGCGGCATGACCGCCTACTCGTTTGAGCTGCTCATCGGCATCTGCGCAACGGCATTCGGCGTTTTCTCGTTCATCAGCCCGAACTTCCTGCCGAGCGTGCTGTTCATCGTCTTCGGTCTGATGATTATGGTCAGCAGCATCAGCGGCATCAAGCGTGCGCTTACGCTGAAAAGCTATGGCTTTGATCGCTGGTACTTCATGCTGATCTCCGCCATCGTGACACTGGTTCTCGCCATCACCATCGTCGCCTTCCCGGGCATTTATGGCAACATGCTCATCATGGCAATCGGTATCGTCATGATTCTGGAAGCTGTCAGCGATCTGTTGGGAATCTACCGCCTGTCCAAGTTCATCAAGGACAACGTCACGATCACCTACGGCGAGTAAATGTTCTTTGCTGCATCAAAGCAGTCGCAAATAAGCGGCTGCTTTTTTGATGACTCACGGAAAACTGCGAAAAGAATGTCCTTGTGAACAAAATTTCTGTGTTTTTCGGACACATAAGGACCTCTTTTGAAAAAAATGTTAAAAAAGGGTTGACATTGCTCTTCTTTCGGATTATAATACTATTCGTTCGGATTGATAGCTCAGTCGGTTAGAGCACCCGCCTGATAAGCGGGAGGTCGGTGGTTCGAGTCCACTTCAATCCACCATATTCCTCAGTAGCTCAATGGCAGAGCATTCGGCTGTTAACCGAAGGGTTGTAGGTTCGAGCCCTACCTGGGGAGCCAATAGAAATCAGTTGAGTATCTTGCTCAACTGATTTTTTGTTTATATCCGTTTATAGAATCCATCGGACGGGCTCAGCCCGTTTTTTGTTTTCCGGACTTATAAGCTCATTCGCGCTTGGCGGAACCTGTCATTCAAAAACCGAGCGGATTTCAAAGCCGTCTATATTCTCCATGTCAATTTCCAGCTTCAAGCCCGTTTGGCATTGCTCCTTCATCACATTGCATCGAATCAGCGCCCTTTTATACTCCGTATACATTCCAGTCACCTCGAGCTGATAGGATTCCTTCTCCATCTCCTTTAAAAACTTCAGAAAATCCACATACTTTCTGATATAACCGTTTCCGATCATCCTCTTCTTCATGGTATAGCAAAGAACGTCATCCGGATCTATGCCAAATACCATCGTCGATTGATGCGTTTTTTCAAAGTTTGAATCCACCTTGACCCATATTCCTTCTTCAAATACGAATTCAAGCGCATTTTCTTCTTTTCTGATTGCACGAACCACGCAGTCAGCCACGCTGAACTGCCTATCGGATCCATCGATCCAATCCACTTGTTTTTTCATCTTCGCTCCAATATCGTCCGCGTCATCACGCCGCCCTGCGCATTGCAGGATACACCCTCAAGCGAAAACCGTTTTCCCTTCTCACAATAACATCATCGGATTCCATTCATATCCGACAGCGCATCGTTCATCTTTCACAGGATTTCAAATTCCTCACAGCAGATCACCAGTTCATCGCCCGAATTGATTTCCATCCCAACCGGAATAAACCGCTTGCCTTCCGCCAACCGTGATTCGGAATACAGTTCCGGGTTCTGATTTTGTTTGCTTTGAAGCTCGGAAATATATGAATCATCCGCCACATACATGCACTGAATCTGGTTTCCGCCTGCCCAAAATCTGCATGATTGCATGTGTATGCCTATGACATTTCTAAACACGATCACAATATCTTCTTGGGCCATCTCATCTTTGCAACGAACTTCAACTTCCGATTCTTTTTGTCTGTATTCAAACCCATAAAATGCGCAATCATGGATTTTGATTCCACGGATATCATCCTGATTGTAAAATGAATACACCATGGTTCTTCATCCTTTCTGTTTCAAAAAACAATGAATTCCACAAAGGGCTGCTGGACTCGCCATTCGTTATACCACAAATTCCGTTCTGCTAACGTTTTCTTTTGTGATAATTTCAACATGACTGCATCTGCCCGCAACCCTGCTTTTTATCTTGAGTACAGTTTCTTCTTGTTTTGAATAGATTTCATAATAGGCGGAATCGCAGCAAAGCGCACACACTTCATAATCGCTGGCAAAGAAATCGCTTCTTGTTTCAACGCTCTGCGGTTTTCCGGCTTTGTTTTTCCCCATAACCCGAATAAAGATTGCTTTCTTGCTTTCATTTAAAACTTTTTCCAGCTCTTTTATGGAAAGATATCCCTCAATTTCCGAATTTAAATAGTCTTCGTAATCCGTGAAGCAGTCCACTTTCCATTCCAGATTCGCATCAATCTCCTTTAAGATCATCATCAGGAAAGCATTATCATCATCCAAATCATTCGTATCAAACGAAATTCCGATTATATCCTTCATGTTTTCCTCCTCAAAAAGCAGTCGAAATCCGGAATAACGTCTTGCTTTAAATTTGTTCTCCGTTCAATGGGTGACAATCCTCTTCTTCAAATATTTGTTCGACCTTGTTTCCCCACACTTCCAAAACAGAATCTCCTGTTTCAGAATCATGAATCACATATGCTGAAGGAAGCAATGCTTTTAATTCCTCAAAAAATGCTTTTGATGGATAGGTAAAAAAGCCGATTCTGTGTTTTTCAAAAACTTCCTTAACTTGTTTATCCGGAAAAGGCTGGTTTTCAGGCAGAAGAATGACTACGTTCGAATCATGTTTCAGGGCTTTAGGTTCATTTTCTTCTATAACGCCCCAATACACCCTTCCGTCATCAACATCATAAAACCCGTTCATGCTTCCTTTCGGAAGTGAGGTCAATCCCCATATTCCCTTATAATCTGTAACTTTATTGTAAAACCCATGCTGAACACAATGCGTACACCAATAATATGCCGTATAGGGATTTCTCAATATTCTTCTGCAAATGCTCTTTTCCCACCATTCAGGAATAGATGTTCTCTCAAATGCTTCATCATCATCAAGAAGTGTTATCGCTTTCGCTTTAAATAGGATATGATTTTCTTCTTTGCACATCATGCACTCCGAATATTGATTCAAATCATCACATCCCCTTTTGCGTCAGAAGCGAAGGATATGCTTTCCGCAGCATCGCCGGATATCAAAAGCTCATCCTTCTCGTTTAAGAAGCTGACATTCCAGATCGTATTCATCAATCGAGACAGTTTTTCTTGTCCATCATGAGTTTGGAACACATAAGCTCTTTGCTCGACTTTTCTCTTTTCTTCATGAAAATCAGAAGCAATGCACGCCGCATATTTTCTGTTCTTTGACAGCCTGATTCCTGAATTCATGCGATAGGGAATTTCGTAAAGGACACTCGGCGTTATCTTGTCTGTCGTTTCAAAATCGACCACTTGAAACGCCTCATTCCATCCTCTGGCTTCATACATGATGAGCGCTTTTGATTTTTCAAGCCAGTGTGTTTCAAAAATCAGGCGTTCCCCGCACCGGCGGTAAAAATCATCTTTGATATCTTGAAAATCAAACGGAATGATCTTCGGTTTGCTCGTTGCGGTTTCAAAATACACATGGCAGCTTTTCTGCGCAAGCGAACCGACATGGCAAATCGACAGCAGAATTCCAAATTCGTTGCTATCGATGTTGGTCACGATGGTTTGTTCTTCACACTGATACATGCATTCGCATTTCTTATTCAAGATATCAATCGCCCATACTTTTTCCTGTGTTTCTCCATTGCAGATCATCATAAATCGGCTGTCAAAAGAAAAGCATGGATAAACCGTGGAATCCTCTCCCGGACATACAGCTTTAAATACTTCTTCATACCCTTCCCGCGTATCATAAATCGTTACCTGAACAGCTCCCCTTGCAGGACAGGCGCATCCCAAAAAGCGTCCGTCTTCGGAAACGGCAGTCCTTGCGTTCCCCAGTTTTTTCAATTCATGTATGATTGCTTTTTCTTCTGTATCGTAAATCTTTATGCTCTTTTCTGTCACACAATAGATATACCGATCATCCGCAGAAGCGTTCATGTCCAATACGTTCTTGGGAAACTTCGCATCGAGATTTAAAATCATTTTGTCCTCATCTCTCCGCCGAACGACCGTCCCTTTCGCGGTTGAATGCATATGCTTCACACCACGCCATAGCGGAATAAAACAATCGGATATTTCTTGCAAAACGTCTTCGACCTTTTTTCTATGGCATTATAAGACTCAGTTTTCCATTGATTAAGAATCCCCATTATTTTATCATCATTTTTTTCGTTTATTGCACTAATCAATTCTCCAAATTCCTTATAGGTTTTAAATCTCATGGGGAGCATTTCTTTGATTTTATCAAATTCGCATTTATATTTTATTTGAATTTTCTCATAGGCGTGTTCTTCTCCAATCCTATATCGAGTCATAATCTTGCAAGCTTTTTCATACTCCCTATAAATCAGCAAATATGGTAATCTCGCGAGATGTACGTCATCTTCATCTATTATCTCAACAATTTTTCCAAACCACGCATCATACTTTTTTAAATTATCTATTTCATTTAAATTTCTAATTACTTTACTTAAGATTTCCTTCTCTCTCTTCATTTCAGACATATAATCATCTTTATGTGCCAAATACGAATTGTAGATAGGATGTATATGTATATTTTGAAGAGTTTCAATACTTTCTCCTTCAACCCCTTCATCTGTGACCATTTCATTCATAGTACGTCTTACAAAATCAAATACATTATACAGCGGTTCCAATTCCACATCAATTTCCGGCTGTCCCCACGTTCCAAAACATCTCACACTGATCAATTGCAGTAAGTCGTCGCCTTTTGCACGGAAAAACGTCGTCCTGCAACGGACAAACCCTTCATTTACAAGAATTTCTTCAATTTCATCTGCGATATCGTTTCGAATTTTTCTTCTCTCTTTTGCATTATGTGGATGTTGAAATGCCCATACTGCTTTCTCATCCAATTCCTGTTCTGACCACTCGTGATTCATTTCTTTTCCTCCATTTCAAAGCACATCATTTTATATATTCGTCAATAAAACTGTGTAATGACTCGTTTTTTCTGATTTCTCACATCCATAAACTGATATTCCACCTGATCGCCCGTTTCTTTTTGCGAGATAAACTTTAACGGGATTCCATCTTCAACGGGCCATTGCGACGCTTGAATCCACCTCGGTCTCTTTCCGTTTTTCTCAAGATGAAATGCTCTTTGGATTTCACCCCGTATTCTTTTTCTCCGTTCTTCCGGTGATAAATCCATGGCTTGATTGATGCATTCAAACAGGATTTCCCCTGCCTCCATGCTGTCAACATATTCCGGGACGATGTCAATCGCAATTTTTGAAATTTGATCGTAATATGTGTTATAAACGATATTCGGATATTCATTTCGGAACAGAGAAAAGATCATTTTATACGCTGCCGCGCAACGCTGTGAACGCACCAATGAATAGTATCCGGTAGAAAGCGTCCGTCGCAGGTCAAAATCATCATATTGGAACGCTTCTGCGCAAACGGGAGATCCTTTCCATTCCTCGTCATGGGCAAAACGGCTTTGGGGAATTTTGGATTGGATCCGATCATATACCGCATCTTCATGCATAACTCTATTCAGGAACTCCCGTGCGGTGATTTTCAGCGTCAAATATTCCAAAATCGCATCCATAGCTCAACACCTCTTCTTTTATCTAAAACTGAATCGTCACCGCGATGAGGCTGCCTTTTCAAAAAAGCTTTGGTTCTGCAAAATCGATTGCCTTTCGTTATCCGCAATTCTCATGCGATAGGTACAAAACCCGTTCTCCATTTCCTTCTTCAGCTGCTCAATCCTATCCGTGTATTCCGCCTTTTTCCGTTCGGTAAGCACGCTCATTGTGCAGGCATCGTTTAATATGCTTTCAATGGCTTCAATGGCTTTTTGGGCAACTGCCCGTGCTTTTTCCTCATCCTGATTCGCCAGATACGCCATGATTCCCCGATCCTGAATCAACCCATACGCCGGAAACATCTTCTCCATGAAATCGATATAATCCGCCAGATTATTGACGCGGTTGAGCGGAACCAGCAAAACCTCTTTAAACTCATCAAGGGCGTTCTGCATGACCCGCCGGAAATCATCCTCAAGACAGCAATCCGTCCCAAACATATCCCCGTGCGTTCCCTTCACTCGCAGGTATACGTCATCTAAGGTAAACGTTTCGTAGCCCTTGCTTTGCGGAAGCGTCGGATCGGCATTTAGAGCGAACGGAACGATATCGAAGCAAATCTTCATGCCATGCCCCGCAGCCAGTGAAACCATATACATATACTTGAGCATTTCGTTTTGATTATCAAGCTTATAGAAGACATGTTTTTTCTCGATATATCCGTTTTCAAGCAGCGTTCTTCCGAAAATCTCCGAAAACACGCTCTTTCGTTCTATCGGTTTCATCTTATCCCCCTTATCTTCCATGCGCAAAACGAGTCATCGCCGCTCGCCATCGTCAAACCGTCTACTTTTTGTCCAAGTTATCCATGCACTATAACCAATTATACCATCTGTCTGCCATCCGCGTCAATCCATACAGCCGTTTCGCTTTCAAAAGGCATGCAGCCGCTCCAAAAAGGCATTCAAAATGCAGCTGGTTTTAAATTCTAAAACAATAATATCCGAGTTCATCCATATGCAGATTTTCTAGCCCAATTCCCATCTGCATGGAATTGGGAACTTCATACACCGAATAGCCCATGCATTCAATCGGCTCGATTTTGTTAGATGCCCATTTCCAAAGTTTTTGTATATTCTCGATGGGTACCGTGTCCATATTCGGCGTCAGTTGCAGATATACATTTCCATTTTCCAGCCGCTCTACTTGGTGCAGGCACTCAAAAACTGCATCGGATTGATTGAAGCCCTTCATTTGTTCTTCAGTTATACACATTCCCCATGAAACCTCGGGAATCCGTTCAGAAAAGCCCAGTTTATAGTTTCCCTGGATGGTTAAAAGCGGCGCTGTGCGGCAAGGCTTAAAGCAATCGGCTTTTATGCCGCCGACACTGATTCTGAATGCAGCGGATAACTGCTTTAATCGTTTTTTCCATCGTTCCTGCAAATCAAACGATCGATTCATATGCCTTAACAAATATCTGGGAATCGACACATATATATATTCAACGAACAGATTCTGCTTCTGTTCCATTCCGATTTCTTTCAAAATTTCATTTGCATATGCCGCAGTCCCGTTCAGCGGAATACACCGATGATGGAGTACAAAAGTCTCACTTCCGGATGCGAAGCATTTTGATGGAAAACAACACGTTTTCAAATCCTCTGACGCGCAATTCAGGATCCTATACAGCCATTCCCTCTGTTCTTTTTCGCTTATGCCCGACTCATTCCGATCGTTCATATAACGCATCACATCTTTTTTCCAATCGGGCGGAATCTCTTTGCCTGGCGCAGCGAATTGCCGCGGTATTTTGCCGGAACACAATGACCATTTAACCTCGTCCGTAGATGGATCCATTCCATTCGAAATCGCGTTAAAGCTGTCATTCACCTCTTTTAACCCGCTTATTTTGCGCACAATGAATCCCGCTTGATTGTCATGTATTTTTAACAGCAGACTTTCATTTAAAGAAATACAATGTTCGAAGTAAGGTTTAATTTCTTCAAGGAACGAGCCATATGCCCCGCTCACTTCCGGAGAAAACCCTGTTGAATGGACATGATAAAAATAGAATTGATAACAAATCGGGTCAAACCAGCCAGAATAACCACCCATTCCAATCCCCTCTATCCTTCTCTTTTACTCAGCAGGAACAAACTTACAGGGTCATCTGCATGTCTGTCAGATGTTTCAGCTCCTATAAAGCTTTTCACATCAAAGTTTAGCATCAAACTATTCTGCCTGACTTTTCTGCATTTGAACCTGTAAACGGGCAATGCTCGACTTAAAGCCTCCCCAAGTTCCACCGATTTGCTGTTTGATTTGTTCCTCATCGATATGCTTCAAATACAGGCTATTGTTCTCTGCAACCGAACAGTGATATTTTTTGCATTCGCGCTCTGTTGTGATCAAACCAATAACAGCCGGGCGTTCACTCGCAAGACCACTTCTTTTCATAAAGCCATGCTGTATGAGCGCATAAGCGCCGGGAAATTCTTTTCCCATCCATCTATATATTCCAACCACGGGCACTCGGTTTACAGGACTATCTTGAATAAAGCCAGAGCAGGGTACATCGATCACGTCAAAGACCTGCATGGCAAAATAATCTCCGTCATTTTGTTCTGTTTCCATGCCGGCAAGAATGATATCTCCCTTTTTCCATGGTGTGGAATGACCGCGCAAAGGCGAAACCTTCTTTTTTTCACGGGGAAGTTCAAGCATGGACGCTGCTTTTTTCAAAGCGGCTCTTCTTTGGCTCTTTTGCGTCTGGCTCCAATTCTCCATATTTTTTATTTCATATTCGATCCAGTGAAGCGCCTTCTGTTTTGTTTCATCGGATAATCTTCCATATTTATGTTCTGTGACAGCCAGCGCAATCCAAAAACCGATTCTTCTTCGGTATCCCTCACTTGCGGAACCCAGTACGCCGTAACCGCCCGCTCTGCTTTTGCATCGTCATATCCACAGGCTAAATAATCGCGATACATGTCCCTGACATCGCATGCCGTATCATTTGAAAAAATGCCCGTTCCCCAAGTCCCCATGATTCCGTTCTCCTCTCGATCCATAAAACATTCCGATAAAAAAGCGGGCTGAGCCCGCCTTCACTTCCGCCGAAGTCCGCCATGCATCAAAGTCTTGCTCACGCGGGCGATTTTATGCAATTTCCTATACGTTAAAAAGCCCTAACCTTCAGCCGCTCGGCTCATTTCTCCTCACATCCGGCAGGATGGAACGCCGCAATTTCTCTATGTCCCATGACCCGATGATCTGCCGAATTATGCGATCTGCTCAGTCAACAACGCGGTTCTGTTTCTTGTCGTACGCATACCCGCAACAGCGGAACGGGTTCAGCGCATCCATGGTCGCCGCCAAGCTGTCGGTTTCGCCCTTGAATTACCCCTGCACTATAACTAATTCTATCATCCGCGCACAACCGCGTCAATCTACTAATCGCTTCGCCTCGTAAATTGTAAAACAAGTGAACACTCTGACTTATGCATGCGTATGGAAGCCTTTTTCACGCGGGGGATTTCGCGCAATTTCTTATACATCAAAAATCATCCCCTTGACTCCACAAAGAAATCAAGGGGATGATGAGCTAAAAACGTGGCAAAGAAGAACGGGTTAGCTCCGGAAAACACACTCGATGTTTTTCTTTCCGCGATACGATTCGTTGCGTCTACTCGGCTCCGCGTTCTTCCCATACGACCGTTCCGGAAGGATCGATGAGCGCCATCTTATCGTCTTCATACACGCGTGCCAGACCGTTGCTGAAAGGGCTGACCTGATTCCACTTGCATTCGATCACGATTTGCCCGAAGGAATCGATGTATCCCCATTTCCCCTCATCGTTCATGACAGGCTGCTTTCCCTCGGAAAAGAAGCTGCCGTCTGCCGGATTGGGATCGATGTACATTCTTTCTGACAACGGAAGGATTACATTCCCCTCGGTATCCATCAAGCCTGTGTAGAAGCGAGAACCAAAGAGCGCAATTCCTTCCGGCAGAAAGTCGTCGTATGTAAGCGAACTGTCGAGCGCTTTTAAAATCGTACCGCTTGTATCAATCAACACAGGGCTTCCGTTTTTCACAGCGATTGCCCGCTCGCTTTCAAAATAGTAGGGCGAATCGAAAACCGCCGGCGAGCAGACATTCCCGTTTGAATCGATATGGCTCCACTTTCCGCCCTGGCTGATCGGTGCATAGCCATTCCGAAAGGAATCCGCATCTTCAAATTGAGGGGGAATCGCACAGTATCCTTCCGAATCGCAGTAGCCATAGAGCCTGGTTTCTTTGTCCTGAACGAGCAGCAAATCATTCTCAAAGGATGTACCCTCTACCGAAAAGCCATCCGGTATGGACAGGAAGGTTCCGTCCTCGCGGACAATCACCTTTTCTTTGGAGGATGCGAGGTTTTCAAAGGCAAATCCGTTATGAAAGCCGATGGTGTTGATTTGTTCAAATATGCAGGGAATTTGCTGAACGCCGTTTTGCCGGTTGACATATCCATAGGTTTCGCCATCATAGGTAATGCGGAGCAGCTGCGAACACTCGGCATCAAACCAAAGGTCTTGCGTAAGGTCGTAGCGGTATCCGGAAAAATACCCGCTTTGCACGTCGAAAAATCCCATGTTCTGTCCGTTGTCCAGCCAGTATACGCCCGTATCCTTTCCGCCATAATACCCAAGCTCTTCCGCCGCGTCGGCAAACGGAATCGGATAGATTAGATAGTCTCCGGTCGAAGAGATGATTCCGTATTCGCCAGACTTCGTGCAAACCAGCGCATATCCATTTCCTCTGAAATCGCCGCAATAAGACCATTGGCAGGGAAGAACCCATTCTCCCCGTCGATCTATATATCCCCATAATCCGTTGCCGCGTGCGGGATATAAGGAGGCTTCCTCGCAGCTTGCCTCTGTAAAAAGAAACGGCATGATGATGAATAACGCGGAAAGCAATCTCCCTATATCGCGAAAACCAATACGCATGCCCTGTTTGCTTTTACGATTTTTCACATCATATTCCCCCTTGTTCAATGTGACTATGACTAAAGCAGAACTCTTTTGCAAAAGCCTTTTTCTTATCATCCGAAAAATGATGGGTGATAACAAAAACAATGCCATCGGATAGTTCGATAAGAATGTCTTCAATCATTTCGGCTGTCTCCGAATCCACATTGGCGAGCGGCTCGTCAATAATCGTGATAGGAGCTTTGCGCAACAATGTTCTGGCAAGCGCAATCCGTTTACGCTCGCCGCCGGATAGATTGCTGCCGCCTTCGCGAATCATGCTGTCGAGCCCTTCCGGGGTTGCAAACTTATGCAAATTGAGTTTTTGCAGCAGCGCGATCAGCTCATCATCGCACATGTCACGATACATTGTGAGGTTGTTACGCAGCGTATCGTTGAACAGAACGGGATCCTGCCGCATAATTGCAATCTTTTCGTTCAGCTGCTTCACGCAAAAAGCGTTCGAGTCGTTTATGAGTATCTCACCGCTCTGGGGTTTGTAATATCCAAGCAGCAGATTCATGCTTGTTGACTTGCCGGAGCCGCTCTGTCCGGTAATCATACATTTTTCGCCAGCGTTCACATTGAGTGAAAAGTCATTTAAAATCGGAGATGCATTCTCGTACCCAAAGCATACATGCCGAAAAGCAACGCTATTGATCTGTGAGATTTCTATTGTCCGTTCGCTGTCGGCAGGCGCCTGTTCAAACAACGATTCAAGCTTTTTTGCCACCGGTTTCGTGCTTAAATATTCTTGCAAGTATGCGGAAACTGCGATTATCGGATATGAAAGCTGGTCGATCAGACCAACAGCAATAAAGAAATCACCCGCAGAAAAGTCTCCGTTCAGAACAAGCACCGCAGTCGCCACAATTACGATGAAATGGCTCATATAGGACAGGAGCGCAGTGATTGTTTTTGATAAGTAAGTGACCTTTTTGAAACGGAATAGTTTGTCCGAGACTTCTTCGTTGCTCTCTCGAAATTTCCGGGCAATCACGTTCTCAATAGAATAGTTTTTTATCAGCTCAAATCCGGAAAGCCATTCAACCATATTTCCGAGATGTTTTTGAAAGCTGTCGATGCTTTCGTTTTTT
>Ga0129311_1002003_pt1 | contig 13171 bp, 10 predicted proteins | sample Go1ome_FD_94435 | JGI IMG/M metagenome (GOLD analysis project Ga0129311, IMG submission 94435) | Western lowland gorrila individual fecal microbial communities from Wisconsin, USA - Go1022B metagenome | ecosystem: Host-associated > Mammals > Digestive system > Large intestine > Fecal | place... | reverse complement strand
GTTGGTGCAAAGAATGGCATCTTGTTTAAAACAAGTGAAGCACTGGAAAATGCAGGACATATTCAAATCGTTGCGTTTGATAAAACAGGAACGATCACAGAAGGAAAACCTGTAGTGAAAGATATTCTGCCTGCGAAAAATGAATATTATGATGAATTGGTGAAAGTAGCCTGTTCCTTAGAAAATAAATCAGAACATCCACTTGCTAAGGCAATTAATGTATATGGAAAAGAACATGCGATACAAATAGAAGAAACAACAGATTTCAAGGCATTGCAAGGAAGCGGCGTACAGGCAGTGATGCATGGAAAGAATATTGTTGGTGGATCGAAGAAGTATATGGAAACAAGAACAGATTTAGCAGAAGCTTCTTCTATATATGATCAAGTGACAAAAGAAGGTAAAACGCCATTATTCTTTATGGAAGATGATGTGTATCTTGGAATGATTACTGTTGCAGACCCAATCAAAAAGGATAGCCAAGAAGCCATTCAACAACTGGAAAATATGGGAATTGAAGTTGTGATGATTACAGGAGACAATGAAGCAACTGCTAATGCCATTGCACGTCAGGCAGGTGTGCATAAAGTATATGCATCTGTATTGCCTTCTCAAAAAGAAGCTGTCATTCAGAAATTAAAGAAGCGTGGTAAAGTCGCAATGGTTGGTGATGGCATCAATGATGCACCTGCTTTGGTGCGTGCAGATATTGGTGCTGCGATTGGTGCAGGAACGGACGTTGCCATTGATTCTGCAGATATTGTATTGATGAATTCTAAATTAAGTGATGTCGTTTCTATGATACGATTATCCAAAGGAACGTTGCGTAATATTCATGAGAATCTGTTCTGGGCATTTGCCTATAATGCATTATTGATTCCAATGGCTGCTGGCTTGTATCCTTTCATTCAAATGAATCCAATGTGGGGTGCAGCGGCAATGTCATTGTCATCATTTACAGTATGTATGAATGCATTGCGATTAAATATGTTAAATATTCATGATTCTAAGAAAGATCGTCCAATTAGACATAAAGCAAAACAAGAAAGTGAAGGAGAAAAAGAAATGAAAAAAAAGATGAAGATTGAAGGAATGATGTGCTCACATTGTGAGGCATCTGTCAAGAAAGCTCTTGAAGCAATTGCTGGCGTAGAAAGTGCAGAAGTTTCTCATGAAGCTGGTACTGCAATTGTTACGATGAGCAAAGAAGTTAGTAATGATGTTTTGAAAAATGCAGTAGAAGCAAAAGACTATAACGTTACAGGGATTGAATAAGCATGTTAAAAGAGAAGGCTGCGATAACCTTCTCTTTAGCTTTCTAATGGTGTTAAAACAATCGAACCATCAAATCCACTTAATGTAATGGTATATGTTTGAACTTGATCTTTGTATACAAACTGGATTGCGATATTTGGAATGGTTGATTCTAAATATGTTGTTAAACAAAGTGGGTGTGTTGGATCAAGTGCATCAATCGCTTGAATTTCTTTTGTTTTGAATTCTTCTCCTGTGTATTCCACGGAAAGAAGTTTTATATTCTTGAGTGGAGCAACTGGTGTGAGAAGGATTTTTTCTGCAGAAGCGTCAACAATGTAATCTTCATATGCTTTGAATTTACTTAAATCACAATCTTTTGCCCAGTCTGCACGAAGTCCAATATCATAATTCTCGATAGAATGATAATCATTCGTATAATCAATGAGGGCATAGGTCATTTGATCATGATTGAAATCATCTTCTGTGATAGAAACTTTTTCTGAATTAGAAATATCTAGATTTCCGTTTGTGTTTTTGTAGAACGTATTGTGATCTTTTGTGAAGAAGAATTCTTTCCATTTTAGCTTTCCCTTTTCTAGATGGAAAATACCATAATAGCTTGTACCATCTGCTTCTGTATTGCCATAGAAGAATGCATTTTCATCAAAACGGAATGCATATGCTGGTGAAATGACATCAAATAATAGATTCACTTCATTGTTGTCGATTGCATAGATGGCATAGACAGCATTTGTATAAACTTCACCATCATCAAATTTTCTGATTTCTCCAATGATGCATTCATCTGTACCATCATGATCAACATCTTCGACGGTATATCCAACTGCACTTTTCACATTAAAGATTTCATCATCATTCATCAATTCTTTGACTTTCGCAAAACCACCTTTTGTGGCAATTTTTGTTCCTTCTAAGACTGCAGAATATGTATCTAATGTTTCCGTGTAGTCTGCTTGCACAATTGGCTGTGGAGCTGGTGTTTGTGTTGCGGGTGGGAAGTGTGTTGTTGAAGCAGTAGAAGATTGTGTTGGTGTTTTAGATGTACATGCAACTAAGAACATACATAAACATAAACTAAGCTTTTTCATTCCTTGACCTCCATAACCGTAGGAATCGGTTTTCTATGATTTCTGGCTTTTTGTAATTCACTGCAAAAATCTTTCGGAATTTTATCGATATCTTGTTCAAGAACATATTCGCGAATGATAATCTCGCCTCTGCCATCGTATTCCATGATTGTATCTGAAAGAATTGGAATGTCATTTTCTTCGTGATAGATCATTTCACCTGTTCCGTAGCAAATGTATGGAAAATTTAATCTCTGTTCAATTGTATATTTCCTTGAACCATAGGGCGTGACGAGTGTGAATGGGTTGAATCGGATGACTGTACGATCAGAGGTACTGATCCATTTTCCATATAGATCACGTATATTCATAAAATGTCTCCCTTAATTTATTGTGTTGAAATTACAGTATCTTTCTAACCATATTGTACAAGAAAATGTTAAGAAATGTTAATTTGTTATGAAGAAAAGAAAAAGGTATCATAATTGTGATGAAAAAGTATAAACAGAAAAAGAAAAAACATCTAAAACGGTGGGTGAAAATATTGGCTGTTTTAGTGTTGCTGATACCTTGCTTCTTTTTTGCGAAGGATGTGTATGCGGAATATTATCCATTCACTTCCATCATTGATGAATCGGATCCAGCAAAAGAAATCAGCTATTCAGCAATTGATCATACATTTGTGGATGAGAATAAAGAAGTTCTGAAGAATCGTGTGTTTGTGGTGAAAACAAATAAAGAACAGACATATTCTGTTCGCAGTGATGAAAATGGACAGCTTGTGAAAGGTTTGTTTCAGGATGGAGAACAATATCATTTGTATGATGATAATGGATATTTGATGACTTCTGATTGTAGTGTAGATGGTGTGAATTATAAAATACATGAAGATGGAAATGTCTTTCATAATGAATGGGATGATGGATTCTGGTACGAACAGGGACGAATCGTTGGGAAAGATGAAGATTGTCTTGTTTTTGTGAAGGGTGAAAAAGGCTTTTATTGTTTGAATCATCTGGATGATGGAAAGAAGAAAGTGAATTCTTCTGTTGTATTGAATGATGGACGTGAAGTTCGTTTTGATGAAAATGGAAATATTGTTTCAAATGAAGTATATGCCGCAAATCAGTATTATTTTCCAGTTGCGGAAGCTAATGAAGAGGCGGAGGAAACGTATTCTGTACCAGTAAGTAAATACGTGAAGAATACAAGTGTTGATGGGATTCGTTTGATCAATCATCGTGGGTATCATGTGAATGCACCTGAAAATACATTGGCTGCATATATTGAAAGCAAAAAGATGAATTATCAATATGTGGAAACAGATGTCCAGTTAACAAGTGATGAAGTTCCAGTTTTATTACATAATCCTACGTTATCTCATATGGCAGGAATCAATGTGGCGATTGATTCTATCACGGAAGAAGAAGCAAAGCAGTTTAATCTGCACGGACAGACAATTACATCCTTGGAAGAATTTATAGCGTATTGTAAAGCCAATCTGATTACACCTTATATTGAGTTGAAAACTGAAACAATTCATTCTGAAGATCAGGTAAAGATGATTTATGACATCGTTGAGAAATATGAGATGGTTGGAAAAGTTGAATGGATTTCCTTCTCTAGTGATTTGTTGCGTATGGTTGCTCAGTATGATCAGACAGATATGCTTGGCTATTTAGCTGGAAGCAAAAGTGATGTGTCTGAAATTCAATCAAATGCGAAGGCAATGAAAGAAGATGGCTGTAATGTCTTTTTGGATGTACACTATGCTGCACAAATGTCATATTTAGGTTTCTGTAAAGAAAATGATATTCCATTAGAATTGTGGGGAATTAATAGTATAGATGTAATGAATACATTAGATGGGTACATTACAGGGGTTACAACAGATACAATCAGAAATTGAAGAAATTTCAGGGAATTTCGAAAAAAATTGTGAATATGTAAGTATAGGAGGCTTACATATGAGTAAGAAATTGAAACCATTTGATGAATTATCTTTCTCAGATAATTACATGTTTACGACTGTTTTGGAGGATAAAAGAAATTTGGATATCGCAAAGGGAATCGTTGAACTGGCTTTGGGGAAAAAAGTGAAAGATATTCGAATTGCGGGAGTCGAAAAGCATGTTCAGGCAAGATATGGAGGAAAAATCACGCGCTTTGATGTTCTGTTAGAAGGAGAAGATTCTTACATTGATGTTGAAATGCAAGTGAAAAAGCTATTGAACTTTCCATTGCGATCAAGAATGTACCATTCACAAATGGATGCAAAGTACGTAAAAGCAGGTGATTATCAGAATATGAAGAAAAGTATTGTGATTTTCATTTGTCTGGAAGATTATTTTGGAATGAGACTTCCAAGATATACATTTGCTTCTATGTGTGTTGAATGTTCTGGATTGATTCTTGAAGATAAACGTTTTACAATTTTCTTAAATCCAGACAGTGATACAGAAGATTCGCAATTGTATTTCTTTCTTATGTTTTTGAAAAAGAAAATTGCGAAGGATGCATTTACAAAAACAATCGAAAAAGCTGTTGCCACTGTCAAGAAAGACGAAAGTGCAAGGTTGGACTACATGAATTTGGATGAATATTTGGATGCATTGGTTGATGAAGAAAAAGCGAAAAGTTTAAAAGAAGGTATTGAAGCTGGTAAAGCACAAGGTTTGTTAGAAGGAAAAGCACAAGGCTTGGAAGAAGGAAAAGCACAAGGCTTGCAGGAAGGAAAAACGCAAGGGATGCAGCAATCCAAAATAGAGATTGCTAAAAAGATGCTTTCGAAAGGAATATCACTAGATCTGATTACAGAAATGACAGGATTAAGTGAAGAAGAAATAAAAACGCTATAAAAGCAAAATAAACACGTGTCCAGGATTTGAACACGTGTTTTGTAATTTAACAGATTTTTCTGATCCAGCCTTCAGGAGCTTTAATCTTGCCAGATTGAATACCTGTGATTGTATCGTATAGTTTGGATACAACTTCACCAGCTTTTTCCATGCCTGATGGGAATTCAATTACTTCATCGTGATTAACGATTCTTCCTACAGGAGAAATAACTGCAGCTGTGCCGCAGAGAGCACATTCTTTGAAATTCTTGATTTCATCATAGCGTACAGGTCTTTCATCAACTTTCAGATTCAAGTAATGTTCTGCAATGTAAACAATAGAACGTCTAGTGATAGATGGAAGAATGGAATCACTCTTAGGTACGACAAGATTTCCATCTTTATCTACAAAGATAACATTACTTCCACCTGTTTCTTCAACGTATGTTCTTGTTGCAGGGTCTAGGTACAGGTTTTCTGCATAACCGTTGGAATGTGCAATGACAGAAGAATGCAAACTCATTGCATAGTTCAAGCCAGCTTTAACAGCTCCTGTTCCTCTAGGTGCAGCACGGTCAAAGTCTGATACTTGAATTGCAATTGGTGTTGCACCACCTTTGTAGTATGGACCAACAGGTGTTGTAAATACACGGAATTGATATTCATCTGCAGGAGCGACACCAATAACAATACCTGTAGCGAATTCATATGGACGAATATAGAGTGATGCACCACTTCCATATGGAGGTACCCAGTCAATATTTGCTTTAACAACTTCATCAATTGCCTTTAAGAATAATTCTTTTGGTACTGATGGCATTTCAATACGCTGCGCAGAATTATACATTCTTTCAGCATTCATATCAGGACGGAAGCATACAACACTTCCATCTTCCCATGTGTATGCTTTCATGCCTTCAAATACCTGCTGGCAATATTGAAGCATACCTGCAGATTCATTCAATGTAACGGTTGGATCATCAATCAAAGATCCTTCATCCCATTTGCCATCTTTAAAGTTTGCGACAAATCGTTTGTCTGTTTGTCTGTATTTGAAACCAATGTTTCCCCAATCTAAATCTTTTTTTGTCATATTAAGCTGCCTGCTTTCCGTCTTTTTCGACTTTTACTGTTTCTGGAGTTTTTCCAATAGATACTAAGATTTTAACACAATGTACTGCGACAATAACTGCCAATACAACTAAGAATACTGCAACGATGAGCTGTAAACCATTCACAAGGAATACTGCTGTACCTGCCATATATGCTTTTACGTTTGTGATTACATTCAATACGATCGCTGTAAATGTTACGCAGAACATAAAGATCATAGGGAAGTAGAACATCCATGACTTTCTGTTTGTTGCTTTCATGAATACAGCAATAGAAATCAATACAAGAGCACCAAGCAACTGGTTAGCACTTCCAAATAATGCCCATACGTTTGAATAGCCACCTAAGCATAATACATAGCCTAAGAATAATGTGATTGCTGTAGCGAAGTACTGGTTTGTAACAACTTTCTTCCATGCTGGCATTGCAGAAGGATCTTCATCGTCTGAAGTAAATAGTTCCTGGAAGGAGAGTCTTCCGATTCTACCTACGGAATCAAGTGTAGAGAATGCTAATGCAGAGATGCACATTGTCATAAATACGTTAGCAACACTTGCTGGGATACCAACATTTTCCAAAAATCCTGCTACGCCTTGAGAGAAGATTTGGAATGGTGTTAATCCACTTGGTACTGCACCATTTACAGCAACTGCACCAACAACGATCAGTGAGATGACACCTAATAATGTTTCAAGAACCATTGCACCATAGCCAACAGGCAACATATCATTTTCATTAGAAACTGTCTTGGAAGATGTTCCTGAGGATACAAGTGAATGGAATCCTGAGATTGCTCCACACGCAACAGTTACGAAAAGTGTAGGGAACATATATGTTTTTGCACCAGCATCACTTGTTAATACGAAACCATTGAATGCATTCAATTTCATTTCTGGATGTCCTGTAAATACGCCAACGACACCACCAATGATCATTCCAAGGAACATGAATGTTGTCATATAGTCTCTTGGCTGCATGAGTAACCACATAGGTGCAACGGCTGCAACAAACAGGTAAGCCATGATGACATAGTTCCATTGAGATGCTGTTAAGTAAACTGGAAGTTTCATACCAGCAGCAAACATAAATACAATGAATGCTAATGAGATTACAACTTTATGCCATTCTTTTAAATTTGGAAATTTCTTCTGGATCAAACCAAATACAATTGCACAGCCAACAAACAAGAATGAGATTGTAGCTGCAGCTGCACCATTGAAGTTCTGTGTAACTGCACCATCACTTCCTGTAACAAAACCGTTGAATGTGGAAGATGTCATAGAAGTAAATGCTGCAATAACAAGCAATGAGAATAACCAGCAGAATAATGTAAAGAATTTACGTCCTTTTTTGCCAATGTATTTTTCAATGATCAATCCAATGGATTTACCATCATTTTTTACAGAAGCATACAAAGCTGAGAAGTCTTGTACTGCACCGAAGAAGATACCGCCAATCAATAGCCAGAGAAGTGCAGGTACCCATCCAAACACTGCAGCTAGAATTGGACCTTGTACAGGACCAGCTCCAGCAATGGATGAAAACTGGTGAGCAAATACTGTGAGTCTGCTTGCTGGTGCATAATCCTTGCCATCGTTATGTCTAACGGCAGGTGTGTCTGCTTTTGGATCAACGCCCCATGTTTTAGCAAGCCAGCGTCCGTAGAGTAAGTAGCCAGCCATTAATGCTGCGGCTGCGAACAATAAGATAAATAAGCTGTTCATTTCATTTCCCCTTTTTGCCATTTTGGCATCTTACATGAAACTGAATCATTAGTAACAAAAAAGCCTTCGCCTGCTGCATCTAAGGATGCAAAGACGAAAGCTACGTAATCTTCCGCGGTACCACTTTGCTTGTTAGTCAAATACCAACCACTTTTTTCTCGTCCAACAACGAGTACCCTGATATCGGAGGGGTCCGGCGCATCTTACTTGATTCAGAGCGCTGCTCACAGAGGATACTATGTTCTGACTTCCTTATTGCCTTTCACCATATGGCAACTCTCTTGTAAAGTTCTATCAGATATAGCGTGTTCTGATCAAAGCGTTAAGTTGTTCAGTGCGCTACTCCCAGATGAGACTTCATTTCTCTTGCTTATCTGCCTTACACCAGCCGGCAGTTCTCTAAGAAGCTTGATGAAGTGAAGTATGTTCTGTTCACTGCGTTTCAGTTTCTACGATGATTATAGTAAAGCAATGAAAAAATGAAGTCAATTATTTTCGGAAAAAATATACAAAAATATTTACATAATTATGAAAACTTTTTTCAAAAAGAAAAAGGAAGAATTTAATCTTCCTTTTCGACGAATTCAGCATCAACAATTTCAGTTTCATTAGAATACTTTTCAGGATGATCTAAGATATCCATGAATTCTTCACCTGTAATTGTTTCTTTTTCATATAGATAGTTTGCGATACGATCTAGATCTTCTCTATGATCTTCTAATAGTTTCTTTGCTTTATCATGTTGCTTCTTGATCAATGCAACAACTTGCTGATCAATTTGAGAAGCAGTTGTATCTGAACAAGCGAGACTTGCATCTCCACCTAAATATTTATTATTGATAGATTCCATTGCTACCATGTCAAAATCATCTGACATACCATATTGAGAAATCATTGCACGAGCAATCTTTGTTGCCTGTTCAATATCATTGGAAGCACCTGTTGTGATACGTCCAAATACAACTTCTTCTGCGGCTCTGCCTCCAGTGAATGTTGCGATACGATTTTCAAGTTCTTCTTTTGTATAGAGATAATGGTTGCCTTCTTCTACCTGCATTGTATAGCCTAATGCACCAGAAGTTCTTGGGATAATTGTAATCTTTTGTACAGGTGCAGAATGTGCCTGTAAAGCTGCAACAAGTGCATGACCAACTTCATGGTAAGAAACAGTTTTCTTTTCCTCATCAGAAAGAATTGCATTCTTCTTCTGATATCCAGCAAATACAACTTCGATACTGTCTTCTAAATCTTGCTGAGTGACACAGTTTCTTTTTTCTCTGACTGCTTTTAATGCGGCTTCATTGACGATGTTGGCAAGTTCAGCTCCAGAAGCACCAGAAGCCATTCTTGCGATCATATTGAAATCGATATTGCCATCTGTTTTTACTTTCTTTGCGTGTACTTTCAAGATATCTTCTCTACCTTGCAAGTCTGGGAGTTCTACAGGAACTCTTCTATCAAATCTTCCTGGTCTTAATAAGGCAGGGTCTAGATTTTCTGGTCTATTTGTAGCTGCCAAGATAATAACACCACTATTTCCTTCAAATCCATCCATTTCTGTCAATAACTGGTTGAGTGTCTGTTCTCTTTCATCATTTCCACCCATACCGCTTGCATTTCTCTTTCCACCGATAGCATCAATTTCATCAATGAATACGATACATGGTGCCTTTTCTTTTGCCTGTTTGAATAAATCTCTGACTTTAGAAGCACCCATACCTACGAATAATTCAACGAATTCACTACCTGAGATAGAGAAGAATGGAACATTACTTTCTCCAGCAACTGCTTTTGCGAGCATTGTTTTACCAGTTCCAGGAGGACCAACAAGCAGGATACCTTTTGGCATTGTTGCACCAATATCTTTGTACATGCCTGGATTTTTTAGATATGTAACGATTTCTTGTAATGATTCTTTGGCTTCATCTTCACCAGCGACATCATTGAAGCGGATACTTTGTTTATTCTTGTCATAGACACGTGCATTACTTTTGCCCATGCCAAACATATTTCCACCCATAGGCATGCCGCCACTTTTGCTACCTCTAGACATCATTGAACGTAATAGAAGTGTTGCGAAGAAGATTGGGATGATCCATCCAATTAAGAATTGCAGGAATGGGGAAGTTTCTTCCACGATTTCTGCTGTAAAGTCAACGTTGTGTTCTTCTAGACGTGTCATTAAATCGGGATCATTAAATTTACCTGTACGATAGACTGTTTTGCTGTCTTTTAACATGTATAGAATCTGGTTGCTTTGTTCCTGTACTTCTTTAACATTGTCGTTATTTGTTTCTTTTACGAATGTGGAATAATTTGCATCTTCTATCTGCGCTGTCTTCATGAATGGAACCATGACGAGATTTAACATTGCTAATACCAGCATAACAACAGCATAGTAATAGATGATTGGTTTTTTTGGCTTATTTGAGCTATTTTTATTGTTATTTGGATTCAAATCGATCACCTCATTTCGATGTTATTATATATTAGCACAGTTACGCTTAGAGTGCTAATTATTACGTGAATTTTTACTGAACAATTATGTGCAAATGTCAAAAATGCGTGCTATGATTTAGTTAGAAATGGAGCATATTTAATATGACAAATAAGATAATTACGATTTCCCGTCAGTTTGGAAGTGGCGGTAGAACAGTTGGTAAACTGGTAGCTGAAAAGCTGGGAATTCCATGTTATGACAGCCAGATTATTTCACAAATTGCGGAAAAGAGTGGCTTTGCGGAAGAATACATCAAAGAAAATGGAGAATACATGGAAAGTACGGGATTCTTCGCTTCTTTAGGAAATGTTGGATACTATGGTCAAAGCAATCAATTAACGATCTGGAGTGAACAGTGCCGTATCATTAAAGAGCTTGCGGAAAAAGGGGACTGTGTAATTGTTGGAAGATGCGCAGACTATGTATTGAAAGATGCTGATGTAACTTTGTTGAAAACATTTATTTATGCAGATATGGATTATCGTGCAAAAAGAATTGTTGAACAATATGGGGAATCTAGCATCAATCCCGAGAAGAGATTGAAAGACAAAGACAAGAAAAGAGCAGCGTACTATGAAATCTATACAGATCAGAAGTTTGGTAATCCATTGAACTATGATTTGTGTTTGAAGAGTTCTTCCTTATCTGTTGAAAGAAGTGCAGATATCATTGCGGAAGAGTACAACAGAAAGTAACAAAAAAAATCACTGAAAAGTGATTTTTTTACTTTAAATCTTTAAAATTTGTTGTTAAGACAATTAAGAAACTAACTGCCATTGTTAATCCAGCGAATAATTTTGTATACCAAGGGAATTGACCAATCATGCATACAATAAATGCCAGTGCAAACAATACCAGCAAAGATACTTTTTTTACCATGGAAATCTCCTTTAAACATGTATCATTATACAAGAAATGAAAACAATAGTGTTATATATGTTATAATCAAGCGTACAGTTGTCTCAGTAGCTCAGCAGGATAGAGCATTCGCCTCCTAAGCGAAAGGTCGTGCGTTCGAATCGCATCTGGGACGCCATATTGATATAAAACAGCGATGAAGTCATATGATTTCATCGCTTTTCCATAATAGAATTCATTAGAATTCATTTAAGTTCACACTGTAGGAATAGAAAGATAAATCAAGCTTTTAAGAAATTCATAACAAGCTTGACCATTGTTTCTTTTTCCTCTGGTCTTGATTCAGCTATCATTAATGTAATTGCAACTAAGGAACTATTTGAAATGATTTGTTTTCCATCAATGATCAAATGTTGATTCTTATTTAAAAATTCCAGGAAAATAGAAGCACCAATGCGTTTACACCCATCTACAAAAGGATGGTCCTTAACTAGAAAATAAAGTAGATTAGCTGCTTTCTCTTCAATACTAGGATAGATTTCATGCCCAAATACATTTTGATATACCGCTGCAATAATTCCGTTTAATTTACCTGCTTCTTTTTCGACACCAAATACATCTGAAAACCCACCATATTTCATAGAATCAATAAGAGTTCTACACTCTTCATAAGTCAATCGATAAATCGAATCCTTACCTTTTGGCTTAGAAATACATCCATGATCATAATCATCAAGTAATGATAATGCATTTGAATATGCTTCAACCACGTTCAATACTTCTTTTTCTTCAATACCTAAAGTAGAAGCAAGCATTCTAGATTGAATGGAAACAGTCTTGTTTAATACTTCAATCCTTTTCTCGTTTATTGCATATCCCTTCATCATGTAATTCTTCAATATAGAAGTTGCCCATTTACGGAAAACTACACCATTTTGAGATTTCACACGATAACCAACTGACATAATCACATCAAGATTATAGTATTCAATTGATCTCTGAATTTTCCGATTTCCTTCAGTTTGAACTGTCGCAAATTTTGCGACAGTTGAATCATCCAATTCTTCTTTTAAAGCGTTATTAATGTGTTTGCCGATTGTTTTAACATCTCTGTCAAATAATTGTGCGAGTTGATTACGATTTAGCCAAACAGTTTCATTATCTGGTGATACAGTAACATCTAGCTGTAAATCTCCATTTACAAATTTAATAATTTCATTGTTCATGTGTTCTCCAATCTTTTTATATTTGAATGATTTTAATAATGAGTTTCTTCAAAGAGAATATAACATATCAAGCTTTATTCCTCAAAATTGTAATAATTTTCTTTCTATAAGCCATGTTTTAGACTATGGAAGAATGTATTTTTGGTAAAGTAGACATCAAAAAGAGCGGTCGAACAGTTCGAATTCTGTCGGAGACGCCATATTGATATAAAACAGCGATGAAGTCATATGATTTCATCGCTTTATTTAAGCTTGAATTGAATTAGACAACAGAATCGTACATGTCCTGTTAGATACAAAATAGTACATCTGTGATTAATAAGCAATACTTTTTAAGCACATTAGCAATGAAAATGCATATAATATAAATGTGGAGGTGATACCGAGTGTCTACGATTCAAGTAAGAGTTGATGATGATTTAAAGTCTAAGGCAGATGCATTATTTAAGGAACTAGGTACAGATACAACTAGTGCAATTCGTATGTTTTTAACTCAGGCAGTTGCTTATGATGGAATTCCTTTTGAAATTAAAAAATTCAATAAAACAAAAGAAATGAAAATTATGAC